>Ga0209308_10001635_pt1 | contig 20445 bp, 19 predicted proteins | sample COGITO_mtgs_1204_3_FD_184806 | JGI IMG/M metagenome (GOLD analysis project Ga0209308, IMG submission 184806) | Pelagic marine microbial communities from North Sea - COGITO_mtgs_120405 (SPAdes) (version 2) | ecosystem: Environmental > Aquatic > Marine > Epipelagic ...
GTTGTCGTGCTTTGTCTGACCTCGGACTTCCAGTCCCTTACTACTTTTATACTTTCAACTTTCCCACACCAGCAACGCTGGCCCCACCTCACTATTCACTTTGTTCATTTTTTCTTGAACAAAGCGACGATCGCCTACATCTTCGCAACTTTCCACTAAGGTATTTCCCTTATGCAGTACAACTCTCTCCAGTTCCGCTGGCCCCTTTTTCGTCGCTGCGCAGCCCCGCGACCAATGGCGGAAGCGTGCTTGGCCGCTGCGCAGAAAGAGTAAATGACTGCTCGTGAATCGCGCCTTCGAGCGCGGGAGCAATGTCGATACGCCGCGTAATCAGGCGAATTCGGTGACAGTAAAGTCACTAAAAGTAACCATTCTATATTGAAAACTATGTTTGAAGAAACGATCCAGTTTATCAAATCTCAATTTGGGACTTCCGATTTCATCCCCTTGCATGAGCCACGTTTCAATGGGCGTGAGAAAGAGTATCTGCTCGACTGTATCGATTCAACTTACGTCTCGAGCGTAGGGGCCTATGTCGATCGATTTGAAGCGATGCTCGCCGACTACACTGGGGCTGATTTTGCAATCGCGACAGTCAACGGAACTTCTGGGATTCATACTGCGTTGAGGCTTGCTGGAGTTGAGTCCGGAGATGAAGTCATCACCCAGTCGTTAACCTTTATCGCCACTGCAAATGCAATTTCGTACTGTGGGGCCACTCCGTGTTTTGTGGATGTGGATCGCGACACTATGGGGCTCTCTGCAGATGCACTCCGCGATTTCTTGGTGGAGCAAGCCACATTCGACGCGGAGTCAGGTCGGTTGGTCAATAAGCAAACGGGCAGGGCGATCACCGCTTGTTTACCGATGCACACCTTCGGACATCCTTGTCGAATCGATGAAATTGTCTCTATTTGCCGGGAGTATGGACTGCCTGTGATTGAAGATGCCGCTGAATCGCTCGGCAGTCTATTTCAGTCAAAGCACACCGGGACTTTTGGAGACATGGGTGTGTTTAGCTTTAATGGCAACAAGACGATCACATGTGGCGGCGGTGGGGCCATCATCACCAACGATCCGGAGTTAGCCAAGCGGGCCAAGCACATCACTACCACCGCTAAGATTCCGCACCGTTGGGATTTTGTTCACGATGAGATTGCGTACAATTATAGAATGCCGAATTTAAATGCGGCGCTAGCATGTGCCCAGATGGAGCAGCTTGATGAGTTCCTAATCAGCAAAAGAAAGCTAGCCGAGACTTATGCGGCTTATTTTGATACACAGGAGCCGACCTTTATCACAGAGCCAGTCAATTCACGCTCGAATTATTGGCTGAATGCGTTGATTCTAAAAGACAGACAGGAAAGAGACGCCTTCTTGGAGGCAACGAATAATGCGAATGTCATGACTCGGCCCATTTGGAGACTGATGAATAAATTAGAGATGTATCAACACGCACCCCATGGAACGCTTGAGAATTCCGAATGGTTAGAGCAGCGCGTTGTCAATATCCCCAGCAGCGTGAATTATGAATAAGATTAAGATAGGATACTTTGCCGATGGCCCGTGGGCGCATGAAGCGTTAAAATTGCTAATTTCTGATCAAGCATTTGAAGTTGTCTTTATATGTGTTCGTTATGATACGCGGGATCCCGTCCTCTTAGGCATGGGAGAGGAACTCGAAATTCCATGTTTGTGGCATGAGAATATCAACTCCGAAGAATTTCATATGGTTATGGAAAAGTTCGAATTTGATATTTTTGTTTCAATGTCCTTTAATCAAATATTTAGACCTCGGACATATGAATTACCGAAGTTAAAAACTATCAATTGTCATGCTGGGGCACTTCCTTATTATCGTGGGCGCAATATACTAAATTGGGCACTGATTAACGACGAAAAAGAGTTTGGAATCTCTGTTCATTATATAGATAAGGGCATCGATACGGGTGATATTATCACACAAAACATGTTTCCGATTAAAGACGGCGACAGCTATAAAACCCTGCTAGAAGTCTCCCATCAAGAGTGTGCCATCCTATTGCATCAAGCCCTAAGACTTATCCATACCAATAGTGTCAATCCAACCCCTCAATGCTCTATACATCCAGTTGGCTTTTATTGTTCAGCCCGGAAAGAAGGGGATGAAGTCTTAAATTGGCATCAATCCAGTCGGGAGATATTCAACTTTGTCAGAGCTATTTGCGATCCTGGTCCAAGAGCAAGATCCTATGCGGGTGACGTTGAAATATATATTAATAGAGTGGAGCTTATTGACGGTGCAACTAATTATATCGGTATTCCAGGTGTTATTCTAAATAAGGATGAAAATGGTTATTTCTGGATCAAGACAGCAGATTCATTTGTGAGGTTAACCGAGTATCGGTCAGATCGAAAGCTACGTGTCGGCGATAGATTGTGTAGTGGAATAGGAAAGAGATGAGTAATACAACAACACTAATTATAGCCGAAGCTGGTGTAAACCACAACGGAGACATAAAGTTGGCGCGACAGCTCATCGATGCTGCTGCGAACGCAGGTGCTGACTATGTTAAGTTTCAGACCTTCAAGGCGGAAAAGCTGGTGACTTCGACGGCCCCGAAGGCTGAATATCAAAAAGGCACTACTGGTGTTGCTGAGAGTCAGTATGAGATGATCCGCAAGTTAGAACTGGATGTTGAAGCGCATCAGCAACTCATTAAACACTGTAAAAAACGGCGGATCCGTTTTTTGTCTACGGCTTTCGATCTTGAGAGTATTGATTTATTGATAGAGCTGGGGGTTGATCTGTTTAAAATCCCATCAGGAGAGATTACCAATTTGCCATATCTTCGAAAAATTGCGAAAACGGGGAAACCAGTCATCCTGTCCACTGGGATGGCTACCCTTGGAGAGATTGAAGACGCAATCAAGGTCTTGACTGATTCGGGTTGTTCTCGTGATGACCTCACAATTTTACACTGTAATACGCAATATCCCACTCCGATGCGTGATGTGAACCTTCGGACGATGCAGACGATAGCTGATGCATTTAAAGTCCTCGTCGGCTACTCAGACCATACTCTGGGAATTGAGATTCCTATCGCCGCGACAGCTCTCGGAGCATGCGTGATTGAGAAGCACTTTACTTTAGACCGCAATATGGAAGGTCCTGATCATGCTGCAAGTTTGGAGCCACAGGAATTGAAGGAGATGGTGTCAGCTATCCGCAATGTGGAACAGGCTTTGGGGGATGGGATTAAGCTTCCGAGCAAGAGCGAATATCCTAACCGCGCCATCGCGCGAAAGAGTATTGTCGCGGCCAAGTCCATCAGAACGGGAGAATTATTCAGTGAGGCAAACCTCACTGCCAAACGCCCAGGCACGGGTATTTCGCCAATGCGTTGGGATGAGATGATGGGGCAGACTGCCACGCGGGCTTACGAGGTGGACGAATTAATCGATGCGTAAGATTTGTATATTTACCTCGACGCGCGCGGAGTGGGGCTTACTGCAGGGAGTGGCTACAGAACTCCGCCAGGCGGAGGACTGTGAGCTGCAAATCCTCGCCAGTGGCAGTCATTTGTCGGCGCAGCTGGGAATGACCATTGATGAAATTGAGGCGGCGGGGTTCCAGATAGATGAGCGTGTCGATATCCTGAAGTTTGACGATCGCCCGATTGGAATCTGTCAGACTATGGGGCTTGCGCTGAGCGGCTATGGCGAAGCCTTGCTGCGACTCTCTCCCGATCTAATTGTTATTTTGGGCGATCGCTACGAGTCCTTTTGTCTCGCGGCTGCGGCTCAAGTCTTACGGATACCCATCGCACACATCCACGGAGGGGAGACGACTGAAGGAGCGGTGGACGAAGCCTTTCGTCATTCGATTACAAAAATGGCGCACATCCATTTTCCGTCCTGCGAGGATTACCGAAACCGTGTGATTCAACTGGGAGAAGCCCCAGCTAATGTATTTAATGTTGGTGCGCTTGGCATTGAAAATATACGCAAGATTCAATGCCTCACTCGTGCCGAGTTGGAGGCATCGCTACAGTTCTCTCTCCAGGCGCCAGTCTTCTTAGTTACCTTTCACCCCGTCACCCTGGAACACGCGACTGCGGGTGCACAGGTGCAGCAGTTGTTTGATGCGCTCGATCGCTTTCCCGAGCACCAGATCATTTTTACCAAGGCAAATGCGGATACGGATGGGCAAGTCATCAACGAGATGATCGATCGCTTTGCGGCAATCAATCCGCAGCGCTGTCTCGCCGTCGCTTCGCTAGGCTTGCAGCGCTACTTGTCGGCAATGAAAATTTGCGCGGCAGTGATTGGCAATAGTTCGAGTGGGATTCTCGAGGCGCCTATATTCAAGGTGCCGTCTGTCAATATAGGTGATCGGCAAAAAGGCCGCCTCCGCGTGAAGAGTATACTCGACTGCAAGGCAGATACAAATGCGATTAGTCAGGCCATTGAGACCGCTTTAACTGAATCATTCAGGCACGACATTCGGGATTTGATACATCCTTCGGAGCAAGCGGATACTGCTCAAAAAATTGTGCGTATGCTTGCGACGGTCGAGTTGCAGGGGATCATCAAGAAATCATTTCATGACATCAAAGCGGATGATGGAGAATAAACGATTGAAGAGTTTGATCATCGGCTATGGTTCGATCGGGCGCCGCCACGAGACGGTCCTGAAGCAACTCGGTGCCGATACTGCGATTGTCAGTCGTCATGCCGAAGTGGCTTACCGCACTCTTGAAGAAGGGCTTGAGCACTTTCAGCCCGATTACGTAGTGATTGCAAATCGCACATCGGAGCATGCGGAAACATTGGATCAGCTTGAGGCTGGGGGGTTTCGTGAATCTTGCCTCGTTGAAAAGCCTTTGTCTGGCGAATGCCCGCAATCTTTTTCAGATTATAACTTTAGTGTCCGATTAGGATATGTACTGCGGTTTCATCCGCTGTTCCTTGCTGCCGTTGAACTGCTAAAAGGGCAGTGCATCTACTCAATGCATGCCTATGCTGGACAGTATCTTCCGGATTGGCGCCCAGATACGGATTATCGCGAGTCTTATTCATCCGACAAGGAGCAGGGCGGGGGAGTGCTACGCGATCTGAGTCATGAGTTGGACTATTTACAAGCACTAGCGGGCCCGTGGCGTAAGGTTGCAGCCTTGGGTGGACATTTCAGCAAATTAGAGATCACTTCAGACGATGTCTTCGGGCTGTTGTTCGAGACGGAGCATTGCCCGGTGATTAGTTGCCAAGTGAACTATTTAGACCGGAATCTTCGTCGCGACTGCACGATCCAATATGATGGAGGGACGGTGCATCTGGATTTTATCGACAACCGATTGATCCACAACGGCACTGAGCAATTATTTCAAGTGGAGCGAAATGATTTATTTCGTGCCATGCATCTATCGGCCTTTGGCCAGGGATCAACACAGGGTTGCAGTTTCGACGACGCCGTGGACACGGTAAAATTAATTGAAGCGGCAGAGCGATCGAGCAAAGAACACACTTGGGTATGCAGAATAAACCAATAGTCTACGCATGGATTTTTGCTAGAGGGGGGTCCGAAGGATTGCCGGGTAAAAATATCAAAATGCTCAATGGTAAGCCGCTGATTGCCTATGCCATTCAGACGGCGTTGGATTCGAAGTATATTGAAAAAGTATTTGTTTCTACTGATGATGCGGCCATTGCTGAAGTAGCACGTGAATATGGAGCTGAAGTGCCATTTATCCGTCCCGCGGAGCTGGCATCGAATCGTGCCCCCGAGCGTCTGGCATGGCGGCATGCAGTCGAGTGGGTTGAAAAATCCGAGCTGCCTGCAATGGATGTCATGGTGAGCTTGCCACCGACAGCACCGCTGCGAACCTCCGCAGAGGTTGACTGCGGAATTGAGCAATTCTTTTCGGGCAAGTGGGATACGGTGCTTTCAATCAGCCAGACAAACCGGCACCCGTCTTTTAATGTCATCCGATTAGAGGATGATGGTTCCGCCGTGTTGGCAGCTCCGCTCGACACGAAGGTGACCCGCCGGCAGGATTGTCCACCCTTATACGATATTACGACGGCATTTTATGTGACTGCGCCGGCGTTTGTGCTGGCAAAAGACTCTTTTTGGAATGGTCGGGTCGGTGCCGTCGAGATTCCTGAGGTGCATGCCGTTGATATCGACACCGCCCTGGATTTTGAATTCACTGAATTTCTGATGAAAAAAAGGAGTGTGAATGGAAACCGTTAAAAAACTGATGGATTTGAGTGGCCGAGTGGCGCTCGTCACTGGTGGCGCTGGGCATCTTGGCCGCGCGATGGCCGATGCGCTCGCGGAGCTGGGCGCTTCGATTGCCATCATCGATCGCGCTGAAGAGGATTGCCGTTCGACAGTCGAGTTGTTGAAAGCGCGCCATCCCGTTGCAGTGCTACCTTTTGCGGTCGACCTTGAAGATGAGGCTGCGGTGATTACACTCCCCGGTCGGGTCGCGGAGGCATTGGGAAGCCTAGACATTTTGGTCAACTGTGCCGCTTTTGTCGGCACCAGCGGTCTGGAAGGTTGGAACGAGCCGTTTGAGAGCCAGTCCGTCGATACGTGGAGGCGTGCGATGGAGGTAAACTTGACTGCGGTCTTCGCACTGACTCAAGCGGCGGCTCCTTTGCTTAAATCAAAGGGACATGGCAGTATTATTAATATCTCCAGTATCTATGGTGTGCACGGCCCCGACTTGAGTTTGTATCAAGGCACGGGTATGAATAACCCAGCAGCCTATGCGGCCAGCAAGGGGGGATTGCTGCAATTTACACGCTGGTGCGCCACCGTCCTGGCTCCGGAAATTAGGGTCAATGCAATCACCCCGGGAGGCGTTTTCCGGAATCAGGACGAAAAATTCGTCGAGCGCTATGTCGAAAAGACACCACTGAGGCGCATGGCCTGCGAAGAAGATTTTAAGGGTGTGGTCTCCTTTTTAGCGAGTGACCTTTCGGCCTACGTGACCGGCCAAAACATCGCCGTCGATGGCGGTTGGGGTGTTTGGTAGATTAAACAGAACATGATCAAACGCTATTAATCCGACCTCTGGTTCTGGATGCTTCGGATTAAACTAACAAACACAGCAATGATTGAAAAATTTGGTCTATCACCCAATGCCACTCTCCTAGAGGCATTGAAGAAAATTAACGATTCCGCCATCTCATTGGCGGTTGTGCATGAGCAGGAAGTCGTCCGGGGGGTCTTGACCGATGGGGACCTTCGGCGTGCCATCATTGCTGGCGCTGAACTCGCCTCGTCTATTGAATCCTATTATTCTCGTGATTTTGTATCGGTGTCACCTGAGACTTCCCGTGCCGACGTGTTGGAGCTGATGCAGGCTCGTTTTATCGAGCAGATCCCTATTATCGATGACGCTGGGAAGCTTGCCGGTATTCATACGATGCACTCGATTCTCGGCGGGAGGATCAAGCCGAATTGGGCGGTGATTATGGCAGGCGGCAAGGGCACACGTTTGGGTAAGTTGACTGCAGGCACCCCCAAGCCGATGTTGAAAGTCGCGGGTAAGCCGATTTTGGAGCGTCTGGTTCTTCATTTGGTGAGCTATGGGATTCGTGAGATATTTCTTTCGGTCAATTATCTTTCGCATGTCATCGAAGACTATTTCGGTGATGGCTCCAAGTGGGGCTGTCGGATACAGTATTTACACGAGGATGCGCCCCTCGGGTCTGGAGGCGCTCTGTCGTTGCTCCCAGAGATGCCGGAGCATCCGCTGATCTTGTTGAACGGGGACTTGCTGTTTGAGGCGAACATTTCCCAGATGCTGCATTTTCACGAAGCGGGCGATTATCACGCGACGATGGGGGTTCACTATTACTCGCATGAAGTGCCCTTCGGTTGCGTCGAGACGGTGGATCATCGCATTACGCAACTGGAGGAGAAGCCTTTACTGGCTAAGACTATTAATGGCGGTGTCTACGTCTTCTCGCCGGCCGCATTGAAGGCGGTGCCTGCGGCAACGTTTTTCCCGGTGACCCGAATCTTTGAGGAGGCACTGGAATCCGACCAACCTTGTGGCGCCTATCCTCTGGATGGGGACTGGATGGATGTAGGTATGCCAGAGCAGCTTAATGACGCTAGGGGGCTGTAGAAATTATTAGAGCGTGATAACAGTATGATGACATTAACGGAAAAAAGATTACATAAGGCTATTCTTGGCCGAGACCGGTCATTCCTTGCGGGGGATATCGCGGCTGTCTCAGATCGGATTCGCGAACAGTTGGCGGATGCACGTGTGCTGGTGATTGGTGCGGCTGGATCGATCGGTTCCTCGTTTGTGCGCGAGTTATGCCAGTTCCAGCCGAGCGGCCTCCATTTGCTTGATATTTCGGAGAATAACTTGGTAGAGGTGGTTCGTGACTTGCGCTCGGGTAGCTATCCGTTGCCTGAGGACTTTCAGACCTATGCGATTGACTATGGTGGCCCAGAAATGGGTGTGCTATTACGTGAAAATAAGTATGAATATGTTTTAAATTTCTCAGCACTGAAACATGTCCGTTCTGAGCGCGATGCCTTTACTCTGATGCGCTTGCTTGAAGTGAATGTGCTGGCCAACGCGCGCTTGCTCGATCAATTGGCACAGATGCCCACGCTCCGTGGGGTATTTAGTGTCTCATCGGATAAGTCGGTTCGCCCCGCCAATCTAATGGGGGCATCCAAAGCTTTTATGGAGCGCGCCTTTCTTGCACGGGCGGATGAGATACCTTTTGGCAGTGCGCGTTTTGCCAATGTCGCTTTTTCCGATGGCAGCCTCCTGCACGGTTTTCGTCACCGTATCGCCAAGCAGCAACCCCTTTCAGCACCCAGCGATGTGCGTCGCTATTTTATCACACATCAGGAGGCGGGGCAGTTGTGTATTCTCGGCTGCTTCACCGGAGAGAACCGCGAGATTTACTTTCCGAAGTTCGATCCAGATCGGGATATGCTGACTTTTGCCGAGATCGCACGTGTTTACCTTAAAGAGTCTGGCTATCTGCCGGTTGAGTGTAACTCAGCTGAAGAAGCCCGTGCGTTCATGGAGGCGCGTCCTTCCCATTCCAATAAATGGGCTTGCTTTTTTTCCGCTTCAGATACCGCTGGCGAGAAGCTGTATGAGGAATTCAGTGATCCCGCAGAATCCGTAGATCTGGAACGTTTCATAAATGTTGGTGTCGTCACTCAGCCGCTCTTTCATGGTCGGGAGTCGATCGACTCCGCAATCGCCACATTACAGCACTTGCGTGAGCAGGGTGATTGGGCGAAGGAGCAATTGATTGATTGTGTGCGTCAAGCTGTTCCGGAACTTGAGCACGTACAGGCGGATAAGAACCTCGATCAAAAAATGTAAAGAAATGAGATTACGTAATATAAATAAAATATTAATAACGGGCCTTCCTAGAACCGGAACGACGTTCTTTGGTAATTTTTTAGGCTCTGCGCAGAATGTAGAATATTTCTTTGAGCCACCGATGATGCCCCTGCTGCTTAATTGTATTAATAGTGTTGATCGAGCGAAGTGGATCCAACTCTTTGAAGGTTATTGTCTTGATGAACTACTCAGTCAATCGATCGCAGGTAGACGGCTGAATTTCAATCGCGGCGACGATAGTTTTGTGTATAAATTTAAGGATAGAGAAGAGATTGAGGATAGACTGAAGAAGTCATTCCGGTCAAGTGAGCTAGAAAGCATTATAGATAGTTACACGTTTGCTTTTAAGACGCCTGGAGTTACGGAAGCGATTTCTCATTTGCAAGAGCTGTATCCAGAATGGCAAGTCGTTGTCGTTTTCCGGAAGTATGAGGATGTGTTAGCATCGATTGTTACTAAGGGGTGGTTTGATGATAGCTCCCCGCATCAAATTAAGCCTTCAGAAAAAATCGGGACATCTCTTGTTCCTTTGAATGTTGATGAGAAATGGAAGACTGCTTGGCCTGAACTTTCTGTTATTGAGCGTTCTATTGTTTATATGAACACCCAACTTGTCGGCACCCGAAAAATTAAAAATCCTATCAGGTTGAATTACGACGAGTTCGTGAGGGATCCTGAAGTCTTACTAACTTGTTTTGAGAGACTTAATATGGAGCCTACTCAAGAGACAAATGAGCTAATTGCATCAATTCGTACACGCGAAAACGATAATAGATATTTGCTAGACGGTGTTAGCTCACACCTACTCGCTGAAGTCGAAGCCCTAAAGTGCGAGTTTCAGATTTAGTATGCAGATGAGCCTGCGAGTATGTTTAAATATAGTGGAGTCATTTTTGCAGGTGATTCGCATTATTTTTTCGAATGATAAATACGACATAATATTTTACTATCCACAGCACTTTAATCGCGGCAGGTTGGGCGATAATCCATATCTGGAAAAATTTATTACAACCTGCAAAAATAAAGGGGTAAAATATTTGCTAGTCGAGGAGCCTGATTACGATACGGATGCTCCAAAAGGGAAGGGAGTTTTTGGGTTTGCCTTTATACTGTTTCTAATCCTTTTCATGAGAAAGGTAATCAAGGTCAGCCAAAGCTTTGAGGCAAGAGAGCAGCAGATTGGTAGAGTTATAAATTTCCTGACATTTTCCCGGCTTCAGAGTCCGCTGTATGTGACTCTATCTAACTCGCTTGGAGGTGTGCTCCGTGGGATTTCTCCTGAGGCGGAAATTTATGATTATCAGCATGGTATTGTGTCATCTACACAGCCAGGATATTTTTGTGCTGAAGGTGCAACTTCCTGCATGAAAGAAAACAATAAGAAAGTATTGGTTTATGGTAGAGGGTTTGAGGATATCTTCCTCGCCAACGATCCTTATTATAAGGAGAGGCTGGTCACCCTTGGCGATTCTTATGCGGGAAATTGTCCGTTGGTTTTTGGAGGAAAGATGATTCTCATTTCTCCTCAGATGACTGTTTCAATGAGTAAAGAGCGGAATTATGAGCAGATCCGTCTTCTTGTTAGGTGGTTGTCTTTAAGTGCCGATTTTATTAACAAATATGGTATAAAAGTGCTACTGAATCATCACCCCAGATTTAATCATTGTGTCGATGCTTCTGAACTGTACGAGTTTCCATTTTTAGAAAATGTAACAGGCCATTTTGATTTGGCTACAGACAGGCATAAAATCGCATTGCAAGTTACATTCTATTCCACGACAGCGTTTGATTGTGCGCGCTTCGGAATTCCTAGTGTCTTTTTGACTTCAGACAAACTGCCAGAGGGAAATGAAATTTTTGGGCAAGATTACAAATATCCGTATATTGCTAATACCGATTTGGAGACATGGGAATTTCTTTGGTCGGATTCTCCTTCCAATGCTGTGGCTGACGAAATCCGACATTGGTACGAACGATTCTATCAACCATTCAATGAAGCATTGTTTTTAGAAATATTATCAAAACATAAAAATTAGTTGAGTATGAAAAAAATATTTGTCCCTCGTTGGGTCGATCAAGCGAATACCAACGCGCAGATTTCAAATGCGAAGGCTATGCTCTCTCGGTTTAGTAATCCTAATGTGCAATGGACCGCCCTTAACTATGAGACCCCAGATCCAGCGGTAGTTGTGCGAAGTAACGTGCAGACACGTCAACTCATACATAATGGCTTTTGGCGTTGCCATACTGCGTTGCAGTATCAGGCCCCCGCGGATGCGATCTTTTATCCGAGTGGCGATTGGTTCGAGGATTGGGGGCGTCGATTGCGGCGTCTGACTGGGCGACGTGTGCCGATGGTTGCGACTCTGGAGGGACTGCTAGGAGGGGCGGATCGGGAGCGGGAGTATTCCGAATGGGCCAAGCATCCGGTCTATTGTCAGGCCGTCGATATAAAGAGGATACAGGGTGCGGATGCGCTCTATCGACGTGCGGATCATGTCATTGCGATCAGTCCTTTTTTGGCAGAGATGGGGCGTCGCCGTTACGGAGATAAATTCAGCGTAGTTCCACTAGGAATCAATGATTCGATTTTTTATTCCAAAGATTCTAGTGAGGTAAATGCACGTCCGAGGGTAGTGTCGGCGGGAACTCTGCAGGAGCGGAAACGTCCTGATATCTTCGTGGAATTAGCGAAGCGCCATCCAGCGGCTGATTTTGTCTGGTATGGGGGACATGGCTCGAGTGAGCGAGCGGCCCTGCTGCACAGGATTAAGGCAGAGGAAATTAGTAATCTCTCATTTCCTGGAAATGTGCAGCCGACGGAGCTAGCTGAGGCATTCCGATCGGCCGATTTATTTGTCATGCCTTCCGTTTCGGAGGGCGTCCCCAAGGTGACGCAAGAGGCCGCCGCGTGTGGGCTCCCTGTCGTGCTTTTTGGCTACTACGAGGCGCACTCAGTTGTAGACGGAGAGAATGGCTATGTCGTCTGGGATGATGATCAATTTTATGATCGCGTGGCGGAACTGTTGGCTGACGGCGAACAGCGTTCACGCATGGGAGCTAAAGGGGCAAGCATGGCTTTGAATTGGTCTTGGGATGTGCTTGCATTGCGCTGGGAAGCACAAATTTTGGAGGTCGTAAACGTCTAGTAACCTCTAGGCATGAACGTGTTGATCTTAACTCAATAAAAGTAATCAGTGCTACATTTCCTCAAAAGATTATTGCGATATCTCAATCGTCATTGTGCGCGGCGCACCATTTTTGTCCTAGGGGATTCGCATGCGCTAGTCTTTAACCACGATTTGTTTAGGTTGGCATTTCCATTTTCCAGATTTGAAGTTTGTAGCGTTGGCGGTGCAACAGTCTCAGGACTTGAGAATCCGAACTCAAAAACTCAAGCGCAGCAAACATTTGCAAGAGCACTACAAGCGGCGCCTGAAGATTCTACTGTTCTACTGTTGTTAGGAGAAGTCGACACGGGATTCGTTATATGGCATCGGGCTAAAAAATATGCTCTATCAGTGGATGAGATGATGAGTCAGGCAGTCGAGAACTATCTTCGACTCATTCAGACAGTCAAAGAGAGGCACCGCCCAGTCGTGATTAGCACGCCGCTTCCTACGATTAGAGATGGCAGTGCCCTTGGTGACGTAGCTAATCAGCGCAAGGAAATCTCAGCCACACAGCACGAACGCACTGAATTAACGATCCGTTTTAATACAGCGATGCAGTCTCACTGTAGTTCCCTAGGTATCACATATCTTAATTACGATAAAGATAGTATCGGGTCTGATGGGGTAGTTAAGGCAACCCTCCTGCATTCTGATGCCAGCAATCATCATTATAAACCACTTGCGCATGCGCGGCTGTTGCTGCCGAAGTTACGTAAAGTTCTTTGAGTGGTTCGTCGCTTATTTGTCGCTATAGAATAATATCATGAGCATTGCTAAAAAAGTAGCGAGCCAGTCGGGGTGGTTTTTGTTTGGGAACGTCTACACTCTGATCGTCGGATTTGCCTTTCAGATTTATCTGGCCCGGTATCTAGGGGCCGAGGGCTTGGGGCTTTTTGGCTTGTTGCAAGCGGGGGTCGGTGCGTTTTCGGGCCTGCTTGGTTTAGGTATCGCTCAGGTCATGGTGCGCTTCATCCCCGAGCATGTCCGTAAGCAGGAGTATGCCGAGCTGCACTCACTTGTGCGGGGAGGCTTCGCACTGCTGGCAGGTCTGGGGTTGGTGGGAGCGCTGGCGGTTTCCCTAAGTCTGCCTTTACTGGTCGGTCGTTGGCCCGACCTAGCCGGGCGCGAATCGGAAGTGCTGGCTGGTACGCTGATGCTCCCTCTTGGGTTATTGCTGCATGCGAGTGCCCAGGCCTTGCGTGGCTTTTACGATATCCGCTATGTCGTGATCGGCGGCAGCATCCTGCAGCTGACCGCGAAAGTGCTTAGTTCGATCATAATTTTCGCTCTAGGCTTTCATGTGGTGGGCTATCTGTGGGCGGTGAATCTTTCGATGGCAGTGGCCTTAGTCTGGATGCTGTTTGGCATTGGTGGGCACTTACGCCGCTACCCGAGTGAACGTACGCGAGGGCTTCGTCTGCTTCCGGCATGGCGTGGCTACGCCAAAGTAATGTACGGCAATAATCTGTTGGGCTTCTGGGCCGCACCGCTGGAGAAGTTTATTCTCGGTCTCACTGCAAGTGCGGCGGCCGTCGGAGTGCTGGTGGTCGCGAATTCACTGTATATGCTGCCGGCCGTGTTCCTGCAGATGTTTCTCGCGATTGTCGGACCGATGCTGGCGGCAGCGGCCTCCGAAAATAAAATGCAGGAAGTGGAAAAAATCTACCATCTCAGCACCGATTGGTTGGTGCGGCTCTCTTTACCGTTGATCATTTTTCTCGCCATCTTTGCGGCTCCGCTACTCGGCTTCTATGGTAAAGAATTTACCGAGACGGGGCCATTCCTATTACAATTATTATTGGCCGGACAGCTTCTGAACCTGATCGTGGGGCCAATCGGCAATGTGCTGAATATGTGTGGCCGCGAACGAAAGATGTTTGTGATTAATACTGCAAGTATTTTGCTAAGAGCGATTTTGCTCTTAGCGATCGTCCCTGTATTTGGGCTGTATGGCTTGGGCGCGACAGTTGTTATCGTCTTAGTTTTCTCAAATGCTTCGGCCCTGATTGTGGCATGGAAATCACTTGGCCTGCAGTGGTGGGATGCAAAATATAAAGCCTGGTGCCTGCCCTCAGTTTTAACGGTTTTGGCTGGCGTGGGAGTACATTACTGGGTTGCGCTTAATATGTATAGCCTGGCTGCGTCGTTGCCTTTACTCTATCTAGTTTTCCACGGATCCTATATCCTGATACACGGATTCAATCCGGAAGACCGTGAGATTTTGGATGCGATCCGTGCCAAGCTTCCCGCTCGTATTACCAGATTTTTGTGAGCCGCTTCCTCCTCTGTTTCGTTAAGTCACTTCATTCCTTATGAATACTAAATATTCTAAGTTCGAGATCCTACGTATGCGCATGGCGGATCTTCGCGGACGTGGCGTTTACAGTGGTTATCCGAATGCCCACTGCTGCGTGTTTATTCATATCCCGAAGGCTGCAGGGACGAGCCTGACCAGGACGCTATTTGATAGCCCGTCGCGACATCTGCACTACACTGAATATCAGCGTACCAATCCGCGCAAATTTCAGCAGTATTTCAAGTTCACGTTTGTCCGGAATCCCTATGATCGACTGTTCTCAGCCTATACCTTCCTGAAAAAGGGTGGTTTGAATGAGTTGGACCGTTGTTGGGCTGAGCAAAACCTGACTTCATTTCCTGATTTTGAAAGCTTCGTCCATGGTTGGGTGACCCCGGAGAATATCTGGTCTTGGGTCCATTTTAAGCCCCAACATTGGTGGGTTTGTGATGCGTCGTTCAATGTGAAAGTCGATTTTGTCGGTCGCTTTGAGCAAATGGATTCGGACGTGGCGATCGTGCAGGATAGGTTGAGTTTGCCAGTGGCCCCTCTCCCCAAGATCAATGTCACGGACCGCCCCCAGGCGCTTGAGAGCCCCTATACGGCCGAGACCCGTGCGATTGTCGCTCAAGTCTATCAAACAGATTTTGATTTATTCGCTTACGAGGATGGGTAATCTCAATCGGGGACCGGGAAGCTCTAGAATAAAAAATGCAGTATACCAAACAATATAGTGAGTTTTCGGCACTCCAGCCGAAAAGTTTGCGCAGTTCGCTCCGTAGCGCCGCACTGTCAGCATTGCACTTGAAAGAGCGCCTGCTCCGCGGGAGCAATGCAACCTTGCGTGTGCCACGAGTGCAGTTGCTCTTCTTGCATCATATTTTTGAGGATGAGATGGAGCCTTTTGATCGTCTTCTGCGTGAACTCGCGCAAACGCACGTCTTCGTTTCGCATTCCGAGGCGGTTCGGCGGATTCTCGTAGGCGAGAACGCGGAGCCCTGTATCAGCTTCAGTTCGGATGATGGGTTAAAAAATAATCTCCATGCGGCTGAAATACTGGAGCGCTATGGCGCAACCGCTTGCTTCTATATTAATCCGAATTCAATCGGGTTGAGCAAGTATGAGCAGGTGGAATCGTTTTGCAGAACTCGTTTGGAGTTTCCCCCCGCTGAATTTCTGGATTGGAACGATGCAGAGGGCTTGCAAGCTCGCGGCCACGAAATAGGAGCCCATACGATGGGGCATATCAATGTGGCAGAGACCCCCATACGAGAATTCCGCGAGGATTTGGAGCGTTCACGTGAAGTGCTATTGTCCCGCTGTGGGGCGGCACGTCATTTTGCGTATCCTTACGGGCGTTTTTTTCATTTTATTAAAGAGGCAATGGCGGAGGTTTTCGAGGCAGGCTTTGAGTCCTGTGCTTCGGCGGAGCGGGGTTGCCATACTTGTGCGCGTCCCGTGGCAAAAGATCAATTGCTCTTACGTCGAGACCAGATTGTGGCAGGGTGGCCCCTGGCGCATAATATGTATTTTATCCGTCGCAATGCTAGATTGCGCCATCTCGCCAGCGACGAGTGGCCTCGTGTGATCGGGCGATAGTAACTTATGAAAACAATTCTTCGAGCTATCCTAATCTCAATTGGCAATAGTCTGCCGTTGGCAAATGTCTTTTCTAGGCATCGTTACCGTTTCTATCGTTTGGCGGGAATCGACATGGCGAAGCGTATCTTCGTCAATGGGCCGATCCTGATCGCGGCCGAGCACACCGAAAATCTGATAATCGGTGCAGGGACTTTCCTGAACTTAGGCAGCCATTTTGGCTGCCCCAATGCAAATGAGAAAATTCGTGTTGGCCAACGCTGCGCGCTTGGGCCCGCTTGCCGTTTGGAAACCGTGAACCATGGGCTGGTCTGGGAATTAGGCATTGGGCGTGGCACAATTACCAAAGGAATCGTTCTTGAGGATGAAGTCTGGCTTGGAGCAGGCGTGACTGTGTTGCCGGGTGTACGAATAGGCGAAGGTTCTGTAATTGCCGCTGGAGCGGTCGTCACCAAAGACGTCCCCGCGGGGGTGTTGGCAGGTGGCGTGCCTTGTAAAGTGATCCGCGAACTTCCATCAAGCGCTCAGTCCGTATCATGAATCTCTTAATTGTTTCTGGCTATTGGCCGACACAAGCAAATCCGATCAGTGGTATTTTCGTCGTGCAGCAGGTGGCTGCTTTGGTCCGTGCTGGCTGTCGGATCACCCTGCTTAGTGGCAACACCTTGGGCCGCCCCGCTTCGCCGCGCTTGTTGCCATTGGAACTGGGCTTACCAGAAGACCGGGTCGCCATGTTCACGTATCCGCTAATACGCCTGCCGGAAAAGCTCTCCGGGTGGCCGGGCGGCATTGCACTGAACTCCGCCGCGGCGGGCATTGCGCTGCGGCGAGTGATCCGTAAGCTCGCCGAATCGCACGGTCCGTTTGATGCAGCGATCATCCATGCGCTCCGTTATGCAGGATTTGCGCTGCCTGCATGGCGACATTTAGTCCGCGGCAAAGTGCTGGCGGTGTGTCATGGGGTGGATCCATTTTTGGAGCAACCGGGCAACATCAAGCGCTCGTTCCCCTTACTGCAGAAGATGGTGGGGCAGTGCGAAAAACTGGTGCTCGTGGGTCAGCCTTTACGGACGCATGTACATTCACTTGGCTTGTCGCAAGAGTGCCTCGCAGTAATTCCGAATGGTACGGACTTGCCAGATCGTACCGAAGTGTCTGAAGGGCAGCGGGCGCTGGATATCGCTCGTCGGATTGTCAGTGTCTCCAACCTAGTGGCTCTCAAAGGGATTGATTTGAACCTGCGGGCGTTAGCTCGTATTTCGGCGACGCATCCGCAACTTAAGTGGGAGTATGTGATCGTTGGTGAGGGACCGTTGCGGTATGAGTTGGAGACTCTCAGCGCGGAACTGGGCTTGACCGAGCGCGTGCGGTTCCTCGGGCGTATTTCGTATGCGGGCACGATGCAGGCAATCGCCGCCGCAGATATCTTTTCGTTGCCCAGTTGGGGAGAAGCATTTGGCATCGTTTATTTGGAAGCGATGGCGCGGATGCGCCCTGTCATCGGTTGCCTGGAGAATGGCGCCGCAGATATTATTAGCGATGGGGTGGATGGGCGATTGATTCCACCGCACGATGAAGTTGCGCTGGCTCAGGCATTGGGGTGCTTATTATCTGATCCCGAGCAATGTCGTACGATGGGAACCGCTGGTCGACAAACTGCTGAGCAATTTACATGGCATGTAAATGCTGCCAAGATGCTTGAATTACTCCGCTAGTCGACGGAGCTTTATTATGACCAAACCCGAGAATAATCTAAAAGCCTGTTGCGTGTTGGCAGACCTCGGACCTTATCATGCGGCTCGATTTAAAGCGACCGCAGGTTTGGGCGATCTTGTCGTTCTCGATACGGGCAAGAATATCGATACGGCTTATGGTTCGAGCTGTAACTATGAGTTCCCTGTGATGGAGGCCGATCTCGCGAGTCTGGATGCGATGCTGGACATGATCGCTCCTGATGTCCTGGTGGTGATGGGCTGGGGCTACTGGTCAGTCCGTAGGGCAGCCTTGTGGGCGCTGCGTAATAATGTCCCATTAGCCACCCTCTCGGATAGTCAGCTTGAAGGACACAAGCGCTCCGCGATCAAAGATTTTATCAAGAGACAGATGCTGACTTGTTATGGGGCGGTCCTTTGTGCGGGTACGCGTGCCCGACGCTACATTGAGTATTTCGGAAAGTCGCCAGAATGTCTGTTTGAGGGGATGGATGTGGTGGATAATAATTATTTCGTATCGTCAATTGCGGGCTGTTCATCAGCAGAACAGGATAGATTACACCAGCGATATGCCTTGCCTCCACGCTACGTGCTGTCGGTTGGCCGTCTGATTTGGGAGAAGAATCTTCCAGGGTTAATCAGAGCCTTTGCGGAGTATGTTAAGGAGGGGCGAGCGGGCGATCTAAGTTTGGTCCTCGCAGGGGATGGCCCGCTCCGAGATGAGCTTGAGTGTTTAGTCTGCGACTTGGGGTTGGAGGACTCCGTGCGACTAATAGGGCGCGTGGATTACTCTGACTTGCCGCTTCTTTACTCGATGTCTGAAGCCTTTGTCCTCGCTTCAATTTCCGAGACTTGGGGGCTGACTGTGAATGAGGCGATGGCCGCAGCTCGGCCTGTCTTCATTTCGTCTTGCTGTGGGTGTAGTGAAGATTTGGTAGAATTTGGTGTGAATGGCTATGTGTTCGATGGCCATCAGCCCGCAGAGATGATGAAGCATTTTGATGCGATCGGGCGGAATGACTATGATTTGGAGGCAATGGGGCGAGCTAGCAGTCGAATCATTCAGTGTTGGAGTCCCGCGTTGTTTGCTCGAAGTTTCTGGCAAGCGGTACGCTTTGCTAGTGCAAACTATCGTCTTGCCTCTCGACGTGGCAGGCTGTCACTCAAGCTAATCGATTTACTTTCTAAGCGCTAATGCGTATCTTACATACAATTGCTTCAATGCAAAAATCCTCGGGTGGCCCATCTTATATGTTGGCGCGGCTTTGCGACCGCCTCGACGAGCAGGGGGCATCAGTCCAAGTGGTTCAATCGCTTAAGGTACGAACATCGGAGGATGTTAAATTGCACAACCAGAGGATCACAGTCCATAATGTGCCTACGGCAGATTTATCTGCAAAGCTTGAAGCTATTGTGCGGGAAATACAGCCCGATGTGATCCATACGCATGGACTCTGGTTACCAATTAATCGGGCCTCGTCCGCGGTCGCAGCAAAATTAAACATCCCCTTGGTCTGGACGACCCATGGCATGTTGCGGCCATGGGCGCTCAATCATAAAAAGTGGAAGAAGAAACTCGCGTGGTGGCTTTATCAACGACGACAACTGTTGGCAGCCAACTTGCTGCACGCTACTTGTGTCGAAGAGCGCGTGGAACTGCAGGCGATTTTACCGAATTCAAAAATAGCGATTGTGCCCATTGGGGTGGATGTGCCGCAACAGATCGAGCCTTTGACGCACCCTTCAGGGAAGCGAGTGATGCTGTTTATGGGGCGCTTACATCCGGTCAAAGGCCTGATGAATTTGGTGAGAGCGATTGACCGACTTCGCCCGAAGGACTGGTGCTGTGTGCTAGCTGGCCCAGACGAGGGTGGTTTTCGTGCCGAACTCGAGGCAGAGATCGATTCGTTGGGGCTGACCGATTGGTTTATTTTTACCGGTGCGGTGTCGGGCACTGCGAAAGAAGATTTGTTTCGTCAGGCCTCGCTGTTTGTCTTGCCCAGTTTTACGGAGAATTTTGGCGTGGTTGTTCCCGAAGCGCTGTCTTATGGCTGCCCAGTACTCACCACCACCGCCACTCCATGGAGTGCGCTATCGCAGCAAGGTTGCGGCTGGTCAATTGAGGTGGGGGTCGGTCCGCTGGTGCAGCAACTGGGAGCAGCGATGGCTTTGCCCGCAGCGACCCTTGGGGACATGGGCAGCTTGGGGCGCGATTATGTGCAAAAAACTTTTGCATGGCCAGCGGTGGCGGCTCAGTTTAACGCATTGTATGCGGAGCTATG
>Ga0209308_10001636_pt1 | contig 20440 bp, 14 predicted proteins | sample COGITO_mtgs_1204_3_FD_184806 | JGI IMG/M metagenome (GOLD analysis project Ga0209308, IMG submission 184806) | Pelagic marine microbial communities from North Sea - COGITO_mtgs_120405 (SPAdes) (version 2) | ecosystem: Environmental > Aquatic > Marine > Epipelagic ...
AAGTGTTAAAAAAATTTAAAAACCTTTGTTATGAAAAAAATCATTTATTCATTTTTAATTATAATGCTTTCTTTTTCGAGTTTGTTTGCTCAAGACAAAATTGAAGAAAAAGAGAAGAAAGAAAAATCAAATAAAAATTTACCTATCAAGTCAGATCGGTCTTTTGACTTAAATACTGATGAAGGTACATGGATGTCATTAGATGTAAGTCCTGATGGTAACACAATAGTCTTTGATTTACTTGGTGACATTTATTCTATGCCTATTTCTGGTGGTAAAGCAACTCGAATAACAAAAGGAATGGCTTTTGATTCACAACCTAGATTTTCGCCTGATGGAAAATCAATTGCATATGTAAGTGATAAAAGCGGAGGTAATAATGTCTGGATAAGAAATCTTGAGACCAATGATTCATTGCAAATAACTAAAGAAAAAGATAATCAAACAGCATTTGCTGATTGGTCAAAGGATGGAGATTACCTAATAGTATCAAAAGGTAGAAGAAATTTAAAATTACACATGTATCATAAAGATGGTGGAAAAGGTATTAAACTTATAGAAGAGCCTTCTTCATTAAAAATAGTTCAACCTGAGGTTGGACATGATGATAGGTATATATGGTATGCCCACCGATCTAGCTCTTGGCAATACAATGCACGTTTTCCCCAATATCAAATTTCAAAATATGATAGGGATTCAGGAGAAATTAAACGTGAGACTTCAAGATTTGGCTCAGCTTTCACACCAACTTTGTCTCCAAATGGAAAATGGATGGTTTACGGAACTAGATTTGAAGATCAGACAGCATTAAGAATTAGAGATCTTCATACTGGTGACGAAAGATGGTTAGCTTTCCCTGTTCAAAAAGATGATCAAGAATCTCAAGCAACCCTCGGAGTTCTCCCTAACATGTCATTTACACCTGATAGTAAAAGCTTAATAGTCTTTTATGGTGGTAAGATTAATAAGATTCCAATTAATGGAGAAGAATCATCAATTATTTCTTTTAGTGTTAATGAAAAAATTGAGATTGGACCTGAGCTAAAATTTGATTATGAAATATCTGATGATGAATTATTAACTATTTCTCAAATCAGAGATATATCTCTGTCTCCGGATAGAAAACATTTAGCTTTTACAGCATTAAATAAACTTTATACCATTAATCTTGAAGATAATTCATTAAACAGATTAACAAATTTTGATGATGAAATTACAGAAGCTATGCCTAAATGGAGTCCAGATGGATTAGAAATAGTATTTGCTACATGGAGTAATAATGAAGGAGGAGCTTTATATAAGGTAAGATCAGATGGAAAAAGAAACCCAATACTTTTAACAGGTAGTGAGTATGGTAATAAACCAGGTGTATATTCTTCTCCTAATTGGAATTTAGAAGGTGATAAAATAGTTTTTTTAGTAGGAGATGAAAGAAGTTATAGAGAAAGTTATGGACCAGGTGCTTTTAAGTCAAATGAAAGAATAATGTGGATTTCTTCTGATGGAGGAAAACTTAATTACATAGCTGAATCAAAAGGAAGATCAAATCCACATTTTGTCAAAGGTAAAGACAGAATATTTTTATTTAATTATGGTGACGGTTTAGTTTCAATTAAATGGGATGGAACTGATGAAAAGAAAATAATAAAAGTTACAGGAACAACTCCTTATGGATCTGGAGATAAAACTTCTCCCTCAAATGCAAGTTTGATTTTAATATCACCAGATGGAGATAAAGGTCTTGCAAAGATTGGAAACAATATTTACAGTTTTATTATTCCTTATTCTGGAGTTGAATCTTTGAAAATTTCAGTATCAAATCCTAAATCTTCATCATTTCCCGCTAGAAAACTTACAAAAATTGGAGGAGAATTTCCTTCATGGGATACTTATACAAACTCAATTTATTGGTCTCTGGGAAAATCTTTCTTTACTTATAATCTAGATGAGGCAAAACAATTTGATGATGAAATGGAAGATTCTAAGAATAAGGAGAGTGATGATGAGGAGAGTGAAAATGAGGAGAGTGAAGATGAGGAGAGTGAAGATGAGGAGAGTGAAGATGAGGAGAGTGATGATGAGGAGAGTGATGATGAGGAGAGTGATGATGTATTTGAAGCTTCAGAAATTGATATAATAGTTAAAGTTAAAAGAGACATGCCAGATAGCTCTATTTTAATTAAAAACGCAAAAATTATAACAATGAATGGTGATGAAATTATTGAAAATGGAAGTATTTATATTAAGAATAATAGGATTGAAGATGTAAGTGATGGTATTATTGAAATTGAAAATGAGGATGTAACCATTATGGATATGAGTGGGAAAATTATCTTACCTGGTTTCATAGATACTCATGCTCATATGAGACCTAGTTGGAACTTACATAAGTTTCAACCATTTTCTTATGCTGCAAATTTAGCATATGGAGTTACTACTACTAGAGATCCACAAACAGGAACTACAGATGTACTGACATATAGTGATATGGTTGATACTGGAAAAATTTTAGGACCAAGAATATATTCAACAGGACCTGGTGTTGGATATTGGGGATATAATGTTAAAAGTCTAGATGAAGCTAAAGATGTTTTAAAACAATATTCAAAGTATTATAATACAAAGACAATTAAAATGTATGTTGCTGGAAATAGACAACAAAGGCAATGGATTTTAATGGCTGCCAAAGACCAAAAAATTATGCCCACAACGGAAGGTAGTTTAAATCTTAGATTAAATATGGCTTCTACAATTGATGGTTATCCTGGTCAAGAGCATAATCATCCAATTTATCCAATATTTAAAGATTACATTGGTTTAACAGCATTTACAAAAAGAGCATATACACCCACACTTTTAGTCACATATGGTGGTCCATGGGCAGAAAATTATTATTATGCCACTGAGGATCTTCATGGAGATAAAAAATTAAATTTTTTCACTCCCAAAGAAGAAGTTGACTCAAAATCTAGAAGAAGAAATGTTGGATGGTTTATGGATGAGGAATATACCTTTCCTGAATTAGCAGAATTTGTAAAAGATTTAGTTGAAGTAGGAGGTGTCTCGGGAGTTGGATCTCATGGACAACTTCAGGGTCTTGGCTACCACTGGGAGCTATGGAGTATGGCTGCAGGAGGTATTACAAATCATGATATGCTTAAAGTATCTACTATTAAAGGAGCATATGCAATTGGTCTTGATAAGGAACTAGGATCAATTGAAAAAGGTAAATTAGCAGATCTAGTAATTTTAAATGAAGATCCGATAGAAAACATAAGAAATACAAATACTGTAAAAATGGTTATGAAAAATGGTAGATTATATGATGCTGATAATTTAGACCAGTTATACCCATTAAAATTAAAAGCTAAAAACTTTGACTGGCAAGTTGAAAATCCAAATTCACTACCAGGATTAAATAAATAGAATTATGAAAAAATTTTTACTACTTAACCTTATATTCTTAGGTTCGCTTTATTCACAAGATTATTTTTTTGAAAAATACGCTCCTTTTGATGAAGATATAATGTCTCCTGAGGAGTTTCTAGGCTATCCTATAGGTGAAATGCATACAAGACATGATCTAATTGTTTCTTATATGACATATCTGTCTAATGCCTCAGATAAAGCAGATATGTTTAGTTATGCAACATCATATGAAGGCAGAAAATTGATCTATTTGATAGTAAGTTCTCCTGAAAAAATTAATAATATTGAAAAAATTAGAAAATCTCATCTTTCGTATATTAAACCAGATGATGAAAATTATATTCAATCAAATAAACCAACTGATTTTCCAGTAATTGTAAATCTAGGATATAATGTTCATGGAAATGAACCTTCTTCTTCAGAGGCGGCAATGCTTACTGCATATACATTAATCAGCTCTCAGTCTAAGGAAGTTGAAGATTATTTAGAAAATTCAATAGTATTAATTGATCCTACAATAAATCCAGATGGAAGAGATAGACATACTCAATGGGTAAATAGCTATAAAGGTTCACCACTCGTTGATGATCCTCAGGATGCTGAACATAATGAATATTGGCCTGGTGGAAGAACAAACCATTATTGGTTTGATCTAAATAGAGATGTACTGCTTGGAATTCACCCAGAAACTAGAGGGAAAATTGAATTTCATCATAATTGGTATCCAAATGTAACTATGGATTTTCATGAAATGGGTACTAACAGTACATATTTTTTTGTTCCTTGGAAAACTCATGCTGCAAAAGATCCTGTAATACCACAAGAGAACTATGAATATTTTGAAAGATTATTTGGAGAATTCTTTGCAAAAGGTCTAGACGAAATTGGATCAATGTATTTTTCAAAAGAAGCTTTTGATAAGACTTATCCTGGATATCATTCTTCATATGGTGATCTAATGGGAGGAATAGGGATGTTATTCGAACAGGCAAGTTCTAGAGGACATAAACAGGTAACTCAGTTTGGAGAAATTACATTTCCTTTTACAATAAGAAACCAATATGTGTCTGGAATGAATACTGTAAAAGCATCAGTTGAAATGAAAGATGAATTAAAGGAATATCAGCAAAGATTTTTTGCCTCAGCATTAACAGATGCAGATAAAAAAAGAATAAAGGGGTATTCTTTCAAAATGGGAAAAGATAGAAATAAAACTAAAGCATTTATTGATAAATTAATGATTCATGAAATAAGTGTCTTAAAAGACAATAATAATTTCTTTGTTCCTACAAAACAAAGGAATTATAGAACAGTAAGATCTATCTTTGAGACTAATACTGAATTTAGAGATAGTGTTTTTTATGATGCTTCAGCCTGGTCAATTGCTAACTTTTACGATATTGATTATAATTCTTCGTCAAAAGATTTTCGAGGAGTTGAACTTGATAATATAGATAATTTATTTACTGTAAATGAAATAGACCAATCGGAATATGCTTATATAATTAATTCTGTTGATTATAATATTCCAGCAGTAATTAACAGTTTAGTTAATAATGACATTCTAGTATCAACTGCTTTTAAGCCTTTTACTATTAATACTTCTAGCGGACTTGTTCCATTTGATTATGGATCTTTAGTAATTCCTGTAAGTCTTCAAAAGATAAGCCCAAAAGAACTATTTAATAAACTCAAAAATATTCAAAATAAATTTCAAGTAAATATTTATTCTGCTCCATCTGGTTTAAGTTCTGGTGGAATTGACCTTGGAAGTAGATACGTCTCGCCTGTGAAAAAACAAAAAGCAATGATGCTAGTTGGAACTGGAGTAAGATCTTATGAAGCTGGAGAAGTATGGCATCTTCTAGATCAAAGAGTTGGAATGCCAATTTCAAAAATACCTATTAGAAATTTTGATAGAGTTTCTTTAGATACATATACAACAATGGTAATAGTATCTGGTAGTTATGATTTTAATGAAGGTCAGATAAAGAAAATAAAAGATTGGGCAAGTAATGGTAATACAATTATTTCAATAGGCTCTGGTTCAAAATTTCTTATTGATAACAAAATTGTAAATGAAAAATTACTAAAATCTGAAAAAAATGAGGATAAAAAAGATTTTCAACCATATATTGATGCACAAGATAATAGAGGAAAAGAAAGAATAGGTGGTATAATTTTAAATGCTGAAGTTGATTTGACACATCCTATTGGTTTTGGATATGAGGATTCTAACATTCCAGTTTATAGAAATAACACAGTATGGATTCAACCATCAGATAACGAATATTCGTCTGTCGTAAGGTATACTAGCGATCCACTGATAGATGGATTTATAACAGATAAAAATTCAGAAAAACTCGATTCTACAGTTTCTCTATTAGTTTCTAAAATTGGAAGAGGTAGAGCAGTTATGTTTTCTGATAACCCTAATTTTAGAGGCTCATGGTATGGAACAAATAGACTATTTTTAAATGCAATATTGCTAGGAGATAAGATTCAAGTTCCATAATGAAATGGTTTAGAGAAATAGGACCAGGTGTATTAATTGCTGCTGCATTTATAGGACCTGGAACTGTCACTCTATGCACAATTGCTGGTGCTTCTTTTGGATACTCATTAATCTGGGCTATTATTTTATCTACATTTTTTACAATTGTACTTCAGGAAATGTCATTAAGAATAGGCTTAGTTACAAGAATGAACTTAGCTAGGGTTATAAGAACTTCAATAAAATCAGTTTTACTAAATAGGCTGTTAATATTACTTATAATTTCTTCTATTTTAATTGGAAATGCAGCTTACGAAGCTGGAAATATTACTGGAGCATCGCTTGGACTTTCAGCCATTATTAATAATCTATCATTTAATTATTTTCCAGTTTTAATTGGAATCATTGCATTTATAATACTTTATCAAGGAGATTATAAAATTATTGAAAGATCTCTTATATCACTTGTAATAGTTATGAGCATATCATTTTTTATAACAGCTATTATGACTAAGCCTGATATCATTAATCTTCTAAATGGTATGTTTAAGCCTAAAATTAATTCAGATAACCTGATTATCATTTTAGGCCTTATAGGCACAACAGTAGTACCATATAATATCTTTCTTCATTCATCACTAGTTTCTGAAAAATGGAATTCTATTAATAAACTTAAAGTTGCTAGATTAGAAAGTTTTATTTCAATCCTTCTTGGTGGTTTAGTTTCGTTATCAATAATAATAACAGCTGCTTCTGTAACAAACCAAAATGTAACAGGTGTAATAGATTTAGCAAAAGGATTAGAACCTCTTTATGGAAAATTTGCAATTTATTTCTTAGGAATAGGCTTATTTGCCTCTGGAATTACTTCTTCTATTACTGCTCCGCTAGCAGCTGCATACGTTGCTAAAAGTTGCTTTGGCTGGAATGGCTCACTTAAGAGTAAAAGATTTAGGCTGATTTGGTTTTCTATTCTATTTATAGGTGTATTAATATCAATGATTAATATTAATCCTATTGAAATAATAAAGTTTGCACAGTTTTCAAATAGTCTTTTACTTCCAATAATCGCTATAATTCTTTTATGGTTAATAAATAACAAGAAAATAATTAGTGATAAATACAATTACAGATATCAAAATATCCTAGGTGTTTTTATAGTGATTATATCACTTTTACTTGGGGTTAAAGGTTTAATTTCTCTCTTTTAATGTTGAATATTAATTGTGATTTAGGAGAAGGTTTAAATAATGAATATTTAATTATGCCATTAATTAATTCATGTAATATTGCTTCAGGTGGTCATGCTGGAAATACTAAAAGTATGATAGAATGTATTGAAATATCAATTAGATGTAATGTTGAAATTGGAGCTCATCCATCATATCCTGATAAGTTAAATTTTGGTAGAAAAAAAATAAACATTTCTAAATCTGATTTGTCACAAAGTATAAAAAATCAAATACAATCATTAGAGAATATAGCTAGTTCATATGGAAAAAAATTGAATCATATTAAAGCACATGGCGCATTATATAACGAAATGATAAGTGATCAAGATCTTGCAGGTTTGTATCTTGATACATTAAAAGATTTTAAATCAAAATATTTATTATATGTTCCATATAAATCAAAGATTGAAAAGTTAGCTTTAAAAAGAGGATTTCATATAGTCTATGAAGTATTTGGTGATAGAAATTATAATGATGATTTAAGTTTAGTCTCAAGACAAAAAGAGAATGCACTTATTAATGATCCTAAAGAAGTTATTAATCATTTAACACAAATTATAAATACAAATACAGTTAAAACAATTTCAGGAGATTCTCGTGAAATAATATTTGATACTATTTGTATTCATTCGGACACAAATAACTCAATAGAAATCCTGAAAGAGATTAATAGAGTTTTTAAGAATAAATAATGTTATGAAATATTTTATTTACAATGAAAATTCCATCTTAATCACCTTCGATTCCAATATAAACTCTGAATTAGTTTATAAAATTTCTTCTCTAAGAATTAAAATTGAACATGATTTTAATGAATATCTAATTGATGCTGTACAGTCTATAAACTCATTGCTTATTATTTTTAAAAAAAATAAAATTTCAGCAAATGATTTATTAAATAAAATAAAGAATGTAAATCCTGAAAACACTGCTCAAAAAGTGAAAAGTAAAATATGGGAAATACCTGTGTGTTATGATCTCAATTACGCTACTGACCTTGAGGAATTTTCAAAATCAAAAAAAATATCTAAGAATGAGGTTATTCAATTGCATAAATCTAAAATATATAATGTTATTTCTATGGGTTTTTTACCTGGTTTTATGTATTTAGGAACTACTGATTATAGACTCCATTGTGAAAGAAAACTTAAACCTTCTCTTGAAGTAAAAAGTGGATCAATAGGTATTGCTTTGAATCAAACATGTATTTACCCCCAAGATAGTCCCGGAGGATGGCATATTATAGGGGTCTCTCCTTTAGAGTTTTTTAATTTAAAATCAAAATCTCCATGTTTTGTAAATCCAGGTGACAAAATTAAATTTTTAGAGATATCAAAATCTAAGTTTGAAACTTTGAAGAAAAATAAATCTTTAAAACCTAATTTTAGCTAAATGATAAAAGTGCTTGACCCTGGGCTATATTCAACCATTCAGGATAATGGTAGATATGGGTATAGAAATATTGGTGTTCCGTATTCAGGATTCATGGATAAAGAAAGTGCTACAATTGCCAATAAAATAGTTGGAAATGAATTAAATGAGTGTCTTTTGGAAATTACTTTAATGGGACCTACTTTACTTTTTAACAACAACTATACTTTATCTATAACAGGTGGAGATTTTAATCCGACAATTAATGATAAAAAAATAGAATTGTATAAACCTATAGATGTTAAGTTAGGAGATATTCTAAAAATTAATCAAACATTAAATGGTGCAAGATGTTATTTAGCTTTTTCAGGAGGTATAGCTAGTGAAAAATATCTAGGAAGTAAATCTTCTTTAAAGAATATAACTCCATCTTTTTTTTTACAAAAGGGAGATGAAATTAAAGTGTTAAAAAATAATAAATTAAATTTTGTTGTTGATCATAAACTAAAATTAACAATAAGTAGTTTTTTGAATGTTTTTAGTGGACCTGAATTTAGTATTCTTGATAAAGATTCTTTACATAATTTATTTAATAAAGAATTTACAATAGGTATTAACAACAGAATGGCTTATAATTTAAAAGAACAAATTCAAACCAAAACCAAATCAATCATTTCATCTCCAGTATTACCGGGAACTGTTCAAATGACCCCTTCAGGAAATATTATAATTCTTCATAGAGATTGTCAAACAACAGGAGGATACTCTAGAATACTTCAATTAAATGAGAAATCTATGGATAATTTGTCTCAATTAAAAAATGGGGATAGAATAAAATTTAAATTAATTAATTAGTAGAGATTTTTATTTCAACAAGTTGGGTCTCTGAAAACTCTTTATCGAGTCTTTTCTTTATTCTAAAAAGCTTATTTAATTCTCTTTCTTTATTTTTATTTGCTTTATCAATTTCAGGAAGAACTATTGTATCTCCTTTAACTTCTAATTTCATCTCCTTTATAAGTTTATCAATGCTTTCCTCAGTTAATTTAATTTGCCTTCCAATTGCTTTTCTTTTTATAATTCCTGTTAGGCTACTATCAATTCTTACATTTTTTACTCTGAGCAGTAATCTTTCTAATTTACTATCATCTTTAGGTTGATATACTTGTAAATTATTAGTATAAGAATTATAGGAATTTTGATTTTTTAATTTTCTTCCATCTAAACTAATCTCTACAGGTCCATTATGCCTGTAGCTAAATTCTCTTTTAGAAGTAAATTCTTCTAGATTTATAACAATTTTTAAGCTTTCTCTATAGAATTGTGATCTTAGTAATCCTCTAATTAATTTATTTCTATCTCTAGATGTGTATTCTTCACCAAATAAAAAAATTGTAGGGAGTCTTTTAGTTCCAACATTAACATTACTAAGATCAATCTTTGATCCTTCCTGGCCTATTAAATTAAAAGATGAAATTAATAAGAATAAAAGTGTTGATAATAAATATTTCACATTTAAAACTAAAAAAAATATAATTATTATTCGGGTATTATAAATACTAATGGGTCAAAATTCCATAAAATTGGAAGTACAAAAAAGACAAAAAGAGTTAATAATATTATTGAAAGCAAGTTCATCCATATACCAACACGAACCATATCAGGTATACGTAAATATCCCGATCCAAAAACTACAGCGTTAGGTGGTGTTGCAACTGGTAACATAAATGCACAAGTCGCTGCAACAGTTGCTGAAACCATTAAAATGAATGGGTGAACATCTATTGTTATTGCCATTGGATATAAAATGGGTAATAGCATTGCTGTAGTTGCTAGATTAGATGTGATTTCTGTAAGAAAATTAACTGCAGTAATTAAAATGAAAACTAATAAAAATAGTGAGACACCATTCAATAAGGTCATTTGAGAACCTATCCATAAAGCTAAGCCACTATCTTTAAATCCTGCAGCTAAAGCCATTCCCCCTCCAAATAATAATAAAATTCCCCATGGTAATTTTACAGCTTCTTCCCAATTTATAAGTCGTCTTTCTTTGTTTTTAGTAGGTATTAAGAAAATGATAATTGCTCCTATCATTGCAATAATAGTATCATCAATGGATGGAATAATTAATTTTAATAAAAAAGATCGACTAACCCATGCAAATGCAGTTAATCCAAATACTAGCGCTACTATTTTTTCTTCATAGCTAATTTTACCTAATGCTTTTAGTTGTTTGCTAATCTCTTCTCTTCCACCAGGAAAAGTTTTTTGTTTAAACTGGAAAGCAAAACTGGTTAGATATTTCCAACATAGAAATAATAACACAATAGAAATAGGAAAACCAAATTTAAACCATTGTGCGAATGTGATTTCATATCCAAAAGTTTCCTCTACTACACCTGCTAGGACTAAATTAGGGGGTGTTCCTATCAGAGTACTTAACCCTCCAATAGAAGCACTATAAGCGATACCTAGCATCAAAGCCTTTCCAAAAATTAAATTTTCCTTCTCAATTGTATTAGGATCATCTTTTAATTGAGTAACTATTGCAATTGCTATAGGTAACATCATAACAGCAGTTGCAGTATTTGATATCCACATTGACATAAATGCAGTAGCCACCATAAAACCAAGAATAATATTTACCACGTTAGTTCCAATTAAATTGATAATATTTAATGCTATACGTTTATGAAGATTCCATTTTTGGATAGCTATAGCAATAATGAAACCACCTATATATAAAAAAACATACTTATGTCCAAAAGAAGCAGTTGTTTCGGAAAGTCCTAATCCGCCAGTTAAGGGGAATAAAATAATAGGTAATAAAGCTGTTACAGCTATTGGGATTGCTTCTGTAATCCACCATATTGCAATCCAAACAGTTGACGCAAGAATAGCATTAGCTCTTGGGTTTAGACCTTCAGGATTAAAGAAAAATAAAATTAGAATGAATGCTAATGGCCCTGAAATTAAGCCAATTTTTTTATAATTAGTATACATATTGGATTTATAAATTTAGAATTTTAAAACGATTAAAAAAAAATTAAATAATTTAGAACGTGGAAATAAAAAAGGTTGCTGTAATTGGAGGAGGAGCAGCTGGGTTTTTTGCAGCAATATCAGTAAAAGAAAATCATCCTAATCATCAAGTAATCCTTTTTGAAAAAACATCTAAAGTTCTATCTAAGGTTAAAGTTTCTGGTGGAGGTCGTTGTAATCTTACTCATAACTGTAGAGATATATCAGATCTTTGTAATGCATACCCCCGAGGTGGCAAGAAATTAAAATCACTTTTTTATCAATTTAGTACAAATGATACAATTGATTGGTTTGAAAGTAGGGGAGTTCCATTAAAAACAGAAAAAGATGGTAGGGTATTTCCAGTATCTAATAACTCACAAAGCATAATAGACTGTTTGATAAATGAAATTAATCGTTTAAATGTTATGCTAGAATTAGGTCAGACCATTGAAAACATAGAACAAGAAAAAATAAGATGGAAGCTTAAATTTAAAGACCAACCCAATCAAAAGTTTGATGCAGTTATTATTGCAACAGGAGGAAGCCCTAAACTTAAAGGGTTTGAATGGTTACATAACTTAGGGCACAATATTATTCATCCCATCCCCTCATTATTTACTTTTAATATGCCAAATGAATCTATTATAGAACTTATGGGATTGGTTGTTGAAAAGGCGCGTGTAAAGATTAAAAACAGCAAAATTCAAACCCAAGGGCCTTTGTTGGTAACTCACTGGGGTATGAGTGGACCTGCAATTTTAAAAGCATCTGCATTTGGGGCAAGATTTTTAAGTGAACATGAATATCAATTTGAAATTGAAGTTAACTGGATTAACGAAACAAATACGGATTTATTATTTGACCAACTCCAACAATTTAGTCAATTGAATCCTCATAAGAGAATAGGTAATCACAAAGTATTTTTGATTCCTAACCGTCTTTGGATTTTTTTATTATCAAAAGTAGAGATACCGGTTGAAAAGAAGTGGAATGAGATTGGAAAAAAGAAATTTAGACAATTAATCACCATATTAACCCAAGACAATTACAAAGTTTCCGGTAAGACAACCTTTAAAGAAGAGTTTGTAACCTGTGGAGGAATTGATTTGAATGAGATTAACCTAAATACCATGGAGAGTAAAAAAGTAAATAATTTATATTTTGCTGGAGAGGTAATTGATGTTGATGCCATTACTGGAGGTTATAATTTTCAGGCTGCATGGAGCGGAGGTTATGTAGCTGGGAAATTAGGAGGGTAGATAATATTTTATATCAAATTCAAAAAAAACCCCTACATAAGCAGGGGTTCAAATATATTGAGCGGAGAAAGAGGGATTCGAACCCCCGGAGGTATGACCCTCAACAGTTTTCAAGACTGCCGCATTCGACCACTCTGCCATTTCTCCAAATGCAGATGCAAATATACACGATTTTAGGTATAAAAAAATATTTTAATCTAAGGTGAATCAAAAAAAAATTATCTTATTTTTAATATTGTGCTGTTAGATATAAACTCAATCTTATTACTTGTTGGAATTGGACTTTTTGCTGGTGTTGTAAATACTTTAGCAGGTGGAGGATCATTAGTAACCTTACCTGTATTAATTCTTTTTATGGGTCTAGATGAAGCCACTGCAAATGGTACTAATAGACTTATGGTTATTTCAGCTGCTCTAGTTGCTAGTTATGGTTACAGAAGCAAAAAGATTGTAACTCATCCTTATGGATTATATTTCGGAATAGTGGCTACATTTGGAGCAATAATTGGAGCTAGAATTGCTATTGATATAGATGGAGATACTTTTAAGAGATTTCTAGCAATTATTATGATTACCGTCGGTATTATAATTGTATTTAGATCGAAATCGATTGCATCCTTAGATCTTCCAGAAAGACTCTCAGGTAAATATTTAATAGGAGGTTTAATAGGTTTCTTTTTCATTGGTATTTATGGAGGATTTCTTCAAGCTGGAGTTGGTATTGTTATAATGCTTCTTCTTACTCAATTAAATAGAATTAATCTTTTAAGAACTAATTCAATTAAAGCTTTCTCTGTATTTATTTATTCTATTGCCGCTGTGGCAATTTTCGCTTTAGATGGGAAAATATTATGGATGGTAGGTCTTTGGATGGTTCTTGGATCTATAGTAGGAGCGTGGCTGTCAAGCAGGTGGTCAGTCAAAAAAGGTGATAAAGTAATAAGGATTACACTTCTAATAATGGTCTCTTACATGGCTGTAAAACTCTGGTTAGATACATTTAATAGTTAGTATAATCTACTATGCTTAGTCCATAACCAGAAAGTCCTACACGATGCTTCTGTTCTGAGTTACTTAAGAGATTAACTTTAGAAATTTCCAAATCATGCAAGATTTGGGCACCAATTCCAAAATCTCTAAAGTCAATTTTAGGTTTTTCAGAATTTTCATTCATAGAGTTAAGTTTTTCTAATATATTTTCTGATGATTGATTTTGATTAATAAAAATTACTGCACCTTTTCCTACTTTATTTATCTGATCAAAAATTTTATCATATTTTTTTTCGTTAGTTCCTGATAATATCTTAGTAACATCATTATCAACAACTGATGAATTTATTCTCGTTAAAATAATATCATCTTTTTTCCATTTTCCAAGCGTTAATGCTATATGAACTTGATCATTATTAGTCTGTTTGTAAGCTCTTAATCTATAAGTTCCAAAGTTAGTTTCTACATCTTTGTCAAAGCTTTTACTAATTAAACTATCATTTTTCATTCTATATGCTACTAGATCCTCTATAGATACTATTCTTAAATTAAATTTTTCAGCAACTTTTACCAACTCAGGTAATCTAGACATAGAACCATCATCATTCATTATTTCAACTATAACTCCAGCAGATTTAAAACCTGCAAGTCGAGCAAAATCTATAGCTGCTTCAGTATGTCCAGTACGTCTTAGTACACCTCCATTTTTTGCAATTAAAGGGAATATATGTCCAGGTCTTTGAAGATCTTGTGGTTTTGTATTTTTATCAACTAATGCTTTAACTGTTTTTGATCTATCTGAGGCAGATACTCCTGAGGTTACTCCATTTCCTCTTAAATCAACAGAAACTGTAAATGCTGTTTCAAGAGGATCCGTATTATTAGGAACCATTTTTTCAAGACTTAGTTTGGAACATAATTTCTCTGACATTGGAACACATATTAATCCTCTCCCATTTTTTGCCATAAAATTTATCTTTGATGAATCAATTGTTTCTGCAGCAGTAATGAAATCTCCTTCATTTTCTCTGTTTTCATCATCAACTACAATAATAATTTCACCTTTTTTTATCGCAGAAATTGCATCTTCTATTTTATCTAACTTAATCTTACTCATTTTTTAATTTAAGTTTATTAATTAATTGAATTGTTTTATCGTATAAAGTAAAACTAAACCCTCTGTCTGCTGATACAATTTTGGTAAGATAAATAGCAAAAGGTGCTATAACAAATGTTGATATCCAACTTCCCAAAAAGGGGCTTATTGAACTGTCTTCTGCAGCATTTTTTCCAAAAACCCCTATGTAGTGATAAGTTAAAAATATTACAATTGACAAAACAAGAGGAAGACCTAGTCCTCCTTTTCTAATTATAGCACCTAATGATGCTCCAATTAGAAATAAAAAAATGCAGGCAAAAACTAAACTATATCTTTCATTTATTGTGAGCTTGTGAAGATTAATAAGTTTTTCTTGTAAGAAAAAAATCTTTTTTTTATTAGCTAATTGTCTTAAATACATATCTACTTCTTCATTAGCCATTGCAAGAACACCATTAATCTCATAAATTTCAGGATTAACTATGAGACCTAGGAAGGGTTTTTTAATCTCGTTTTCGTCTAATTGAATTTGGTTTGCATTTAAATTAGATAATTTTTTTAAAGTATGTCCTGCAATAAATGTTTTGCCAAATATAATTTTATCTTCTTTAAACTTATCGTAAAGAGTATCTGAGTTTGTTTTTAATTGATCTACTCTTTGCATTTTATATGTAGATCTATAATTTTCCTCATCTAAATTTATATTGTTAAATTCTGAAATATCAATATTTAAAATGTATTCTTCAAATGATGCTCTAGAATGAGGATATTTTTGTTTTTCCGCAGTAGTAGATGCAATTAATTCTTCATATCTATTACCATTTCTTAAAATTAATTGAAGGTATGAGTCATTCTCATTCCTTACTTCTCCTTTCTCTGCTTTTATTACAAGTCTGTTAATTTCGTCATTAGATATACTATGAAGAATAATGTCTTCTAGATATTGATCATTATCTCCATACTTTCTTGCAACTTTAATATTCATATCACCTATATCATTAAATATTCCCTCACGAATACTTAAAGTCGGTTTTAGTTTAGCTAAATTTTTTCTCAAATTGTAGGATTTTAATTCTCCATATGTAACTACATTATCTGAAAAGTAGAACGATCCAATTCCAAGAAGAACATGAAATATTAATAATGCCACCATACTTCTTACTATTGATATTCCATTAGATTTCATAGCAATGAATTCATAGTTTTCAGATAGTGTTCCATAAGTAGTTAATGAAGCAAGAAGGATTGATAGAGGTAAAACCAGAGGAACTAGCTTTGGAGAAAAATACATAAAAAACTTACCAATTGTAAAAATATCTAAACCTTTACCTGCGAGTTCATCAATATAAAGCCAGAATGTTTGAATTATAAATATCAAAAAACATATGGCGAAAACACCAATAAATCTTGTCAAGTATGATTTTAGTATGTATTTGTCTAGTATTTTCAATTTTCAGTAACTATTAAATAATCTTTATAATCTTTTAAGTCAAATTTAAATAAAGACAATGGAAGGTTTAAATTATAATCATAAGTTAATGTTAAAAACCTATTTATCTCTTCGCCTGTTTCTTTTTCAATCATTTCAATTCTTTTAATTGAAAGATTAGAATTAATAAATAAATTATAAATAATTTCATTTTCTTCTTTACTCTCTGCTATAATGAGATCAAAGTCATCAGATGTATTTTGTTTTTTTAAATTAAATCCTTCTAAAAAATAATTAAAAATCTGATTTGGCGAGAAATTAAAAAATGAAGTGTTTTCGGTACTTATTATTATCTCTTTATTTTCATGAATAAATGTGTAAAATCTTTCACCGTCATATATTTGATCAACTTCATCTGTATCTATCAAATAGCTTCCCTGCTTAATATAAAATTCTCCACTAATTGGAAAAAGATTATTTTCAAATTTGGAAGAAATCTCAAATTTATAGTATACATTTTCTAATGAAAATGCATTTTCTCTAACTCTTTCAAGGACTTCAATTGCAACCTCTTGTGCAGATAGATTTGAAAAACCTAAAAGAATTACTATAAACTTTATAAGTATTTTATTTTTGTCCACTACTCAACAAACTTTCTAATGAATTTAAATCTGATATTAATACTTGTCTTGGTTTACTTCCTTCAAAAGGACCTACAATACCAGCGTCTTCCATTTGATCAATTAATCTTCCAGCTCTATTATATCCTAGTTTAAGTTTTCTCTGAAGTAAAGAGGCAGAACCTTGTTGGTTTGAAACAATTACTCTTGCAGCTTCATTAAACATTGAATCTCTATCTTCAATTGATATATCAGATGATGAACCACTATCATCTTTTGAATATTCAGGAAGTTCATATGCAGTTGGATAACCCATTTGAGATCCAATAAACTCAGACAGCTTCTCAACTTCTGGAGTATCAATAAAACCACATTGAATCCTAGTTAAATCATTTGATTGGGAATATAATAAATCACCTCTTCCAATCAATTGTTCGGCTCCTCCAGTATCTAAAATTGTCCTTGAATCAATTTTAGAAGTAACTCTAAATGCAATTCTAGCAGGAAAATTTGCTTTAATTAAACCTGTTATGACATTAACTGAAGGTCTTTGAGTAGCAATTATTAAGTGGATACCAACTGCTCTTGAAAGTTGAGCTAATCTAGCTAAAGGAGTCTCTACTTCCTTACCAGCTGTCATTATTAAATCTGCAAACTCATCTATTACTAGTACAATATATGGTAGAAAAGTATGTCCGTTTTCTGGATTTAATTTTCTAGATATAAACTTCGTATTATATTCTTTAATATTTCTGCTCATGGCATCCTTAAGAAGTTCATACCTATTATCCATTTCCATACACAATGAATTAAGTGTATTAATTACTTTATCATTATCTATAATAATTGCATCATCTGATTCTGGAAGTTTTGCTAGGTAGTGTCTTTCAATCTTATTATAAATAGACAATTCAATTTTTTTTGGATCAACCAAAACAAACTTTACTTGAGCTGGATGTTTTTTATAAAGAATTGATGTTAGGATAGCATTAATACCTACTGACTTACCTTGACCTGTTGCTCCTGCCATTAAAAGATGTGGCATCTTAGTTAAATCAACAATAAATGTTTCATTACTAATTGTTTTTCCAATTGCAATTGGAAGTTCCATCTCAGACTCAATATATTTTTTTGAAGAAATTAAAGACTTCATTGAAACAATAGATTTCTTTTTATTAGGAACTTCGATACCTATAGTTCCTTTGCCTGGTATTGGGGCAATTATTCTTATACCAAGTGCTGAAAGAGATAAAGCAATATCATCCTCAAGATTTTTAATTTTTGAAATTCTAACTCCTGCATCAGGAATTATTTCATATAATGTAACAGTTGGACCTATGGTAGCTTTAATTTGCTTTATACCAATGTTATAATTCTTTAGAGTGTCAACTATTTTATTTTTGTTGGTTTCCAGTTCATCCTGATCGATTTTAATAGTTCCATCTCCATAATCTTTCAAAAGATCAATACTTGGATTTTTGAAATTACTTAAATCTAGAGTAGGGTCAAATTTCTTAAGATCAGCCTTATTAAAGCTGATATTTTTAGTGCTCTTTTCCTCAAAATTTATTTCTTCAACCTCCATTGAAACGCTATCATCATTTCCTTCAGTAGGCTCTGATTGTATCTCATTTCCATCATTAAGTTTTGACTCTAGATTAACTTCTAGATCCGAGTCTTCAACTTTGATATCCTCAAATAATTCATCCTTAAGCTTATCTTCTTGTGGATTTTCTTTTGATTTTTTTGGAAGAGAAAGGTTACCTAATAATATCACTATTGAATTAGGAGTGATATTCCATAAGACTGCAATTGATAAAATGAAAATGAAACATATTATTAGAACTATTCCTGTCATTCCAATATAAGTCTTAAGAAATGAATTTATCTCAAACCCAACAATACCAGTTTGAATTGGAAAATAATTACTAAGATATCCAGTTAATAGAGTCATCCATATAGTTAGTATTAATAGCCAATTAATTCTTTTAATTAACTCAAGTATTTTTTTATTAAAAAGTAAATAATAGGATGAAATAAATAGAATTACAGGAAGGATGAAACTAGAAATTCCAAATAGATTGTAAATAAAAAAGTGACTTATTGATGCGCCAATTTTCCCTAATATATTTTCAACTTCAATACTTCTGTCAAGAAGATTTCCAATACTACTTTGATCAACCTTCCAATTGTACATATATGATATAAATGAAGTGAAAAGTATTACGGAAAGAAATAGAAGAATGTAGCCAAGTATAACTTTAAATTTGTTTACATCGGCTTTTTTCTTGCTTCTCATAGATAAACAGTATTATACAAAAATACAAAGATGAGTTTAGATAATTAATTTTTATCTCCTAAAGTCCTAATTTTTATTCTAAATGCAGCATATATTAATGTCATGAAAGGACTAATCCAATTAAAAACTGCATAAATAAAGTATTCACCAACACCAACTCCTAGAACAGAAGAGTGGTAGGCACCACATGAGTTCCATGGAATTAGAGCAGATGTAACTGTTGCAGAATCTTCAAGAGTTCTACTCAAATTTTCGGGTGCAAGATTTTTGTCTTTAAATGCTTTTTCAAACATTTTACCTGAAACTACAATTGTAAGATATTGATCTGATGCACTAACATTTAATGCCAAACAAGATGCTACAGTACTTGCAAATAACTTAAATGATGTGTCAGCCCATTGTAAAAGTGTCTTGCTAATGGTTTTAAGTGCTCCAATAGCCTCCATAACACCACCAAACACCATGGTTCCAATGACTAAAAATATTGTATTCATCATACCTAGCATCCCTCCTGTTGAAAATAAATCATTTAATATCACATTATTAGTTTCAATGCTTATAGGACCGGTTATTGTATCCATAATTACAACATATGTACTAGTGAGTTTAGAATAGCTGCCAGAAGAAAGTTCTGATATAATTTGTGGTTGAAATATTATGGCAAATACAGCACCAACCAATGTTCCAATTACTAATGCAATTAAAGGGGGTGTTTTTTTAATAATCATAATTAAAACTAATATTGGGACAGAAAATAGAATTAATGTAATATTAAACTTCTCAGTAATGGCGCTAAGCAAATAAGTATTATCAGTTGAACCATCAGAAACTTGCATAAATCCAAGAATGATAAAAATAATTAGAGTTATTGATATGCTAGGGATGGTAGTATATGTTAAATATTTAATATGTCTGAATAAATCAACTTTAGTAACAGCTGCAGCAAGATTAGTTGTATCGCTAAGCGGAGAAAGTTTGTCACCAAAATAAGCACCTGCAATTACTGCCCCTCCAACCATTCCTGGTGGAATTCCTAGAGCCTTCCCAATTCCTACTAATGCAATACCGACTGTTGCAGATGTAGTCCAACTACTTCCTGTTGCTACAGATATAATAGAACATATTACTACACAAGCTGGAAGAAAGATATTAGGGTCTAGTATTTTAAGCCCATAATAAACCATTGCAGGT
>Ga0209308_10001643_pt1 | contig 20405 bp, 13 predicted proteins | sample COGITO_mtgs_1204_3_FD_184806 | JGI IMG/M metagenome (GOLD analysis project Ga0209308, IMG submission 184806) | Pelagic marine microbial communities from North Sea - COGITO_mtgs_120405 (SPAdes) (version 2) | ecosystem: Environmental > Aquatic > Marine > Epipelagic ...
CAAGGACGTCGGAGCCGACGGGACGCTACAAGTCACGCCCTATTACAACAAGCCGACGCAAGAAGGGCTTTATCGTCACTTCATGAAGATCGCAGATGTTGGTTTGCCGGTCATGCTATACAGCATTCCCGGGCGCTGCAACGTGGAGATCGAACTTGAAACGGTGGCGCGTCTTGCGAAGCATGAAAGCATCGTGGCGATCAAGGAAGCCGGGGGGAAGGTGGACCGGATCAGTGGGCTTAAGCAGTGCTGCGATCTGAGCCTGCTCAGTGGCGATGATGCCCTTGCCTTGCCGATGATGTTAATGGGGGCCACTGGACTTGTCAGTGTGACCTCAAACCTGCTGCCTGCCGAGATGACTGCGCTGACGCATTACGCGTTGGCGGGGGATTATCGGGCGGCACTGGAGATACATTTTAACTATTACCGGTTATTCGGGGCCCTATTTGCCGAGACCAATCCGGTGCCGGTAAAAGCAGCAATGCACGCGCTGGACCTGCATGGCTCGGACTGTCGCTTGCCGCTGGCCCCAATGGCTGAGGATAACACCAAAAAGCTGTACCAGCAGTTGGCCGCCGTTGGCTTGATCGGTCGCTGATAGGATGGCAGTACGCGTAGCAATTGTCGGCGCGGCAGGTCGCATGGGCCAGAGGCTGATTGCGTTGGCTGCAGACGACGCAGATCTGGTCGTCTGCGGCGCCGTTGAACATGCTGAATCACCGTTTCTTGGGCAAGATGCTGGCATGCTTGCCATAGGCGATGAGCTTGGCGTTGCGATCTCCGCAGACCTGGCCGCAAGTGTGGCCGGCGCGGATGCCGTCATCGATTTTTCTGCGCCGAGTCAGGCCGTGCACGTGGCGGAGTCCGCAATCGCTGCTGGGGCCGGATATGTCCTCGGAACGACCGGGTTGACCAGCGAGCAGTATGATGGGCTGCGGGCGCTCTCCCGTAGGGGCCGGCTGGTGGTGGCGTCGAACATGAGCGTGGGGGTAAATTTGTTGTTTCAGTTGGCCGGGCAGGTTGCCCGCACCCTCGGGATCGACTACGACATCGAGATCATAGAGATGCATCACAACCAAAAGAAAGATGCTCCTAGCGGGACGGCTGTGCGCCTGGGCGAAGTGGTTGCCGAAGCGCGCGGGTTGAACTATGAGACCGATACCGAGCACGGCCGTGTCGGGATGGTCGGGGCGCGTGAGGAGGGGAAGATCGGCATGCACGCCTTGCGTGGTGGCGATGTGGTGGGCGATCACACGGTGATGTTTGCCACCGCCGGGGAGCGGATCGAGCTCACCCACAGAGCGTCGACACGCGACACCTTCGCAGTCGGAGCCCTGCGAGCCGCAAAATTTTTGCGCGATGCAGAGCCGGGGCAGTACGATATGGCCGCAGTTCTCGGATTGACAACAGCATGACTTTCACAATGCAGGAATTTGAGCGCTTCTTGCGCAACGACTGGCAAGTTCTTACTGCGTGCACGGGCGGGCTGCTGCTGTGGCTACTGTCCGGCGCAATGGCTTCATCCATTGCCGAGACGCGCGTACGCAGCCCATGGGTGCACCTGATTCTAGGACTTTTGCTTCCGGTCGTGTATCCGATTCTGGCTCTGTTTTTTGGCGTCAGTACGGTGAAGCAACCGAAGATTAAGGAAGCCAAAGAGCGAGATGTCTCGCATCCCGACGGGCCCCCTCCAGTGGAGCTACCTGCGGCCGATGTGCCAATCGTGGCACGTGAGATTCACGCCGAGTCGATCGACGAGGTGAGTATATTTACCCCCGAGTACTTCAAGGATATGGCCTTGGATGAATACGGGAACTATCGCGGCCCGTTCCTCTTTAAGGTGCACGGCATCGAGCAGCGCGCAGATCGAATTGTAGAGTGCATGCCGGGCGTCGTGGTCACCGAATCAATCACGCCGGACGGCAAGAGCCAGCGCCTACGCATCCCATACGACAAGGTCGAGGGCTTCGAAGAGCTCTGATTCTCATCCTCGCTTTTCCAGTTCATCTCTCAAAAAAGCCTACCAATCATGCATTTCGAACCAGTACGTAAAGCCGACTTCCCCACTGAGGAGCAGCGTGTTCTCGCCTTCTGGCGGGAGCAGGACATCTTTGCGAAAACAATGGCCGCGAGGTCTGGCGGGCCAGAGTTTGTGTTCTATGATGGGCCGCCATTCGCGACCGGGCTGCCACATTACGGGCACTTGCTGGCTGGCGCGATCAAGGACGTTATCCCGCGCTATCAGACGATGCAGGGTAAGTTCGTCGACCGTGTGTTTGGCTGGGACTGTCATGGCCTGCCGGTCGAAAACGAGATGGAGAAAGAGCTCCAGATCAACAGCAAGCATGAGATTGAGTCCTACGGCGTGGATCGTTTTAACGAGGCCTGCCGTGGTATCGTGTTGAAGTACACCAGCGAGTGGGAGCAGGTCGTCGAGCGCATGGGACGTTGGGTGGACTTTGACCGCGGCTATCGGACGATGGATCTGAGCTATATGGAATCCATCTGGTGGGTTTTTAAACAGCTTTGGGATAAGGACCTGATCTACGAAGGCGACAAGATCATGTGGTACTGTCCGCGTTGCGCCACGCCGCTGTCCAACTTCGAGGTCAATCAGGGCTATCGCGACACCAAGGATCCGGCCATTACCGTGCGGTTTAAGCTGAACGGGTCTGGAAATCGCTACATCATCGCCTGGACCACGACGCCCTGGACGCTGCCGGCGAACTTTGCACTTGCCGTGGGGGAGGACATTGACTATGTCGAGGTCGAGGATGGCGACGATACGCTGATTTTGGCCGAGGCGCGCATGGGCGCCTACTACCCCAAAGAGCAGCCGACCGTTATCCGCACCTTTAAGGGCGCGGAATTGGTGGGGACCAGCTATGCGCCGATCCTGCCGTTCTTTCCCCAGCATCGTGAGGACGCGTACCGGGTGATCGCGGCTGACTTCGTCACGACAGGGGACGGTGCTGGCGTGGTGCATATTGCACCAGGATTTGGTGAGGACGATAATCGTGTGGGCAAAGAGAACGGTCTGCCGGTGCATTGCCCGCTTGATGATGAGGGGCGCTACACCGCTGTCGTGCATGACTTCGCAGGCCGCTTTGTGAAGGACTGTGACGCGGACATTATCCAGCGCCTCCGCGAGGAAGGTTCGCTGGTGCGCAAGACCACGGTCAGCCATAGCTATCCGCATTGCTGGCGGTGTGAAGCGCCGCTGCTCAATCGCTCCATTCCTACTTGGTTTGTACGCGTCGAGAAGATCAAGGACCGCATGGTCGCGGCCAATCAACAGATTCAGTGGGTGCCGGGCCATTTGAAGGACGGTCGCTTCGGGAAGTGGCTGGAGAACGCCCGCGACTGGGCCATCTCGCGCAATCGATATTGGGGCTGTCCGCTGCCGATCTGGCATGATCGCGAGAGTGGGCAGATCGAGGTGTTTGGCTCTGTGGCCGAGCTCGAGGCGCGCAGTGGCCAGACGATCACGGACATTCACAAGCACTTTGTCGACCCTATTGAGCTGCCCGGGACTGACGGTGTGACCCTGCGACGGGTACCACAGGTGCTGGACTGCTGGTTTGAGAGTGGCTCAATGCCATACGCGCAGAAGCATTATCCGTTCGAGAACGAAGGCTGGGTAGAGGATCACTTACCAGCTGATTTTATCGCCGAGGGTCTGGATCAGACCCGCGGCTGGTTTTATACGCTCGTGGTGCTAGGAGCGGCGCTGTTCGATCGGCCCCCGTTTCGGAACGTGATCGTGAATGGTCTGATTCTCGCTGAGGATGGGGCAAAGATGTCCAAACGTCTGCGAAACTATCCAGACCCGATGGAGATCATGAACAAGTATGGTGCAGATGCTATGCGGCTGTACTTGCTGAGTTCGCAAGTTGTGCGAGGCGAGAACCTGCGCTTCTCCGAGAAGCGTCATATGGTCACGGACCAAGCCACCGGCAAGGAGATTCAGACGCCCGATGGCGTGCAGGAGACGATGCGTGCGGTGTTGCTGCCATTGTGGAATTCTTATAGCTTTTTCATCACCTATGCGAATGTGGATGGCTGGGACCCGCGGTCTGCGCTGGACGTTGCGAACTCCGCACCGAAGGCGGATTTGGATCGCTGGATTCTTGCCCGCTTGAACTCGATGGTGACGCAGGTCACGGACCGTTTGGACGCGTATGACCTGCAAGGCGCCGGGCTGAGTTTCAGCGGCTTTGTCGGTGATTTGACCAACTGGTACATCCGTCGCAGTCGCCGCCGTTTCTGGAAAAGTCAGGATGATTCCGATAAACATGAGGCGTACTCTACGCTGTATCACGTGCTCGTGACATTTTGTCAGGCTGCAGCCCCGCTGACCCCGTTCATGACCGAGACCATTTACCGCAATCTGCGTCGGCCATTTATGACCGCGGGCGAGAGCGACGCGGAATCCGTGCATCTGTGCGATTTTCCCAAGCCCAATCCCGCGCTAGCAGACGAGACTCTGGAACGGCGCATGGGGCGCGCAATCACGGCGGTTTCGCTAGGGCGCTTTCTGCGGACACAGGCGACGATCAAGGTACGGCAACCGCTGGCGGAGTCGGTGTTGCTGTCCTTGGACCCTGAGACGCGTGCTGACTTGGAGGCGATTCGCCCGCTGGTCGCCGAAGAGCTAAACGTAAAATCCGTACGGGTAGATGCGAACGAGGCGACTCTGGTCGACCTCTCCGCGAAGGCCAACTTTAAGCGATTGGGCAAGCGTCTGCAGAAGCGCATGAAGCATGCTGCAGGCGCGATCGCTGGGTTGGATGACACGGCCCTTACGCAGTTGCAGTTAGGCGAGACTCTCACCATAGAGCTTGCCGATGGCGGAGACGCAGTGGAGATCACGATTGAAGATGTGGAGATTCGCCGCACGGAGCGCGAAGGGATTGCCGTGGCGAATGAAGGAGACATCACTGTGGCCTTGGACCTGCAACTGGATGACGGTCTAGTGAGGGAAGGCCTAGCTCGTGAGATTGTGAACCGTCTGCAAGGCATGCGTAAGGACGCAGGTCTTCAGGTAGACGACCGCATTGTCGTGTGTTATGAGGCGCCAGGCGCGATTTCCACCGCCATCGAGCAGTACGGCACGTATATTTCTGATGAAGTCCTCGCCACATCGTTGCGCTCCGAGCCGACGTCCGGCGTGGACATCGTGGATATCAACGGCCATGCCTGCACGTTTGCGATAGTCAAGGAGGCTGGCTGATACCCGTGACTGAACCTTGTCCAAAGTGTAACGCTCCTCTCACCATCGAGGCAGGCGCCTTGGAGCTGACCTGCGAGGCATGTGGTACTGTGATTGAGCTCGACTTCGGAACAGGCGACGAAGAGTGCGAAGATGCGGAAACACAGGTGGATCACGAGCCAAACCCGAAGAATGACACCTCCTCGCGAGACTTGCACGCCTTTGCAGAAGCATCCGAGTTCGAATTCGAAGTAAACTCGTTTGCAGACCTTGTCCGCTCGAAAAAGGAAGGGCCAGCCGCAGACGTCAGCTTTCGCAGTATGACCGGTGGCCGTGTTGTGGCTGGTCAGCCCATTCGTGATATCAAAATTGCCAAACCCGTGAAAGCGGGAGTGATGGGCACGGGTTCTCACCGGGTGAACCGTGAGGACTTCCCGACTCAGGATTCGGTCACGACAGATATGCTCGATCGCTCACGGCTGGAAGCAGACGAACTGGCCAAAGAACGTGCGGCGCTTGGGGCGGCGCGCGAGGAAGCAGGGAAATTGCGAGAGGCGATTGAAGCAGAGAAGGCTGACCTGGAGCGGCAGCGAGAAGAGCACAGTCTGCAGATCAAGCGCATCCAAAACGAGGCGCTTTCGGCGGTCGAGAAGGAAAGACATTTCGCCGAAGAATTTGAGCGTAAAGCCGAAGCTTTGGCAGAGAATGGAGACCAGAAGCTCAGGGCTGCGCAGGAGCGGGCAGAGCAATTGGCGAAGCGTGAGGCTGAGGAAAAAGCGCGGCATGATGCTCTGGTGAAAGAAAAGAGGCATGCGATTAAGGCCATCAAAAAGAAGATCATTGAGGTGGCCGAGCACGAAAAGAAGGTTGCTGACGAGGCGAGTCGCAAAGCTGCCGAAGAAGATCGCAAGCAAGGTGAATATGAGGCGATGCTGGAACGAGCCGCCGACAAGACTCGGGCTGAGGTGGACGCTGCGGCAGAGGAAAAGAAGAAAGCGTTGAAGGCGGCGAAGATTGACGCCGCGAAGAAAGAGGCTCGCGCCAGGCTCTTGGAGAAGAAGAAAGACCAAGCGCGCAAGGTGATAGCGAAGCAGAAGGAAGAGGAAGTTAAACGGCGTGAAGACGCGATCACCAGGGCGAAAGGGGAAGCTTTGATTAGGCAGAAAGAAGAGGCAGAGAAGAAACGCAACAAGGCCATTTCCGTAGGCGTGAATCAGGATGTAGACGACGAAATCCGCCGCATGGAGCAAGAGGCAATGGATGAGATTGGTGGTGACCGGTGAGTGGCGAAGCGAAGCCAGACAACGGTGAGGACAAGCCCACAAGCGGCGCTTCTTTACATCCTTCTGGTGGAGAAACTAAGGCCACTGAAGGCAAGCAGCCTGCTGACACGTCTGCGAATCCCGCAGAGAAGGCAGCGGAAAATCCCGTAGCGGATAAGAAGGCCGCTGAGGACGAGAAGCCTGCTGACACGTCTGCGAATCCCGCGGAGAAGGCAGCGGAAAATCCCGTAGCGGATAAGAAGGCCGCTGAGGACGAGAAGCCTGCTGACACGTCTGCGAATCCCGCGGAGAAGGCAGCGGAAAATCCCGTAGCGGATGCCAAGGAAATCGCGGGCGAGAAGGCTGGCGAGAATGCCGAGATAAAGACAGCGGAGAAGTCGAAGCATCCCGAAAAACTGGATCCGCTGGCCGAAATTGAGCGGCAGGTAGAGGCAGAGCTGGCGGCGAAGAAAGCCAAGGATTCCGGTGTCGAGGTGCCACCCAGCGCAGAGGACGTACACAAGTCAATTGAAGCAGAGCTAAACGCTGAGCTTGAGGCCGCGGCCGCCGCTCGGCGCACGCCCAAAGAGACTGAGAAGAAGACAGTCGAAGCTGGAACTGACTCGAAGGCCACCGCCAGCAAGGGGGCCGAGAAAGATGGCAAGCCGGCCGTTGGAAAGAACAAGCCAGCCGCTGGAAAAGGAAAGCCCGGTGCCGCTAAGAGCAAGCCAGGCACTGGAAAGGGCAAGCCAAAAGGTGCCAAGGACAAAGCCGAAGGCGGCAAGGCAGTGTCGCGCAAGAGCGGAGGTGCGCTAGCGAAGCGCAGGCCCGCGAGTGCTAAGACTCCTGAACAGGAAGCTGAGGAAGCTCGCAACAAGCAGATCGCCAGCAAGCAGGCCGAGATTACCCAGCAGATGAAGAGGAAGCAGCTAATCGTTTACGGTGTAATTACGCTGCTGACCGCTGTGATTGGCTACGTAATTCTGGGCGGGGACTCCAAGCCCGCCGCCGTCTCGTCACCGCCCCCGCAGCAGAGGCCTGCGGCGGCTCCGAAGGCCACGCAGAACGCGAGTAAAGATGCTCCCACACCGGCAGCCCAAGAGGCGGATTCGCTCCCTAAGCCAGCTGCTGCAACCAATTACAAGGTTAAACGCGTACTTCGAGCACTTGAAAAGAAGGCCGGGACGAAATTGCGATCGCAGGACTATATCGGGGCAATTAGCGTCTATCGAGATGCCACGACCGCGACGCCAGAGTTGAAGGCGGACTGCGATAAAAGGATCGCCTTCATTGTCGAGAATAATCTTGAAGGCAGCGATCCGCTGCCACTTATGGCAAAATGGGATGCCCTCAAGGACCAGGCCCGGGTGCATATCGCCTCAGAGAAGCCGGAGGATCTGCTCGTCGCAATCGGCTTGTTCAAAGCATTTGGCGAAGAGCATCCGTTGTTTGCCATGAAGGCGACAGAAAACGCGGGCAAGCTCGGGCAGCATTACTTCAAGGTCACCGGCGAGTTTCCGAAGTGACCCATGTCTGAACCGTCTCCAAAGCGCCCACTGCTGCCATTAATCGTGGGCCTACTCATTGCGATGTTCGCACTTTTGATCTGGCAGGGCAACTACTGGTTGCAGGAAACTATCGATGTAGATCCGTCTGTAGGGCGCGATATGGACACGATCGACACGTCTTCCTACGAGGAAATGCGCGATAAAGCGAATGAAGATTTGGCTGCTATTCTGGATGGTTTGAAGGAACTGCTGCAGACTCAACTGGTCTCGGAGGCAGAGTTTGAGCAAGAGATTCTATGCTTCATGACTCGCGCTCAGGAGCTACCTGGGCCTTTTCGCGTGCAGGCGGAAGCCCTGATTATCAATACGTGGAATCTGAGCAGCTTGCAGTGGCTGATTCCTGAACTGCCGACTCTTCATGGAGTCCCAACAGGTGAGTGACGATCACAGCGACTGGGTTGTCGAGCTGTGCAAGGTTATGGCGCAGTTGCGGAATCCGCAGGGCGGCTGTCCGTGGGACTTGGAGCAGACGCATGAGACTCTGCTCGAATATCTGGTCGAGGAAACGCACGAGTTTATGGACGCCGTGCTTTCCGGAAATGATGCTGAGATGGCGGATGAACTCGGCGATGTGCTGCTGCAGGTCGTGTTTCATTGCCAGCTGGCGCAGGAGACGGACCGCTTCGATTTGCAGCAAGTGGCACGGACGATCACGGAGAAGTTGATTCGCCGCCATCCGCATGTTTTTGGCGATGTCGATGCCAAGGATGCCGAGGTCGTGCTGGCGAATTGGGAGCAGATTAAGAATGAAGAACGGGGATTTGTGCGGTCTTCATCACTGGATGGTGTCCCTGCCACTCTGCCTCCAATCCAGAGGGCGGTGAAACTGCAGAAGCGCGCGGCTAAAGTGGGTTTTGATTGGCCGGATTCTGCCGGCGTCTTCGCCAAGCTTCGCGAGGAGATTGCCGAGATTGAAGAGGCTGTAGCTGAGGATGATGCAGCGGGAGCGCGCGAAGAAGTAGGCGACCTCATGTTCACACTGATCAATCTCAGCCGCAAGCTGAAGGTGGACCCCACAGTCGCGCTGGCGGATGCGAATCGCAAGTTTGAGTCCCGGTTCCGCAGCATGGAAACCATGGCTGCGGAGCAGGAGACATCGCTGACAGAGATCACAGACGATGCGCGCGAGACACTCTGGGGCCGGGCGAAGTCTGCAGAATAGGCCCCCGCTTTTGCGAACAAGTGGCACCCCTCTTCCTGCCGAGCTTTGCTCGGTTCGCCGTTAATCCATCAATTGTCCCAAAAGGATTAACCTAAGCCAGTCCATTCAGGGTGGTTCCAGCTCTCCTGCTGTGGCACTTTCTAATCGTCGCTGGACACATATACGGCCAGATGTGAGTTTTTTGTGGGTCACTCATGTTGCGCGCTTTGCCTCAGACACTACCGTGTATCCTCCATTTTTCTATACGAGCTTGCCAGAGGTTCTTATGTATCGTTCAGCCGTACTGGTAGCGCTTGCTCTATGCTTGCCGCTGCCATCACTCTTCGCCAAGTCCGTGGCCGCATTCAAACGTCAGGGGCGGGGAATTCATGAAATCGTAGCGCTTGTCATCATTGGCGATCGCTCCGTCGTCCAGGATCTGATGATCTGGGAAGACCTGCAAGCTGACGTGCTCAGCGCTCCGGTCTCAAAGCCAGACATTGAGACGATCGGCAAGACGATCCATGGCTGGGTGACCGCACAAGGTTATATCTTCGCGACGGTACAGCATCGGGAAAAAGGGCTGGAGGATGGCTATCTCGCCTATACCGTCAGAGTTGGCAACCCCGGTGAGATCAGTGTGGTGGGGAACAAGTACTACTCTGCCGACCAGGTCATCAAGAATGTGGGCTTGACGTCCAACAGCAAGTTCGACTTCCGGTCGTTGCATGAAGATCTGTTTGCGCTGAATACCGAGCCATCTGCCACGGTCGATACCTCGATCGCGCCCAAAGACGAGGTGAAGCTAGCGGTCACAGACGAGCTGCTGGTTCATGGCTCGCTGACGCTCAGCAATACGGGCTCACCTTTCGTCGGGGACTGGCGCCTCTGCAGTACGCTGGAACACCTTAATCTTACAAAACACGATGACATCCTCACTGCGGAGTGGCTCACCAATCCCGAGAACCTGGACGAAGTAAACGCTTTCACCGGCAGATACTATCGGCCTCTCGGCCCGAAGAACAACGTCACGTTCCACGCTGGCTGGAGCGAAACCGGGTTTAATGTGCTCGAGTTTGATATCCGCGGTCACGGGCGCTTCCTTGGGGCGCACTTCAACCGCGTGGTTTACAGTAGCCCAAGGCACACGCTCGACGTGTCCGCAGGCTGGACCTACAAGCAGAGCGAGACGCAGATCGGCTTTGCCAACTCTAACCTCTACGCGTCCGTGCTGCGTTTGAGCATGCCCAACGTGACGATTGGTTTCTCAGACAAGGTCTTTGATAGCCTAGGCGGCCGCACTTTCGCCTCCCTTGGTATGCTCCGGAACTTCGCCGGCCACTTCGGTGCCTCAGGCATGGATTCTATCCGTCGGAGGTCCGCCAACGCAGACGGTAATCTGACCATCACTAAGTTTCGCCTGGCACGCTTTCAACGACTCTGCAAGGGGGTGACCTTGGTCGGGAAGATTGACTCTCAGTACACCAATGACTCGCTGGATCCTGTTTTGCAGAAACGCCTTGGCGGTGCGGACAGCGTGCGTGGATATAGCGAAAGTGAATTCAGCGGCGATAGTGGTTTCAACGGTACCTTGGAGTTGCGCAGCCCGTTGTTCAGCAACTTCATCCCGCAACTTTCGCGCACTGAAGAGAAAATCGGAAGTGACCCGGATCATTGGAGCGTGCACCGCCTGCAAGCGATTGGCTTCTATGACTTCGGGCATATCCACCGGAATTATCGCTTTGCGGGATTAGGCGAGGACGACTCAGCATCTAGTCTGGGGCTGGGGGTTCGCTTCAGGATCTCTCCATACTCACAGCTGAAGTGCGACTACGGAGTGCCGCTGATTTCCACCGAGAGCAGCCGCGATGGTCGCGGTCATTTGTCCCTCAGTCTGCAGTTCTAAAGAGAGAGCGCCGCTGCGCTCGCTTTAGGGAAAGTGCAAAGCTATGTCACTGCCATCCCATCGGCTACTTAGATCGTGACTTTACGGTGGTGATTTGATGAGTACTGTCGCCTGCAGCCTCGACGCTGGCGAAAATAGCCATTGGGGATTCTTTGTGCACTGTACCCCGGGCTAAAGCCCGTCAGTCACTTCCGGCTCAGCCGAGCTTGCGAGATAGCCGAGGCAACCCCGCCGGCAACTGCCGCCTTAAGGCGGGACTCCGACAAGCGCCTCGAGGAGGCAGTAGTTTGGGCGCTTGTTTCAGGGGAGAAATGGCCGAATAACCAATAACCAATAGCTGTAGACCAGCGAGAAGCCAACGAACATTAGAAGCTCGTTGGCTCTCACACCGCTAGACGGGACGCACGACGAAGAGCAGGTCTCCTGAGCTCACGGCCTGACCCGAAGGAGCAGCAATGCGGACTACCTGGAATTTTTTATCCGGATCATAGATCACTTCATCGGAGCGATTATAGTCGTTGAGCGTGATGGGACGAAAGACCTTCATGGCTTCGAGCAGGCACACGGTCTGGTCCGTCGTGACGACGTCTCCCGGTTCTACAAACTGAGGATCGCTGGGAGAAGCTTGGGTGTAGAATATGCCGGTACCAGAGGCCACGACTTTCAATTCATCCGTACCATCGATGCGCAGGGATTCGGCATCAAAGCCACCCTTGATGTCGCCGGCTGCTGCTTCGATCTCCGCACAGAGTTCGTTGCAGTCAATGCGCTTGAAGAATGCCGGCAGATAGCGCGTGTCGTAATCGCCAGCTAGGAAGACCTCGTCCTGAAGGACCCGGCAGACCAGTGGGATGTTGGTGCAGATCCCGCAGATTTTTACGGATTGGAGATAGCTGAGCAGTTTTGCGACGGCATCGTCGCGGTCTTTTCCTTTGGCGATGATCTGGGCGATCATGCTGTCGTAATATGGCGGAATCTGCTTTCCCGTGGCGGCCATGGTAATGATGTCGACGCGGTCGTCTTCGGGAAACACGCACTCGGTGATTTCACCGGGGTGTGGTTCGAAGCTGACGTCACCATTGGCATCTACGACAGCTTTTTCGGCATTGACGCGAGCTTCGATCGCATAGCCAATTTCCTTGGGCTCAATCGCAGAGATCGAACGTCTTGCGGCGATATCAAATTGGCTGGTGACAATGTCCACATCGGAGACAATTTCAGTCACGGGATGTTCGACCTGCAGGCGGGTATTCATCTCCATGAAGTAGGCTTCGCCAGACTCCAGGTCGAAGATGTACTCGACAGTGCCGGCACCGATATAGTCGATGTCGTCTGCGATCGCGGCAGCGTTCTTGAACATCTGCTGCTTGAGTTTCTCGGGCAGCATCGTGGAGCTAGACTCTTCAAGAATTTTCTGGTTATTGCGCTGTACGGAGCAATCACGCAGCCCCAATACCTTGGTGGTGCCGTGGCCGTCACGCAGGATTTGGATCTCTACATGACGCAGGGAGACGATGCATTTCTCGATATAGACATCGCTGTTGCCGAAGGCGCTTCGGGCTTCGGCTGAGATCTTGAGAAAAGACTCTTCAAGGAGGGCAGGGTCCTCGACGATCTGAATCCCCTTTCCGCCACCGCCGTGGACGGCTTTCAGGATGATGGGGTAGTCAATGTTGTCGCAGATGTCTTTGGCCGCGGTCGCCTTGGTCACGATACCGTGGCTCCCGGGGACCACAGGAATTTTGAGCCGCAGGGCAGTGTTGATGGCGTTGGACTTGTTGCCCATCAACTGCATGCTGCGAGCGCTTGGCCCGAGGAAGTTGATGCCGTGGGCATGGCACATGGCGGAGAAATGCGGGTTCTCAGAGAGAAAGCCAATGCCGGGGTGAAGCGAATCGCACTGCTCGCGCTCGGCAATACGGACAACGCTGCCGGCGTTGAGATAGCTCTCATCCGAGGTGTTGCCACCGAGGCAGACTAGGGTGTCGTTGTCGCCGAGCATTTCTGCGGGCACGGAATCCATATCCGCATCTGATTGGACGAGGACCACCTGAATGTCATTCTTCTGTGCGACGCGCACAAGCTTGACTGCGGTACACCCTCGGGCGTGTATCAAGACGCGCTTGACCGGCCGGAGCAGGTCCATCGAGTGGGTCATGGTGGCCATTTCCTGCTCTTCGGGCTCACTGCCGATATCGTCAAGGACTCCTTCCTTCAGGATGCGCATCAGGACGTTGGTCACAGACTCTTCGGCAATCGGGATCGCGCGATCGATTTCGCGGAGCTTGTCGTCCAAGTCGTCGACGAAGGGATGCCGGACGAGGCCTTGCATAGCACCCGGTGTCTCGGACAGATAGTTCGAGAGCGTAGAGGTGCTGGGCAGGTAGGCCGGAACCACGATTTGGCCGGCAAATGGCATATTTGTGCCGGAAAAATAGTAGGTCTGTGCCAGTGGGTGGGTGACAAAGCTCGCCTGCGCGCCACCGGTACAGTCGCCAAACCCGAAGATGATGATCGGCAGGTTATTATCCCGCACGAACCGCGTGATTCGGTCGTTTAGGATGGCCATCGAAAAGAGTGACCCTGCTCCTTCCTTGGTCTGCATACCACCGGATGAGACGAAAGCGACCACGGCGTGTCGTTTGCGTGCGCAGGTGACGAGCAAGCGACAAAATTTCTCGCAGCTGGCCATATCGAAGGCACCAGCTTGAAAGTCGAGATTGGAAATGGCGACGCCAACTTTGCGCCGGAGTGGGCCCTTTAGCTGGGCGATTCCAGTGACTAGACCGCATGGCTTGATGTCACGGGACAGCGCTTGCTCGATAGACAGGCGAAAACCGGGGAACTTAACCGGATCGGCGGTCATTAGGCTGGCGTCGGTTTCTGCGAATGTGGAGAAGAAGGTTTCCTGGATGGAGCTGACATTGCTGACGCGCTTCTTTTTGACCCGCTGCAGAAGATCATGAATGAGGATATCTTGGTAGGCTATGGCCAAGCGATTCCAAAAATCCTTCATACCCAGATCACGAGGGGTGATGCGCCCCAAATATTCGCGACCGGCAATTTCGCATTCGTAGTACTCAGGCAGCAGGTGCTCGAAGGTAAAGGTGATGATCGCAAACAGTGGTTCGGGTATGCGCGGGAATACGACTTTCTTCCAATCTTCTACGGACTTCAAGATACGCCCGCGCTGAGAATGGTGGATGAAATGATTCAGCCACAGATAGAATTGGTCTTTGAGCTGGTTCTCAATGCGCCGGCTGCCCTCGGTCGCAGGTTGCTTGGCAGCGAGTTCCTTGGCTGCTTTCTCGAGCGGCTCTTCGATCAGGCGGCTGATGGAGTCGCGCGAGATCACGTTCTCGTCCTTCACTTCACGCGCAATGGCGATCTGATTGTGGATGATGTTGTCGTAGATAAGGTCGAAGATCAGCACATTCTGACACTCTTCGATGAAGCCGTCGCGAAGCTCATCGTGCAGCAGGAGGTCTAGGACCGTGGCGTTGTCGCCGGTGCGTGCCTTGCGTCCTGGGTTAGAGCGCAGATGATCAATCAGCAGCAACAGGCTGCTGTGGGCACCGGACTTCCAGAGACTGTAGAGGTAAAAGATGACTTGCAGATAGAGATCGTTCCGCGCCTGCATGAACTTGGTGGACGGATTGCCGCGAAGCAGCTTCATCAGCCGGCCGCGCTCGGCACCCAGCGCATGCCGACGATCCATGAATACTTTCCAAGCCTTACTCAGGTGATCATCGTAGCGAATCTCGAGAGGGTTCTCGACCCACTGCTGGAAGGCGTTAGCGTGCTCCATGCGGCGTCTTTCTGAGAGTTCGCCCTGGGGCACTTCTACGGTTGTGAGCCGGCCGTAGCTCTCGATTGTTGTTGATTGAATGCGCTGGCGCAGGCCGAGGTAGCGCAGGTAGCGGTAGGTGGATCCAAAGACGCCGAACTGGCTCGGGTTGCGCGGGCGCAACATGCCGGACTGTCGCTCAAACTGTGAGAGTGCGTCGCCGGGCTCGAGGAAGCGATAGACGCTGCGCGAGTAATGGTCAAAGATCTCCGGACGCTCGCTGACGAATAGGCCAGCGGTCTCTTCGAGGGAGGCGATGCCGCTAGCGATCGCATCTGTGAGATTTCCTTCGTTCTCTTTCTCGCCGGGGACGTAATCGATAATGCCGTCTACGTAGCCCTGCTTATACAGCTCGTAGGATGAGACGCCGACGTACTTGGCGCATTCCTGCCATGACAAGTCGTACTTGCGGGCGATGCTTGCCATTCCCGGTGGCTGAATCGTGTTAAACACGCCGTCGCGGACTGTCAGTAGCAGATTTGTGGTGGCAAGTGGGATTGCGCCGCCAGAATATCCGGCGCCAATCACGATCCCGATTGTTGGGACGTGTAAGAGCGCCATTTCGGCGATCAGCCGTGAAATCGCGTGTGCTTGATTATCGCGATTGGCCTGGTCACCTGCGTCTGCCCCGGGGGTGTCAATGAGCGTGATCACTGGAAGCGAGAACTCGGCAAACTTCTGCACCAGTTCCACGGCTTGGAGGTGGTGAGAGGGGAGCCAGACGCCGTTGTTGGCGGTTCGCTCCTGCCCCAGCACGCCAACTCGCCGCGGGCTGCCATTGAATAAAATTTCGACCTCGGCTGCGTAAAGCGGGCCATCAATGGTCTCGCGCAGGATCGTGCCAAGGCGCTTTACTGTGGCTTTGGCCCCTGGTCTGTTCTTCTGTTCAGAAGGCGTGACTGAGCGTGCAATGTAGGCGTCTACAGGCAGCGCTTGTAGCGACTTCACTTGGGCGTGAATGGTTCTCGCTGGGAGCACGCCCCGCAAGCGTCTCGAGGCTGTCGTGTGGAGGCGGGGGAAAAATGCAGAATCGTTGGATTCCTGCTCCGCCATCTGGAAAAGTTGATCAAGCCCGCTCGTTCTCTTGGCCATTGTCTTCCCGCATCAAATTAAAGGTCTGGTGGGCGGGGTCGTCCCGCACCGAAAGGGTACCGCGCAGCAACGGCTTTGCAAACCTGAACGGAGGCTTCTGGGGCTCGTCTTGGTCATTGACTGGGCTAAGTTTCCATCCTTACACTAGAGAGCCGCATTTGCACAGCAGAGCAAGATGTAGGACGACTTCGACCTACAAAAGGGCCCATCAGTGGTTCGGTGCGGCCGCGAATGGGGAAGCGTGGAGCCTGCTTGAGAAGGCGGAGTTGGCCGCTGAGGAGGCTGATCTGCTGCTGCGGGCGGCTTTCGCTTCCCCTACCATTGGTATCAGGTGCGCCCTGACTTGAATCGCTCACGCGCCGATTGCCAGGTCGCATTTGCCTGTGCGCGGGTTGGACTTGGGGGCGAGGCGCTGCACTACGCGGCGCGTGGTTTCTTCCGTACTTGCGAGCACGAGGTGGCGAAATGGGAACAGGCCTTTGCCCATCTGGCGGTCTCCGCCGCTGCGCATGCTGCAGACGTATCGGGGGTGCATCGCGACCATTACGATCGCGCTGTTGAGGTGTGGGCACAGCTGAGCAGCGAGAATAAGACGCTGTTTGACGTCTCGCTCGCAGTGGTTTCCAAGCCACATGCCTGAATGTCAGTCTACGTGGCAACTGGTGCGGGCAGGCGGCATAGTCTGAGCTTCGTTCTGTCAATTTCAGGAGTAAGCTATGCCAGGCCAGCCCAACATTGTCGTGTTCTTTACCGATCAGCAGCGCTGGGATTGTAGTGGGTTGCACGGCAATCCTCTGGATCTGATGCCCAACTTCGACCGTCTGGCACAGGCAGGGACGCACGTCGCAAACTTCTTCACGTGTCAGCCGGTCTGTGGGCCAGCGCGGGCCTGCATTCAAACCGGGCAGTATGCCACGGTGAACGGATCGTATCGTAATGGCATTCCGCTGACCAAGTCGGTAAAGCCTTTGGCGGAGCATTTCAAAGACGCTGGCTATCGCACCGGATATATTGGCAAGTGGCACCTGGCGCAAACTGGCCACGGTGCGGTCAATGAGGAGGATCGTGGCGGATATCGTGACTGGCTCGCCGCGAACGTTCTCGAATTCACCTCGCACGACTACCACACCGCCCTCTATAATGAGGACAATGCTGAGGTAGAGCTGCCTGGCTATCGCTCCGATGCCATGGTGGATGCCGGAATTCGGTACATCAATGAGCACAAAGAGGAACCATTTTTTCTGTTCATGAGCTTTATTGAGCCGCACCACCAGAATCATGTGGACGACTACCCTGCACCAGATGGATACCGCGAGCGCTACGCAAATCGCTGGGTGCCGCCAGATCTCGCGGCGCTCGGGGGCAGCACCCAACGCCACCTGGGCGGATACTATGGCATGGTCAAGCGTCTTGATGAAGGGCTGGGGCGGATTACGGACGCGCTTAAGTCCCTGCAGCTGGATGAAAACACCATCGTCGTATTCTTTAGTGATCACGGGTGTCACTTCAAGACCCGAAATGCCGAGTATAAGCGCTCCTGTCATGAAAGCTCGCTCCGAGTGCCCTGTATGTTTCACGGCGGTCCATTCGCCGGTGGCGGTCGTCGTGACGAGTTGGTCAGCCTGATTGACCTCCCGCCAACACTGCTGGACGTTGCTGGAATAGACGTGCCTGATTCGATGCACGGGCAATCACTGCTTTCGCGGGTAGAGCGCACCGGGGCGGACTGGCCGGACCACGTCTACTTTGAGACCAGTGAGGCAGAGACTGGGCGCGGAGTTCGCACAGAACGCTGGAAGTATCACGTGCGCGCTCCAGAGGATGCCGCCGTCGTCGATGGCAAGTCGGACGTGTATGAGGAGTCGTTTCTCTACGACCTGCAGGCCGATCCGTATGAGTTGGCAAACTTGGTCGGAATCGAGTCCTACGGTGGGATTAGGTCTGGCTTGCGCGAAAAGTTGATGGAGCGACTCGCGTTCGTGGGTGAAACGCCGGAGATTGCGCCGCCGCCGGGCACTCGCGGGGGGCAACGAATGGTTGCCGATAGTGAAGTTGCTTCGCTTGGGTTTTCACACAATATTCCCGGGAGGTCGCGATGAAATTTCGGGGATTTGCGGACTCCGCAACACTGGAACAGGAGATGTGCGACTTGTTGACCGAGACGTTTGGACAAGAGCAGCCCCGTCCGCATGCGGTAATGCTTGCTGGTGGCGGGACGCCTCTGGCTATCTACGAGGCGCTGGGGCGTCAGAACCTCCGGGCAGGCCGCTCGCTTCATGTCATGTACAGCGACGATCGCTTGGTGCCAGTAACGGATCCCGGGAGCAATTACGGCAACTCACAGGCCATGCTCGCGGCGTTGCGGCTTCCAGCGGAGCGGGTGATTCGTGTGCGTGGGGAACTGGCACCAGGCCCGGCGGCCCAGGCCTACGGGGACCAACTTGCGGACTTCGCAGGACGCGGCGGGACTTTTGCGCTGGGGGTGCTCGGGATCGGCAGTGATGGCCATACGGCTTCGCTGTTCTCGCTGGCAGCGGCCCAACGCACCGATCGCCTGACTCTGGCTGTGGAACGGCCGGACTTTCTACGCGTCTCGGTGACCCGTAGTGTCCTTTCCCGGTTTCACCACCTGGTGATTCTGGCCACGGGGGAGGGCAAGCGTGAGATCCTTGAAACGCTTCGTGACGCGCCCGAATCCATTCCTAGTGGCGTGGCACTGGCGGGGCTCAATGTCGAAGTTTGGACGGATCTGGTGATCGGTGACCGTGATGCTTGATTTTATCCAGCAGATTGCCCAAGAAGCGGGCGCTATGGCGCTTGCTTACCGCGCACGCCTCCATGCCGTGGCTGTGGATTATAAGTCAGTCCGCGATCTGGTGACTGAAGCCGATCGAGAGATTGAGCTCTATCTGCGCAAGCGCATTGCCGACCGCTATCCAGGTCACGGCATTCTCGGGGAGGAATTTGGGGCGAAGCAGGGCGATGCCTACCGCTGGGTGATTGACCCCATTGATGGGACAGGTTCGTTCGTGCACGGGCAGCCTACCTTCTCCGTCTCGATTGGCGTACAGCATCACGGCGTGGGCGTTCTCGGCGCTGTCGCCGCGCCAGCGCTTGGGGAATTGTTCTTGGCCGAACAGGGAGCTGGTGCCTGGTGCAATGGCGCGAAAATATCCTGCAGTACCGCTACAGAGCTGAATCGGTGCATTCTGGCTACGGGCTTTGCTTGTCTGCGCGATGGCGCGGCGCACAATAACCTCCCGTACTTGCATGCAATTCTGCCGCAGCTACAAGATATGCGCCGCTATGGCTCCGCGGCGATGGACTTGGCCTTTGTGGCTGCCGGGCGCGTGGACGGCTTCTGGGAGCTAAACCTGCACGAGTATGACATCGCCGCTGGCGTGGTTCTGGTGCGAGAGGCTGGTGGAGTCGTTAGCGACTTCCATGGGCGGACAGACGACCTGCCTCATCGCGTCCTGGCGTGCAACGCTGAACTGCACGCCAAGATCGTTAGTCAGTTCGCAAAATTGGAGGATGCGCAGGATGCCGCGCTCGCAGAGTAGTCCGCCTGGCAGGGGCAGAATCCGGCTGGCAAGGAAAAGATTTTTCTTTTTCTCACAATGTGGGTGGACAAGTTCAAGCTTCCTGCGTAGTTTACGCGCTTTCTCGTTTGGGCTGTGGGCACTTTTTGCCTGCTCGGATGAGGAATGCAACGCTAAGTTGCGTGAGGTCGAACTGGCTCGCGAACTGGCAGAGGAGGAAGCGCTAGCAGCAACCGCAGCGCTGATTCGGACCGAGCAAACGCTCGACACAATCCGGAGCCGACTCGCCACCGCACAGGCCGAACTCACGGAGCTCCGCGATCAGCTTGATGTCATTCGTGTGCAAATGGCAAGCCTGCTCGTGAACGAAGAAGTAGTGTCTGAAGCGCAGGCGCTGGTTCGCTTTGTCAAAGAAGCTGATCAGGCGAAAGCGGCGTTTCATCAGGCCTACGAGGACTTACTGGCCTGTAGGCGGCACTGGGAAGCCCTCCTAGATTCGCTCGCGGGCCCGGATCGGAAAATTTATCAAGAACAGCTTGATGCAAAACTGGACCTAGTTTTTGTCAGTTTGCAGCGGGCTGAACAGTATTTCAATAGTAAGGAGAGCGGCAGACACGGAGCAGCAACGGACGACGGATTGCGCGTCTTGAACGTAAATGATGATCTTGAGGTGGTGGCGGTGAATGCCGGCCACAAACAAGGGCTTCGCATTGGACAGGTTCTATCTGTCGCGGAGGGCAGGGCCAAGGGCGCTGTACTTCGTGTGATTGAGATCAGACCTTCAGTCAGTGCGGCCATCATACAATCAGGACGGCTTCGGCATCTCGCACCCGGA
>Ga0209308_10001652_pt1 | contig 20371 bp, 26 predicted proteins | sample COGITO_mtgs_1204_3_FD_184806 | JGI IMG/M metagenome (GOLD analysis project Ga0209308, IMG submission 184806) | Pelagic marine microbial communities from North Sea - COGITO_mtgs_120405 (SPAdes) (version 2) | ecosystem: Environmental > Aquatic > Marine > Epipelagic ...
GTACAGAAATCGTTGGTAATATCATTCACTGTAAAAATGCAAAGTCAAGATTGACTGTTGAGAACAGAGTGGTTGATGTTAGATTATCATACGACAAAGGACTGGACAGGTACTATGGTCTATTAGATATGGCACTTGCATTCGGAGTATTTGAGAAATCATCTACAAGAGTTAAACTTCCAAATGGTAAAACCGAGTTCGGAAAAACCATTAACAACAATCCCGAAAAATACTTCACACCCGAAGTAATGGATTTATTAGAGACACACGCACAGGAATATTTTAAATATGGAAGCAAGACTAGAACAGACGATACTGAAGAATCTGATACAGAGTGAGGAATTTGCACGAAAGTGTGTTCCATTCATTAAATCAGATTACTTTACAGACCCCGAGGAAAGAGTAGTATTTCAAGAGATTACAAAATATTTTGAATCTTATACTAAAAATCCAACAGTAGAAGCATTACTTATCAATCTTGATAATTCAAGTAATCTTAGCGATACCGTTCTTAAGAACGCTAAGGGGATTGTTGCAAAAGTTAAAACAGATACCGAAGAGACACCACAAGATTGGTTGGTCACTGAAACTGAACAGTGGTGTAAAGACCGTGCAGTTTATATTGCAGTGATGGATTCCATAGAAGTTTTAGATAAGAAGTCTCAAAGGTCAACAGGTGAAATACCCGAACTCCTTAAGGATGCACTTTCAGTTTCCTTTGATACCAATATTGGTCACGATGTCTTAGAAGATGCAGAAGCACGATTTGAGTTCTACAATATGGAAGAAGAGAAGATTCCATTTGACCTAGAATACTTTAACAAGATTACTAAAGGTGGTTTACCTAACAAGACTTTAAACATTTGTCTTGCAGGAACTGGTGTTGGTAAGTCATTGTTTATGTGTCATCAAGCTGCAAGTTGTCTTATGATGAACAAGAATGTATTATACATTACACTTGAAATGTCAGAGGAAAGAATTGCAGAAAGAATTGATGCAAACATTATGAATATCCCTATGAAAGATATTCCCGAAATGAATAAGAAACTCTATGATAAGAAAATTGACAAGTTAAAGAGTAAGACAAAGGGTAAACTTATTGTCAAAGAATATCCTACTGCATCTGCTCACGTTGGACACTTCAGACATCTATTACAAGAGTTAGACATTAAGAAAGACTTTCAACCCGATATAATATTTGTTGATTACTTAAACATATGTTCAAGTGCAAGAGTCAAGCCAGGAAGTGGTGCAAACTCTTATACACTTGTTAAGAGTATTGCAGAGGAACTTAGGGGACTTGCAGTAGAGTTTGATGTCCCATTAGTAAGTGCAACACAGACTACAAGAAGTGGTTACGGTTCTACTGATATTGGACTCGAAGACACTTCAGAATCATTTGGATTACCTGCAACTGCAGATTTAATGTTTGCACTGATTACATCCGATGAACTAGAAGAACTAGACCAACTCGTAGTCAAACAGTTGAAGAACAGATACAATGACCCAACTATATTCAAAAGGTTTATCATTGGTATTGATAGAAGTCGTATGAAACTCTATGATTGTGAACAAGATGCACAAGAAGAACTGGTCGATAGTGGTATGAATGTCGATGATGATGTACCAGTATTTGATAGAGGAAGGAACGATGGTCAAAAAAGAGATTACAGTGCATTTAAGGTAGAATAAATGCACTAAATAGTAGTAATATTATGAAATCTTTAAAACCCAAAGAAGTATTATCACTAATACAACAGAAAGTAGACCTCAAAAGAACATTACGTTCTGCTAAAAAGAACGGTGAAGATTCAACAGTAGACAATATATCTAAAAAAATTCACAAAATTGAGTCGAAACTACACAAGTCCCACCTCCAAAAACCCTAAATAACTGTATAAATTTAGGAGACATTTATGACATTTGCAGCACAAATAGTAGATTTAGATGCAAGAATAGCAAACGAACAAAAACACATTGATTGGTTCAACAATGTTAATGGTTCATATGGCTTTATGGAGGTTGCTTCTTTACCAACTTATACTAATGTTGATGGTAAGAATGGATATTGGGCTCAATGGAGACTAGACAATCCTTCCTTAGATGGGTCAAATGGTACAGATGATGAAAATATGCAACATTTTATGTGGGATGAACACCAAAATGACACTACGGATTGGACTTCAGTAAAAACAACAATGCAAGCATCCATTGACTCAATGACTGCAGATAGAAACCATCTACAGTCTAACATAGACAACGGAAATCCTGGCCCTTAACTTAAAAAGAAAAATACCATAAATAGTAGTAATACTCACATAAATGTGATATAATACTACTATGGGCGCAAAGAATCTACATTTAGAACACTTAGAAGACGAGATTATCAATCAAGGGATTGATGGTGGTCGTGGTGCTATAAACTTCTTACGAGGTCTTAGAGATATGCTGAAGGGTAGTTCTAAGAAGTCTGTTAATATGACCGTCAAATGGGATGGTGCTCCTGCAATCTTTTGTGGTAAACATCCCGAAACCAATCAATTCTTTGTTGCAAAGAAATCACTATTCAATAAAGACCCACTATATTATACTTCAGAACAACAAATAAAAGATGCACCCGAACTAAGTGGTACACTAGAGTCTAAATTCTTAGATTCATTCAAGTATTTGTCTGCACTATCATTTTCAGATATCTTACAGGGTGACTTAATGTTCACTGATGATAAAAAGATGGAAGATATAGATGGAACCCAATGTGTGACCTTTCAACCAAATACAATAATGTATGCTGTCGATATCAATTCAGAACTTGGTGGAAAGATTGCAAACGCAAAACTAGGAATAGTGTTTCACACTACTTACACTGGTACAACAATTGATGACTTAAGTGCATCCTTCGGTGCAAAACTTCCAAGTGGAAGTAGCACAGATGTGTGGATGGATGATGCATCGTATAAAGATGTCAGTGGTAAAGGGTCGATGACTGCAAAGGAAACAGTTTCACTTACACAAGAACTATCTAAAACAGGTAAAGCATTTCACGGTATCAAAAGAAACGACTTACAGAAGTTTACTAAGATACAGGATACTATTGCAATGAAAGGTGCAGGTGCATCTTATAAAACATATTGCAACACTTTAATAAGACAAGGGAAGTTTAATCCAACATATAATGGATACATAAAACACTTTGAAAACTATTGGAAAGATAAAGTAGTCGCAAAGGTCAAGATGGAAAAGACTAAAAAAATTAAAACAGAGATTGGACAACAACTCCTTGCAGAACTTCGTGGTCTTAAATCCTTTATTGTAAATCTAACTGCATTTATGGGATACCTAGTGTCTGCAAAACAGATGATTATAACCGTACTAAATAGAGTAAAGAGTATAGGAACTTTTAAAAAAACTGCAACAGGATTTGAAACAGTAAACCCCGAGGGATATGTTGCAATTGATAATGATGGTAAAGCAGTCAAACTCGTAGATAGAATGGAGTTTGCATTTAATAACTTTACTGCAATCAAAAACTGGGATAAGTAGATGAAATCTTTTATAGAAATATTTAAAGAAATGCAAGAAGCAGACTCTATGCAAACTCGTCTTAAGAAAAAGAAAGCATTCAGAAAAAACAAACATAAAATTCTTCAGAAACGCAAAAAGGCAATGAAGAGGAAAAACCTAGACCCTGTAAAACTTGCAAAACGTGCTAAGAAACAAGCAAGAGATATGGTTGCAAAGAAAATGTTAAAGGGTCAATCAAAAGCAAAATTAGGTATGAGTGGTAAAGAAGCACTCGAAAAGAAATTAGATAAGAAAAAGGGTGCAATAGCAAAACTTGCTAAAAAACTTCTACCATTAATACGCAAAAAAGAAGCATCAAAAACTAAGAAAGTGAAGAAAGAAGATGACAAATAAAAATTTTACAAGTTGGTTATCAGAAGCAAAGGGTAAAGGTGCAGTATTTACTTTCGGTAGATTCAATCCACCCACAACAGGACACGAAAAACTTGTTAACAAACTAAATGGAGTTGCAAAAGGATATGGAGATGCACTCCTATTCTCATCTCATTCAAATGATAAAGTTAAAAATCCATTATCCCACAAAGATAAGGTTAAATATCTAAAAGCATTTTTTGGTAAAAAGGTAACAGTTATAGACACAGATGTTAAACAAGTGTTCCAAATCTTAGTGTTTCTTTTTGATAAAAAATATACAAAAATTAGAATGGTTGTTGGGTCAGATAGAGTAAGAGAGTTTGATACACTTCTAAACAAATACAACTCGGTTAAAGCACGACACGGTTTCTACAAATTTGAGGAAATAGAAGTAATCTCTGCAGGTGAAAGAGACCCCGACTCAGATGATGTCAGTGGAATGTCTGCAAGTAAGATGAGAGAGTTCGCAGAGAAAGGTGACTTTGATTCATTCAAACAAGGAGTTCCTTCTACTGGTGTAAGATTTGCAGAGAAACTATATAAATCAATCCGTAAAGGAATGGGTATTGCAGAAAGTACACTACCGTCATATATGCTGGAAGATTTGATACAAGAAGGAGTCTATGACCCTGGCACATTCAAAGCAGTATTTCTTTCAGGTGGGCCAGGAAGTGGTAAATCTGCAGTAGTCAAAAAGTTGGCATTAACTGCACTTGGTTTAAAAATGGTCAACACTGATAGAGCATTTGAGAACGGATTAAAGAAAGCAGGAATGTCACTTGACCTTAGAGGTGCAGACTTTAGTAAAGTAGACCCTATCCGTGCAAAAGCAAAAAAGATTACAGGTAAAAACTTAGATGGATATATCGATGGAAGACTAGGTCTTATCTTTGACACTACAAGTGCAAAGTCGGATAAGATTAAGTCCTACAAAAAACTGTTAGATACATTAGGATATGAATACAAAATGGTATTTGTTAATGCAAGTCTAGACAATGCACAAAAAAGAAATGACTTAAGGTCTAGAAAACTACCATCTGCAATTGTAAAGAAAGATTGGGACGCTGCACAAAAAAATGCAAAAGAGTATCGAACAATTTTTGGTAAAGACTTTGTAGAGATTACGAATGACGATGACCTTGCAAGTCTTGACAAAAAGGCAAATTCACTATACAGTAAACTGTTAGGTTGGTCTACTTCATTCCCTAAAAACAAAATTGCACTACAATGGAAACAACGAGAGTTGGATGCAAAACGAACTAAATAGTAGTATGTTAGATTTAATAAGAAATAAGATAAAAACTCTAAAAGAAGATGCAGTCTCAGATGTTAAAGCAAAACACGTAGACGAATTAGAGAGACTAAAGACTAGACAGGAAAGAGAACTAGAACAATTAAAATCAAGACAAGTACGACAAACAGATACTGCAAAATCCAATGTAGATGCAGAAAAGGAAAGAGAGAAACAAAGAAAGTCAGTATCATCTGAAGAGACATCGGTAAAACAAGACAAAGATGTTAAGGATAAAAAAGGCACTCAACCTGCAAAATACTATGCAGGAGATATGTCTAAGTCTACAAAAGACAAAAGAGATGCACACTTCAAAGCAAAAAAGAGTGGCCCAGCACCTGGCGACCACGATGCAGAAACAAAACCATCTCAACATACTATAAAGTTTAAGAAAATGTTTGGTGAAGACAGTTTAGAAGAAGATAACGGTCTCCAAGCAAAAGCAGATAAGTCGGGTATATCAAAAGGTATATTACAGAAAGTTTACAACAGAGGACTTGCTGCATTTAAGACTGGTCATAGACCTGGCGCAACTGCACCTCAATGGGCAATGGCAAGAGTTAATTCATTCATCACTAAAGGTTCGGGAACTTGGGGTGGTGCAGATAAAGACCTTGCTAAACAAGCAGGTGGTAAATCAGAGTCAATAGAAGAAGGAACTGATATCAAAAAACAACTCAGCAAGATTAAGGGGTTAAGTAAGAAACAACTAGAAACATTGTCAACAATGAACACTTCACAACTAACAGTTTTAGTTCAACAGTTATCTTCATTAGTAATGGGTGAACAAGACGAGTGTTGGGACGGATACACACAAAAAGGTATGAAAAAGAAAGGGGACAAAATGGTTCCTAATTGTGTTCCCGAAGAAAGAGACTATAAAAAAGAGTACGAAAACTACCAAGGTAAACCTGAACAAATTAAAAGACGTGCAAAGAGAAATGAAGCACGAAGAAGTTTAAAGGACAGAAAGGATATTAAAGGAAAGGATGTTCATCACAAGGATAACAATCCTATGAACAACGACAAATCAAATCTTTCCATAGTTAGTAAAAATTTTAATAGAAAAGAACCTAGACTTAGGGAATTAAAGAACAAAGGAGCATTACCAAAATGTTAAAAGAATATCACGAAATAGGAACAGACTCATATAGAAACTATCTTCAGAGAACAACTCCTGAACAATCTATAGAAGAGTACGTCAAAGAATCGCAAAAGAATCTAAAAAGTCAAAAACAAAAACACTTTAGTCAAGTGTTCCAAAACCCTTTAAAAGGATTCCCTTACAACGAAGAGATTGAAGTAAGGAAAATTGAAGAGAAGTATAAACCTTACATAATGAAAGGTTTTGAAAGAGTTACAGACTTGTACGTCCAATTCAGAGGAAATGGAGAAGAGAAAGACTTCGCAAAAGCAAAGAAGATGGTTATGGATTATTCTAAGAAACATAAACTAGATATCAAAGACAATCCAAGAAACAAAGTATTCGGAACACCTCAAGAAGGTTCAAGTGCATATAAAATAAGTCTTTTTGCAAAGTTCACTAAAGATAAAGACCACGATTTTGCACCATTATACAAACAATTATCTACATTAAAGACTGCAGAAGACCACGGTGGTGGTTATGCAGAACCAATTAAAAAATGAAGACATTAAAGGAACAAGCACTAGATACAGTTATTCTTGACCTACAAGAATCTAATACAAATTTTATTGATAATCCTTTCAGATTGGGTTCATATATGTATTTTGCAACTATTAAAGAAGTGCGTAACCTAGTTGCAGAACAAAGATATAGATTAACAGAAATTGATAAAAATATTTTAGAAACAGATTTAGGTGAGTATGAAGTTTATGAAGGAGATTTAGTTCCACTTGATTGTCCTATGATGGATATAGTTGAAGAGGACGATAAGAAAGAACCTGAATTAAATAAACCTAAAGCAGGTGGTTCTAAGAAGTACTATGTGTATGTTCGTGACCCTAAAACAAAAAATGTTAAGAAAGTTTCTTGGGGAGATACTACAGGACTTAAAGTTAAGATAGACGACCCTAAAGCACGAAAATCTTTTGCTGCAAGACACAATTGTTCTTCTGCAACTGATAAAACTAAAGCATCATATTGGGCGTGTAGACTTCCTCATTATGCGAAACAACTCGGATTATCGGGTGGTGGAAACTTTTTTTGGTAGACCTATATAATTAGGAAGGAAATATATTATGAAAGAATTATATCACACTTATGCGAGGGATGGTAAGTACGCAGAGGTCTTTAAGACTTCTCAAGGTTGGGAGGTAGACCTATACACTGGTGACACCTTAATAGAGACTAGAGAAGTACATAATCACTCAGAAAGTTATGCAGAAGATGTTGCAGATAACTGGGTTCACAATATATTAAAAATCGAGAAGGAAGGTTCCTTCTATGGGTACAACCAAAAGGATGATAACTTCTATCCTGGCTTAGATGACTAACCCATATACAGAAAAAGTTTTAGAACAACACGGGACAGGTAAGAAATTTATTTTAAGAACCTTTGATGAGACCGTTGACGAAAAGGATTTAATATGGCATCGTGATAAAAAATCACGAACAATTCATATTTTAGATGGGATTGGATGGAAATTGCAAATGGAAGATAAACTTCCAGTAGAGTTATGTGTTGGTCAAGACCACTTCATAATGAAAGACAGTTACCATAGAATCATAAAAGGTGAGAGGAACTTGACTATTCGTATAGAAGAGTAAGTATCAAACATAAATATATTATAAATAATAGTACTATGAGTTATAAATCAGAAAACTGGAAAGACAAATTAGACCAAGTGCGTGGACACATTGCACTAAAAGAAGGTTCTGTAGCACAAACTGCAGATGAAATCATCAATCAACAGATTGAAGAGGAACTTAACAATTCATTCAACGAAGTAATAGAAGAAGATGTTCTATTAGAAGCATCTGCTGGTGCAATGATTGATAAGTTGTTCAATCTTAAAGGTGATAAAGATTCACAATACGGTGTTGCAAAGATGCTATCTATGACTGGTGTCAAAGTAGTCCAATCAATGCAGAAACAAAACCCAAAAGGATTCGAAAAGTTAATTGTTCAGTTAGGTAAAGAGAAAAAGATTACACTACCTACCAACAATAAACTAATGGCAATGTTCAAAGATGCAGGTGTTAAACCTCTCAAAGATGAAATTGACCTAACCAAAGAAGAAAAACTTTCAGTAGAGAAATCTGCAGAAAAACTAACAGAAAGAAATATGTTAGGTAGACTTGCGAAACAATTACAATTAAACGAAGAAGGTAAACAAAAAATGTTTGATTACTTCGAAAACGGGAAAATTACAAATGATTAATGAACTCTCAAAAGACCTACTTGCTGATGTCAAAGCAATAATGGAAAAGAAATTAGACCCTGTCAATGACAAGGAAAACGATAAGAAATTTAAAGACCGTAAAGACAAAGACATCGATAACGATGGTGATGTAGATGGTTCAGATGAATATCTTCATAAGAAACGTGCTGCAACTGATGATGCAATTGATGGTGGCAAGAAACCTGCAAAGAACGAAGACCAAGGACAATTTATTTACGCTGCTAAACAAGCAAAGAAAAAAGGTGAAAAGGAATTTATGTTTGCAGGGAAAAAATATTCCGTGGATGTAAAAGACGAGGAGTAGTTCTATGAACCTATTTCAACAATTAAAAGAAACTGCAAGAAAAGAATCTCTTAACGAGATATCTCAACAAGCAAAGATTCAAAAAGCGATAGATATTGCAACCTCAATGGGTGGTAATATGACAGGTGCTGTTAAAAGAATCGAACAAATCAAAAAAGGTTTATCCAAAAATAAGAATGTTGCAAATGCATTAAGATTAGCAAACGAAGAAACAATCTCAGAAGATTACAAAAAAGTAATCAAAATGTTCCCAAGAGATAACGACTGGAAAAAACTTATCACAAAACATAGACGTGCAATTGATGATTTCAGAAACAATAACAAAGATTTACCTTCTAAAGTAGAAGATGAATTACTTACTTGGGCATCACAAACTGGTGAAGTCAGTGGTAAACACGATGCAGAAGACTTCATAATGTCAATCCTTGATGAAAGTACTATATCAGAGAACTATAGAAAACTTGCAAAACACGGTATGGGAACAGAGACACCCAAGTCAGTCAAAGTTGGAACAGAGATTGATTACTACCAAAAAGATGGTGCAAAATATATGGGTAAAGTTGTTAAGATGGATAAACAATCTTACACTGTAAAGGACGACAAGACTAGTAAAACACATAAGTTTTTCTACCACGACAGAATTAAAGCTGCAAAACTTCTTAAACAAGGTGATAACATACAAGAAAAAGTAGAGTATGCAGAATACAAATTCAGAAACAAGGGAGATGCTCAGAAAGCATTAAACTACTTTAAAAGTCAACAGTTAATCAAACTAGACATCAACGATGATGGATTGAGTCAAGGTGAACTTGCAATCGATGCTGGTAAGAAAGATATGACTAAACAACACAAAGAAGTGTTAAAGAACTTCAAACCAAAAGTCCTCACAACAGAACAAACTATTTCAGAGGGTACTTGGGCAGTTCCCGATTCATATCCAAAATTAGTTGCATTACAAAAGTTCTTAAGAAAACCACATAAAGCAAAAACTGCTAAAGATGTAGAGAAGTTTACAAATGATGTATACGATTTCTTTGGAGACGATTCGTTCTTTGACGATTTAGGTGCATATGGAACTACATTGCCAGGTGGAGAAAAGGACGAAGACGGAAAACCACATTCTGCAGAGTATTTAAAACGTGCAAACCAATACAATAAAATTAAAAAGGGAACAGACTTAAATTTAGTTCTTATTAAACAATTAGGTGATTGGACTGGTAATGTCCTTAAGTTTAAAGGAGTAGAAATGGTACAATTCCCAAGAGATTGGTATCTAAAAGACAACCCTAAACACAAAGATGATGATGCACAAATTAAAGCAAAACTAGAAAGTGTTCAAGAAGGTAAAGGTATGAAAAGAGGACGTGGTAATCTTAAATTCAAAAGACAAGATTCAATCAAAGCAGAAGCAGTATCAAGTGACCAACAAGCCGCAATTGCAATCGCAAAGAAAAAGAAAAATGAATCTGTTATGGATGCATACAGAGAAATGTGGGAAGAAAACTTAAAAGAAGAGATGATTACCTACAGAGTTAAAGGAATGCAGAGACCTGAAGAAGACAAATTCAAAAAATCTGCAAAGATGATGGGTTTAAAGATTACTATGGACAAAGGTAGAGACGATACAGTAATCGTTATGAGTGGAACTAAGAAGAAACTCAGAGACTTTGATTCAGTTGCAAGAGGTAAATCTTCATACGGTGACCCTTCAACAATCAAACACTTTGACGAGAAGTAGTATGAGAGACTTTTTCAAAACCTATCGAGATATGCATTTAGTTGAAATCAAACAACAAGAAGTTGATGCACTAAAGAAATTATCTAAAGAAATGCAATCAGTTCTAAAAGGTTATCAGAAGATTGTTGGAATGGGTGATAAAGAACTCAAAGATAAGAAGTACAACAAAGACTATGAAGCAGTTCTTAAAGCAAGAGATGTTATCTTACAACTTATTGGTAAAGTAAACACTCAAAAGATTCTCAATAAAGAAGAGACAACAGTAGAGTTAGACGAAGGTCTAATACCAATGTATAAGAAAACTAAGTTTGAAGGTAAAGAGTTCGACAGAAAGAAAGAAATTGCAATGATTAAGAAGATGATACAAGCAATTCATAAAGTTTCAAAGATGCAAGATAATATGCAATACACTGCTGAAACAGGTGGTGGAACTACAGGTGGAAACCCAAATAAAGTTTGGGAAAATCTAAGAGATGCAGAAAGAGCATTGATTGATTATATGGGTGGTGTTGAAAGAGGTAATTATGATGGTGTCATTGATATGGACAGAGACTAATGGATAGAGTAGATGCAAGGTTTAAACTCTTTAAAGAAAAATTAAAGAAACTGGGATATGCAAAGAAAGATGCAAAAGAAGTCAACAAAATTGTAGAGAAACAAGGTGACTTCGGAATGATGTCTGATGCAGGTAATAAAAAGATTGCTCGTGCAGTTTCCCAATCAAAGAATGAGAATGACCTTCGTGCAAAGTTAGAGAAAATCTCTAAAATGGCAGGTGGTAAGTATGCAGAAGCAGGAGAAGATGCAGTAATAGATTCAGCACTAGGTGCATTGAATGATAAATCTACTGGTTCACAATCTTGGGCAGACAAGAACATAATGGTTCAACTAGGAAATTACAGAGACCTAACCAAAGATGGAGAGGTTTCAACAAACGATAACAAAAAAAGTAAAGTGAAAGCAAAGGACGCTGCACTAGTTTACAACACTTTAATGAAAGTTAAAGCACCTGTTCGTACTAAATACATACAGATGTTACAGAAAGACTCCAAGTCTTTCAAAAAGACTTTTGATACTATATTAAAAGTCGCAAATAAATAAAGAGAGGAAAACAAAATGGCATTATGGGGATTATTAGACAACGAAGCTTCTAAACCAAAATATCTTAACGATGGTGATAAAGCAGAATGTTATGGTGCTGATACAGCTGAGGTCGGTGCATCTAGTGGTGTAACTTCAGAAGGTTGGGTCTTAAGAAAAGCAGTAGGGTCAAGAACTCAATTTGAAACATTGGTTGCAATGTCTTCAGGTTCAATGGGTGCTGACGTTGCAGACTTTGATGACGATTCAGACGTAGCAACACCTGATGTTGATGACGATACAGTATTAGCAGATAGTTAAGATTTAAACGCATAGGAAAAAATTATGAAAAATTTTAGAGATTTCATTACAGAACTTTATAGACCATCAACATTCTTTGGTGCAGGTCTTTCTTCAATGAAAGTACCACACGATATAACTGATGCTGATGTTAAGTCAACAGTGAATGCTATACTTGGACACACCGCTGTATCCGAGTTTTTAAATCCAAGTGCTGCAATAGGTCAAGTAGAATCTAAACTTGCACAAATAGGAATTAACAGAGTCAGAACTGCAGAATACGGTGAGATGCCAGTTGACGAAGAAATTACTGGAAATGGTGAAACAACAGTTTCCTTTTCGCAATTTGGAGAAATCACAGGTAAATCAGTTGATACACCTCACGATGAGTTCGAAAAAGAAGAAAAGGTAATTGATGTTAAATTCAAGTACGAACAACTAAAAACTGGTTCATTTAAAGTTTACGGTTCACTAGTGTAATACTCGGGGATGTCTCATCCCCATTACACCTACATACTATTATATTATGGGTCTTTTTGACAAACTAACAAATAAAAACTTCCAAGCATTTGCTTTGAAACACTACGATGACCCTCAATGTGAGGATGTAGCAGATTTTCAAGAAGACTTGAGAAGGATTCGATATCTCAAACGATTGCTCTTCAGACATCACGAATATGGTGAAATCAGAGAGCGACTTATGTTGAATCATCTTATATGTCTATTCAATGTTTTTGGATACGACGCTTGTATGAGGATGTTGCAGTTTAAGATACAAGAAGATGCATATTGGTCATCTATCAAAACTATGTTATTGTATATGGGATATGTGGGAGAAGATTTCTATCCATCTCTTAAATTAGATGAAGTTTTAAATGAGAGATTAAAGGATATATAAACGCTGGTTTAGCTCAGTAGGTAGAGCAACTGATTTGTAATCAGTAGGTCGTCAGTTCGATTCCGACAATCAGCACCATTTTAACCGTGGGGTTATAGCTCAGTAGGGAGAGCGACTGGTTTGCAATCAGTAGGTCGTGGGTTCGATTCCCTCTAACTCCACCACTTAAAACACCTAAATAGTATTATGAGAGTTGTAGACACATTAATAGTATTCCGTATCCTTAAGATGTTAACCACACCTTTTGATAAGCATCCAGCATATAAGTTCGGGTTTATTGACGATAGAGGTAAAAGAATAAAACTAAAATCAGTTAAGGGTTCAAATCAGAAAGTAGAGAACAACCCAAAAACTGCAGAAGAAAAAGCATCCCTCACTCCTTTACATAGATTAGTATTTAACCTCAAGAAGATAATAGAGAAGGTTCCTTTTGGTAAGAGTTCATTTGCATCTTATGCTGTTGCACTTGCACTGTTAAAGGAGAACCAAGTGTTATCTAATGACCAAATGTTATCATTAGAAGAACAGTTTTACCGTTGGTTAAAGGATAATGATAAAGTCTCTGTAGATATGATTACCGAGTCAGCAGAACTCAATACACTTGAAAGAGGTTCATATAGACTCAGAAGAAAACACATTCAAAATGAAACTGAATATAGTCCTAAGACAGAAGTATTTGTAAATAACGAACACTCCAAGTATTTTGGTGTCTCAGTATATGCAGGTGTTTGTCAGAACGATAGGATATTGGTAACAGCAGATGATGTTTATTGAAGAAATCCAAACGATTAATAACCTCAAGTACTCGGACTACCAAGACCATAAGAAAGTCAAATATAAAGAGATAGAAATCTTTAGTGGAGACTGGAAGGACATAGTACTACCCACCCCACCGAAAAATGATAGTAAGCAGGTTCGTATGGAACTTGACGAGATAAAAAAGGCACGAGACAATACTACAAAATTGCAGGAACTAGAATATCTCAACACGGATGAGAATCCATATTATTATATCCAAGACTATATGGAAAAGGAAGAACTCTACTATGATGAGGAGAGAATGGTTTACTTAGGAGAACAAGTAAGACCCATCATACGACACTACAAAAACTTATTCGATAGACCTAGACCATATCAAATTGCAGAAAAACTTGGTATTGATTTTGATAGATATATAACAAAAACATCAAAGACACCATCCTATCCTTCAGGACATACAGTTCAACCTAAGATTGTTGCTAACTATTACGCAACTATCTATCCCGAACATAAAGATGGATTATACAATGGTGCAATAATTAGTGGAATGGGAAGAATGAGAATGGGAGTTCACTTTCCATCAGATATTACTGCAGGTCACGAACTTGCAAATAGACTTATGAAATATCTTAAATTTGATATGATGGAAGATGCACCAGTCAACGCAACAGGAAGTGCTGTCGTAGGAACTGGTAATGATGTCGCAACTTGGAGACCTAAGAAACGCAGGTCATTCAATGATGTGATGAAACGAAGATAATATTATGATAAAATTCTTAAACTATTTGGCTTTATTTACCTCTCTTACTATTGCAGGAATCGCTGCATACTTTTCAGTTATCGGAATGGCAACTATATTTGCAGGTGCATATCTCGGAACAATAGTTATGATGACTGCATTGGAAGTTGGTAAACTTGTCACTGCTGCATATCTACACTTAGTGTGGGAAAAACTTAATTATCTAAAATGGTATCTTTTAACTTCTGTTGGGGTGTTAATGTTAATTACATCTCTCGGTATATTTGGATACCTATCTAAAGCAAACATTGAAGTGTCTCTTGTAGGAGATGGAAACAACTTAGAACTATCTATACTTGACACTAGAATAAACGCAGAGAAAGGTAAGATAGAAAGATACCAAGACAGAGTTGCAAACTTAGACCTAGTGTTATCTACTGGTAGACCACAAGATAGAAACTATATCAACAGACAACAGAGAGACGAGAGAACGCAAATTGCAGAAGACATAGACACTTCAATCAATCTGATTACGGAATACACTGAAGATAAATTACCAATACAACGCAAACAACTTGAACAGGATTCTAAAATAGGGCCAATTAAGTATGTTGCAGAGGTAATCTATGGTCAAGAAGACAGTGTCAAGTACCTTGACAACGCAGTGAGGTGGGTCATATACGCACTTATCTTTGTGTTTGACCCACTTGCAGTGTTACTCCTAGTGTCATCAGCAGGACTTATTGCACGAAAAGTTGAAGAAGACAAACCCAAAGTAGTTGAAAATAGGTATGTAATTCAAGTCCCAAAAAAACGAGTTAAAGACTTGTCAAATACTAAATAACCTTGTATAATTAATTTTAGGAGATTAAAATGGCAGCACCCGAAGGATATGATACCCCGACTATACCTTTAATGGACGACCTTGCAGGAAGAAAAGCTTGGTTTGAAACTGGAGATGGATTACCACCAGTACCAGCTGGATATGCAGAAATGGAATCAGATGACCCACAAAAAGTGGCATATGATGCTAGTGTAGTTACTAATAATGCTACAATTGCAGAGATTCAAGCTCTTATAGACGGATAAAAAACCCCCTTGTAAATAACATTAGTATCGTGTATAATGGTACTAATGTTATGGTTAGAACGAAAATACTTGAGTATGGTCGTGTCCTCATTGGATATGGCAAAATGGAAGGGAGATACTACCCTTAATCATCGTTGTCTCTATTGTGGAGACTCATCAAAAAACACTTACAAAGCACGTGGATACCACTTTGCAGTCGAGCAGAGTTATATCTACAAATGTCATAATTGTGGTAAATCCACATCATCAGTAAATTTCATCAAAGACCACTTTCCAGTTATTCACAAAGAATATGTAAAAGAGTGGTTGAAAGAGAGTGGTCGTAAACCTAAGAGAAGTGCAAGTAGTCATAAGATGCCATCTTCTAATGAGTTTAAGTTTAAATCGAAAACAAAAGAGATAAATACAAAAGATATTATGACTGTTGATAATCTAAAATTCTTAATGAAACCGTGTAGTGAAGTTGCAGTTGCAAAGAAATATCTAGAAGATAGAATGATTCCCGAAGTACATTTCAAAGATTTATGGTATACAGAACACCCACAATCTTTAAGTATGTTGTCTTCTAAATACAAAGACCGTGTCCTTGGAAATGACCCAAGAATCGTATTACCTTTCTTTAATGAGGAAGGGGAACTCATAGGAATCAGTGGAAGAGCAATCAATGACTCACCACTAAGATACTTAACTATGAGATTCCAAGATGAACTTCCACTCATCTTTAATCTCAATAAAGTGGACAAAACTAAAACTATCTATGTGACTGAAGGCCCAATAGACAGTTTATTCCTACCGAATGCAATTGCAGTTGCAGGTAGTGACTTCAAAAAAATAGATGAGACGATAAAGAATAATTCAGTACTCATATTTGATAATGAACCAAGAAACAGAGAGATATTAAAAAAGTTAGAAGAGGTTGTTGACCTTGGATATTCAGTATGTATTTGGAATGACAAACGAATAACTGAATACAAAGATATCAATGAAATGATTGTTAATGGATTGACAGCAGAAGAAGTTAAGAGTATAATAGATAGATGCACATTCACGGGTCTTAGTGCAAAGTTAAAGATTAAGGAGTACAAGAAGATATGAATGCAGATATAAGAGTTCTAAAGACAGACGGGTCAAAGGTAGAGATAAACTTAGAGAAGATTCACAGAATGGTAGAGAAAGCGTGTAAAGGAATTACAGGTGTTTCTGAATCATTAGTTGAGATGAATAGTGGTTTACAATTCTATGATGGTATAACCACAAAAGAAATACAAAAGATTTTAGTCAAGTCTGCAAGTGATTTAATATCCTTAGAGAATCCTAATTATCAATTCGTTGCTGCAAGACTACTACTGTTTGGAATACAGAAACAGGTATTCAATACCAAATGGAAAGACAGCGAGATATATCCACCACTCAAAGAACTCATTGAAAGAAATATTAATAAAAGAGTATATGATTCAGAGATTTTATCTCTATATTCAGATGAAGAGATATCTAAGTTAGAGGGATATCTAAAACACGGAAGAGATTTAGACTTCACTTATGCAGGTCTTCAACAAGTTGTTGACAAATACTTAGTTCAAGATAGAAGTAATGGAGAGGTATTTGAAACACCTCAATTTATGTATATGTTAATTGCAATGACTCTGTTTAGAAGCTATGGCGAGAATAGATTAGAATATGTTAAAAAATATTATGATGCAATCTCTACATTCAAAATTAATATTCCAACACCAATTATGTCGGGAGTGAGAACACCTTTAAGACAATTTGCATCTTGTGTTCTTATTGATTCCGATGATTCACTCGATTCAATCTTTAGTTCAGATATGGCAATCGGAAGATATGTTGCTCAAAGAGCAGGTATTGGAATCAATGCAGGAAGAATCAGAGGAATGGGTTCAAAGATTAGAGGAGGAGAAGTTCAACATACTGGAGTCATACCTTTCCTTAAGAAGTTTGAGACCACTGTTAGATGTTGTACTCAAAATGGAATTAGAGGTGGAAGTGCAACAGTTCATTTCCCTATCTGGCATCAAGAGATAGAAGATATCATAGTTCTGAAGAACAACAAAGGAACTGAAGACAACAGAGTTAGAAAGTTAGATTACTCTATACAGATATCAGAGTTGTTCTATAAAAGATTCCTTGCAAACGAAGAGATAACATTGTTCAGTCCACATAACGTGCCAGGATTATATGATGCATATGGAACAGAAGAGTTTGATGAGATGTATGAGAAGTATGAACGTGCAACTTCTATACCTAAGACTAAAGTAAGTGCAAGAGAACTGTTTACTGATATCTTAAAGGAAAGAGCAGAGACAGGAAGAATCTATATTATGAATATTGACCATTGTAATACTCATAGTTCATTCACTGATAAAGTTTATATGAGTAATCTATGTCAAGAGATAACATTACCAACAGACCCTATCGACCATATTGACGGAGAGGGAGAGATTGCATTATGTATTTTATCTGCAATCAACATTGGACTTGCAAGAGAGGATGAACTGGAATTATTATGCGACCTTGCAGTTAGAGGATTAGAAGAATTAATTGATTATCAAAAATATCCAATCAATGCAGCACAAAGGTCAACACTTGCAAGAAGGTCACTTGGAATAGGATACATTGGTCTTGCACATTATTTTGCAAAGAATAAGGTCAAGTATGACGACCAAGATGCTTGGAACTTGATACACGAACTAACAGAAAAATTCCAATACCATCTTCTAAAATCATCAAATGATATTGCAAAGGAGAAAGGTGCTTGTGAGTATTTTGACAGAACAAAATATGCAGAAGGACAATTACCAATTGACCACTACAAGAAAGAAGTAGATGAACTAGTAAAACCAGTTTATAAAATGGATTGGGAACAACTAAGAAAAGATATCAAAATACACGGTTTAAGACATTCCACATTGACTGCACAAATGCCATCTGAGAGTTCCTCAGTCGTCTGTAATGCAACGAATGGAATAGAACCACCTAGAGACTACCTTAGTGTCAAGAAGAGTAAGAAGGGTACATTGAAACAAATAGTTCCTCAATACACTCATCTTAAGAACTCTTACACATTACTATGGGATATGAAAGATAACACTGGATATATCAATGTGGTTGCAGTGATGCAGAAGTTTTTTGACCAAGCGATTAGTGGTAACTGGTCTTACAATCCCGAGAACTATGATAATGGAGAAGTTCCAGTGTCAGTTATGGCAAAAGACTTATTAAACACTTACAAATATGGTTGGAAGACATCGTATTATCAAAATACTATGGATGGTAAAACAGAAGATGTTGTTAAGGACGAGAACTCTGCAATGAATGACTATATACCACCTATGATGGATTCACCAAACGATGAGGAGGATTGCGATGCCTGTGCCATTTGAGAATAGAACTGTACACTTCGTCAATGAGGATGGTGTTTCGGGAAAAACTAATCCCGAGACTTGGTCTTTGATGAAGGATAGGTTTGTCGTATTAAGAAACTTTATACCCAAAGAGATTATAAATATGACACTAGATTCTTGGAAGACAGTTGAGTCAAATCCAAAATGGGATGAATCAATCTTATATCGTGAAATGAATGATATAACGAGTCATTCACCTAAAAACTCTATAGGTAAATCTAAAGCAGGTTATTGTACACCTTGGGGTGTAGCAATGCATAGATGGTTAAAGGATGCATTGGATACAGTTATTGATATGCAACTAAGAGAAACCTATTCGTATACTAGAAAATATGACAGGGGTGCATACTTAACTTCACATTTAGATAGACCTTCTTGTGAAATAAGTGCAACAATATGTTTAGACTATAAGTCTGATGATAATACACCTTGGAAGATATGGGTGCAGAACGATAGAGATTATGTTGATGAGACAGACAGAGAATGGATTATAAATAACACGCAGAATGTTCCCATTAGAAAAAGAAATTCAATTGCAGTTTCGTTAGAAGTTGGAGATGTTCTCTTATATCAAGGGCCAAACATCCCTCATTGGAGAGATACATTTTTAGGAGAGTATAGTTATCATATCTTCTTACACTTTTATAATAACAATTCTAGGATAATGAATATACCAAGTGCTCAATTTGCAAGAAAGGACTGGTTAAAAGGAAATGGAAGAGATGTTCCAGTATTAGAATTTGATGGGAGACGAGATAGGTATTCAGTAAAAGAAGGCGAGAGTGAATACAATAAAAGGATGCAAGAGTTTTCAGAAGAGTGGAATCAAATACCAAATAAAACAGACCTTGCTAATGCATATGAAGGGTTGACTAGAGTAGAGAAAAAAGGAAAATGACCGTATTTAATAAGAACAAAGTTGACTTCACAAAGAATAAGATATTCTTTGGAGAGGAGTTAAACACACAAAGATTTGATGAGTTCAAGTATCCTATATTTGATAAACTTACTCAAACACAATTAGGATTCTTTTGGAGACCCGAAGAGGTATCTCTACAAAAAGATAGAGCAGATTATCAGAATCTTAATGATGCACAAAAACACATATTTACCTCTAACTTGAGGTATCAAACTTTACTAGACTCGGTTCAAGGTCGTGCTCCATCCATAGCATTTTTACCGTTTGTGACACTTCCCGAACTCGAGTCTTGTATTATTACTTGGGATTTTATGGAGACAATACATTCACGAAGTTATACACATATCATTAAGAATGTGTATAGTAATCCTAGTGATATCTTTGACACTATACTTGACGAAGAAGCAATCGTAAAACGTGCAGAGATGGTCACTGAAAAGTATGACGAGTTTATTGCACTTGGTCGTAGAAGATTACTTGGTCTTAAAGTAGATGATTACGATTTATATAAG
>Ga0209308_10001656_pt1 | contig 20337 bp, 25 predicted proteins | sample COGITO_mtgs_1204_3_FD_184806 | JGI IMG/M metagenome (GOLD analysis project Ga0209308, IMG submission 184806) | Pelagic marine microbial communities from North Sea - COGITO_mtgs_120405 (SPAdes) (version 2) | ecosystem: Environmental > Aquatic > Marine > Epipelagic ...
ATTGAACTTCTTTTGATCCGTTGTGACGATTTAAAATACCGATTCGTGATTGATGCTTGTCGTTCCAAGAAAAGGGGAAGTATCCTCTTCCCAATTTATAAAAACTAAAGGTTACGGCTAGATCAAAAACCAACATGTAATTTTCAGTTATGGCACATTCGTGCAGCATGGATTTGCTGGGGAATGCAATTTCTTGAGTACTTTTGTGATTCCCGTCTTTGTCGATCACAACGTAATTGATGGTGTTAAAATTATTTGCATAGTCATAACACATGGCGTGCATCTCTCCCGTGTCTGCATCTAATTTGGGGTGTGCAGTGAATCCTGAATTGCTGTCGCCATAAAAAGGTTTGGTATCCAATGAATTCATTTCTTGATCTATTTCTACCGGGAATCCGCCTGCCTCAACTATTGCATATATCTTGTTGGCGTGAGAGATCACACTTGTATTGGCTTTTGAATCATTCCCCGAAACCAAAGTGTTTTTGTACCAAAGAGCATTGCCTGAATCCAGTCTGACTCCGTGTAACATTCCGTCACCAAGGAACCAATGATGCTTCTTGGCATTTGGAGATTCCATGGGATTAGGTCCGTTTCGCAACAACAACCCGCTTAAGTCTTTTGGTATGCTGCCTATAACTTCAAGATTTGTTTCTGTAACAAGCTCTTTCACAGGTGCGTAGTTGCCCTGTAAGTAATAATTTTCCTTAGAACCGAAACCTCCAAACATATTTACTCCTAAACCCGTTATTAAGGCACCGCCTACTCCTAGACCGCTAATTTTTAAAAATTTCCTTCTGTCCATTGTCTTAACTAGTGTGTATTAGCAACAACCCATCTCCACAGACCAAGTTATGGATGCTCATTATAGGGGAAAATATCTTTATCAAAGATTTTTTTTTGTAACCTTTACTTCCCTTGTATTTAATGTTAAGTTTACGTTACATTCTAGAAAGGAGAAAATAATGAGCTACGCTGCAAGCGAAAAAAGAAAATTAATAATGTATGTAGGAATTGGATTAAGTCTATTTGGCGTTGTGTTATATGACCCTTTGGGATTTTTATTTACTGGCATGGGGTTGGTTGTTGTTACAGCAGGTTTGAGCTGTATATTTGCAGGCTATGCCTATCTAAGTGAAGGTGAAAGAGTTAATAAAGCCGTTGAGCGCTTTGAAAAAAAATAGGAGAAATTATGGAAATATTAGTACCTCTTGCTGGAATCTCTGTTGGCATTATTGTGCCCTTAGCAGTCTTTTTTTGGCTGTATCATGAAGCCAAAGATAAAAATGCAACCATTTTAGAAATATCAAAAAATCTCGATGATCCGATTAAGCTTGAACGTTTGTTAAGAATTTTTGATGAAAGAAAAAAAGAGCCCGTTGATTATCGCAGAGGCGGTCTAATAACCATTTTTGTAGGCGTTGGGATTTATTTTCTGGGTCTCTTCGCTATGGGATCTTTTTTCGAAGGAGTTGGATTATTGGTAGGCTTTATAGGCGTTGGAACTATGGCTGCTGGTTACATATATCCAAATACCAGCGAAGAGATAACTAAAGCAGTAGAAGAGTTTGAAGAGAAATAATATTGGGTAACCACCATAAAAATCTTCTAAACAATCTTGGGGAACTCAGAAAATCTGCCGGTTTAACTCAACAAGAGCTATCAGAGAGTGCAGAGGTTTCAAGGAAAAGCATCAATGCAATCGAAAATGGAATTTACGTTCCCTCTACGGTTCTTGCATTAAAAATTGCTAAAACGTTGAATTGCTCTGTTGAAGACTTATTTAAATTGCCCTGATTTATTAAAGTTTTATCCCCATGAGCTCTTCCATGTTTCCATGATAAAAAGCATCCATGGTGGCTTCATCGCAATTCTTCATCGTGGCTTCAAATTTTCCTATAGGATCCGCCGTCCCTTCTGGATGAGGGTAATCCGAAGCATAAACCAACATATCAGGACCTATGTTTTCTATGATCCAGCCAATGGGCTCTCCTGCAAAAGGTGAAACTTTTAAATGCCTTTTTGCTACCTCGGAAGGAGCTTCTACAAATTCTCTTTTTCTTTTGAACAAAGAGGCCGTGTAATCCAGTGCTTTTAACCAGGAAGGCAGCCAAAAAGCTCCGTGCTCCATGGATATCCCTCTTAATTTTGGGTGTCTTTCAAACACGCCATCAAATATCATCGCGGAAAGAAAAAGTTCAGCGCTGCTGTTAATGGTCATCAGGCCTAATTCTCCGGCAGGCGCGTCTCCGCCGAGCTCTAATTCAGTTTTTCCATTATTCTTAAAACTCTCAGAGACTGCTTTGTAATGCCCATTCACTGCCACATGAACAACAAACGGGGCTTGAGCTTCTGCAAAAGCCTCCCAAATTGGATCAAAATCAGGGTGCGTGAAAGAAATGTTCTCGTCACTTGGTTCGTTGGTATCGATCATGAAGGAGTAACAGCCGTCCGCAAAACCTTCCTGCATTATTTCTAGCGCTTTTTCTGGTCCAAGTTGTAAAGGAACATAGCCTATAGCTTTGAGCCTTTCGTCCGAGGAACAAAAACTTCCCATTGCTCTGTTTAGAGTTCTGGCCCCTCTGTCTAAAACTTCCGAGCTGTCTGTATGAGCTATTTGATGAAAGGCAAAAGTCGGCAAGATCCATTGCATGGAATAACCAAAAACATCTAAAGCGTGAGATCGCTCTCCCGAATCAAAAGCTCCTATCCTGTTCCATCCACTTTTCCTGTTATCCAAAATTGAATCTTCAAACTTTGCCATTACCGACGGGTCTTCTTGTCTTTTAGCAAACAATTCCCTGCCCCTGTCTAAGCCTTCTTGAATTACCGGCAGTTCTTTTTGAGAAGACATCGCTGGTATTAAGCTTTTATCTTCTTCTTTCGCTGCGGCCATTAAAAAATCGTCTAATTCAATAACGTGGCTATCTGCATCGATAATCTTTCTGTGTTGTGCGTAACTCATATTTTTCCCCTAAAACTAGTAAAGATTATAGATTTGAAACCATAATGAAAACAGTTTTCATCCCTTATATTGTTTTTGTTTCTATTCTTGCTTTATTTTGTTCGCGTTCTTTTTTTCTGGTTTTATCATTTACTTGCCCAACCAATTGTCCGCAAGCCGCCATAATGTCATCTCCTCGAGTGGACCTAATGGTTGTTATGTAGCCCTTTTCTTGGAGAAAATTCTGAAAGCGCTTGACCCTATTGCCCGAAGGTTTTTTATAATTTACTTCTGAAAAGGGGTTAAAGGGAATTAAATTAACTTTGCATGGGATTTGAGTAAGCAACTCGGCCAACTCTTCGGCCAGCTCTAAGCTATCATTAACTCCGTCTATTAAAATGTATTCAATGGTGGTGACTCGCTTATCTTCACAACTCTCCACGTAGCGCTTTACGGAATCAAGAAGCTCTTGAATTGGGTACTTTTTATTGATGGGCACCAACTGATCTCTTAATTCATTATTCGGTGCGTGTAACGAAATTGTTAAAGACACATCACTGACTTTAGCGAGTTCATCTATCTTTGGCACTATTCCGGAAGTGCTTAATGTTACCTTTCTCTTAGAGAGTCCATAAGCATTGTCATCCATCATCAAATCCATCGCATCGACTACAGGGTTAAAATTGAGCAAAGGCTCCCCCATCCCCATCATGACCACATTGGTTATATTTCTCGAATTGGGTTCTCTTGGAAGACCAAAGGAATTAGCAGCAACCCAAACTTGTCCTATTATTTCATCAAGATTTAGATTTCTGGAGAAGCCTTGTTTACCGGTGGCGCAGAAACTACAGTCCACGGCACAACCGACTTGAGATGAAACACACAAAGTGGCCCTGTTGTTTTCAGGTATCAAGACCATCTCAATAAGGTCGTTATTCCCTACACTGATAACCCATTTTTTTGTTCCGTCTTGTGATGTTTTCTCATAAATAACTTCTGGTGCACTAATAACGCACAAAGACTCGAGCTTTGTTCTAAGATTTTTTGAAAGGTCGGTCATTTCAGAGAAGTCTGAAATCCCTCTCTGATGAACCCATTTTATTATTTGTTTGGCCCTAAAGGGCTTCTCTTCTATAGAGATAAAAAACTTCTCTAAGTCTTTTCTACTAAAGCCCAAGAGATTTATTTTTTCCATGTCCAATTAGAATTAATTAAATAATTTAAGATTGCAGCAACCGCTATTCCGATGAGGTTTGCAAGGATATCATTAACTAGAAAGGCTTTGAACATTATAAAAAAAGCAGTGTAATTAATAATGCCCGTGAAGCCTGCGACTAAATGGAATTGCATTAAACGCGATAGAAAAGGAGAAGGGTTTCTTTTTTTAAAAGTCCAAAAGTTATTAAATAGAAAATTTGAAATAAGTGAAACCTCAATAGAAATAAGAGGTGCTATCTCTTCGGCCATACCCATATACCTTGTTAAAAAAACATAACACCCTAGGTTAATAAGCACACCAGAAGATCCAACCACAGAATACCTTATAAAGTCTTTGTGACTGTGGAACGCTAATTTTGGAATATTTAAAACGAACTCCACTTGATCTCTTAGAGACAGTTTTGAAGAGCCAGACTGTCTGCTTGAAAAAGTTATCGGTATTTCTTTGCTACTCACGCCTTGCATAACTAATTCACATATCAACGAAGATTGAAAGGAGTAGCCTCTTGTGGAAAGAAAGCCTAAATTGCACTTTTCTAGATACGATGAAGATATGCATCTAAAACCCGAAGTGCAATCATTTATATGCCTTACACCGCCTACGTATCTAACAAGAAAATTGCCTAACTTGCTGATAAGCTTTCTTCTAAATGAAAAGTCAGGAGTAGAGCCTCCCTCTACAAATCTTGATCCTATAACGAGCGAATGACCTGCATCAATCTGCTCTATAAAATTAGGAATCAACATTGGATCATGTTGTCCATCAGAATCCATTTGAAAAACTAGATCCGGCTTAAAGAGGTTCAATGCATGCTTAAAGCCCCTCTTGTATGCATCACCCAGGCCCCTCTTCTCTCCGGTTATGATGTGCAAATTAGTGTAATTTTTAATTAAATCCTGGACCTCTTTTTGGGTTCCATCAGTAGAATTATCATCAACCACCAATATTTCAAACTGGTAACCTGGGACCAATTCTTGGTTAGAAAGTATTCCCTCTATTGTTCTTCTTATATTTTTTTCTTCGTTGTAGGTTGGCAGGATGAAACACGCACTTTTGTTTTCAACACTCCTCGATGTTTTATCTTTTTTTAAATCCACGATTTACTCCACATTCTTCTGTAAAAGGCTTCTCTGTCTATGTCCAGGCCAAGCTGAAGAGGAAGCCAATAAATGAATGCCGTAATTATTAAAATCAGTGCTAGATAATACAAAGTTTTGTATTGCTTTTCTGGCTTCAAGCTAACTTTATACAGAAGCAGGGCCAGGGCCATAAAAGCAAACCCCGAAGACGGTTGGTAATGGTATAAAAATGTTGATCTGGAAATAAAGGCCCAAGGTAAGAAGTTTGCGTAAAACCCGGAAAGGATAAATGAGCTTAAAATAAATTCAGATTCATAAGTTTTTAAAGCTAAGGTTTTGAAAAAAGAATTTATCCACTCCAAGCTCATGATGAAAACAGCCATTATTGAAAGAAGGTAAAGTGCAAGATTCGGGAATAAATGAACAGAATTAAAAATTGTTACTTGAGAGCCACTGTCTAAAATTATCTCTCTAGAAAGAAAATAGTAACCTATTGGTTTTGCCATGAATGGCCAGCTGTACCAATTTGAACTATAGGGATGCTGCTTTTGAACAATATTTTCTGAATGATACAAACTAATATTCATGTGCCTATCCACTAAAGAATATTGTTCGCTAAACATCAGTTCAGGAATCCAAACCAGCAAGTATGTAAAGAAGGGTAATAAGAATAAAATTGAAACTAGATGCGTTTTTCTTGAAATTAAATTATCTGATATTGAGAATCCATCTTTTATATTATTTATTGGCTTAACTTTTGATAATAGAAAAAGAATAAATAGGCTGAAAAGGCTTGCTCCAAAAAAACCCAATCCATTCCATTTTATTGAAAAGGTTAATCCAAACATTACGGCAGCAAGACACAAACCTAGAATGCTTGGGTTTTCTTTTTTTAAAACCGCAACAAATATGAGTAATGATAAAAAACCCAAGAAACTCATGTAAATATTTATTAAACCAAATCTAGAATCAACTAAGAATGAACCGTCTATACAAAAGAAAAGGGCAACCAAAAGGGCAAACTTTTTTTGGTTGAATAACTGTAAGCTCAGCTTATATGAAACCCATATCAGAGCCGATCCTGCTAAAGCGCCCAACCATCTATAGCTAACTGGGCTTAAATTTGACAACTCATAAGATGTTGAAGAGAGGGTTTCTGTCCAAGGAAGAAGATGATACAAATATATACCAACAGACATGAGATAGTTACCTAAAGGAGGGTGAACAGAAAAAAACTTCTCTCCTGTGATGTAATTTAAACCGTACAGAGGATAGAAAACTTCATCAAAGGTTTCTCCAGGAATTGCACCCAAGTTAAAGAACCTCAGGAAAGTTCCTACAAATAATATGCAAAGAATGGGAAGATTGTCTTTTATTCTCTGCATGCCATTATTAAGAATATTATTTAAATTAGACAAGTAGCTTCATTCTATATAACTTCAGGAATTAAGATAAATAGTGCTTTCTTTTTTTTCTACTCTTTTTATCCTGAACCTAAACTGCAGAAGAATTAGTACGTTTAAAAGCCCCATAATTCCTGCAAAAGTAAACGACCAAGCATAATCACCGTACAAATCAAAATAATAACCTCCAAAAAAACCTCCAAGACCCATGCCTGTCCATCCAAAAAATGATGTCAGACTCATTGCTCTGGCAGCAAATTTTGCTGACACCATCATCCTTGTGCAGACCAAAATACTCGACATAACACCTGAATACGTAAAACCAAAGAAAGCGGCCAAAAAATATATCCCTAAAGGCGTTGAAATATGCGGAAACCAAACAACAGATACTGTTTGTCCTATGGACATTAGTATGTAGGCAGGCAATGCTCCTATAACGTCACCCAACATTCCACCTAGAATTCTTCCAAAGGCACCACAAAACATCAGGACCATAAGAACGCTAGTAGCAAATTCTAACGTAAAATTTGCATCGGTTAATAAAGGGACGAGATGGACAATTGGTACCGCCATGCAAATGCAACAGAAAATAACAGCAACACTGATCCAACTAACGACTTCCTTCTCCGAAATTGGAAAATCTCTTACTTCGTTCTCTGCTTCTGTTCTCGCACTCTCCCTCCACGGTGATTCCTTTATCAAGAAACATATCGGGATAGCTATTACTGCATAAATAATGGCCAAACTAAAATAAGCACTTTGCCATCCAGAGGATTCAATTAAGTAACCGCTTAAATGGGGAATTAAGGCTTGTCCAATGGCTCCTCCTGAAGCAGTTATGCCCAAAGCCAGACCTGGTTTTTCTCTAAACCAAAAGCCTACATTTGCATAAAGAGGTGAAAATAATAAGCCACATGCCAAGGCCCCAAATAAAAAATAAATAAAATAGAATTGCAATAAAGAACTTTGGATGCTTAAAAAATAAAGACACAAAGACATCGCAATGGCACCAAACAGTCCAAACCATCGAGTTCCATACTTATCCGCGAGGTATCCCCACAAAATACCAAAAAAAGCAGCAGAAAAAGAAGCGACCGTATAGGCAAAAGAAGTTTCTCCTCGCGACCAACCAAGATCTAAAGATATGGGTTTTAAAAAAACCGAAATGGAAGCTAAGGACCCAAAAGCCAATCCGCTTAAAACAAAAACCACGAAAACCATCACCCAGGCGTACTTGGGGGTTTTGGATTCAAAAAAATCTTCTTTATTGCTCATATTTGAGTTATGTTAATTATCATCTAAATAAAAAATTGGGAGATGAACATCATGTTATCAAAAACAATCATATTATCCTTTATAGGATTTCTAATGTCTTTTAATCTTACCTCTGCTGAACCTTATGGGTCTCATGCTTCAGCAAAGTGGCAAATATGGGCATACTCCTCAGCTGCCCCCTCTTTTATAGGGGATAACGCAACTATCACTGGAAGTAATGGCGAAACTTTAAGAGAAGGAACCAATGGGTGGACTTGCGCATCAGGCAACCCCAGACCTGTTCCAACAAAAGGATGGAAGAACCCTCACGAAGCAATGCCTACCTGCCACGATGAAGTTGGTGTGCAGTGGATGAAAGGCTACATGTCAGGTAAAAAACCTCAAATGGAACGTGATACTTATATGTGGATGCTTCATGGAGATTTAGGAGAAGACAACACAACTCCTGGCGTCTTAAATAAATCCGATGCAAAGGATCAAAGCCAATTCATAGTTTCAGGACCTCACTTGATGTTAATGCCAAAAGATCCCTCTTCGCTTGATAATCTAACCGATGACTTTACCTTGGGCGTCCCTTATGTGATGTTTAAAGGGACCGACTACGCTCATGTGATGATCCCGGTGGATGACTACTATAAATATCAGCCTAAATCTGCACCTAAATAAGAATTGCTGAGCTTCTTATAAGTGTTTAAGAGCGCACAGTTTATTGCCTGAAGGATCTCTTAAGTAGGCAAGGTAAAGCTTCATGCCCATTCCTTCTCTGACTCCGGGATCGCCTTCACAGGTTGTGCCGCCATTGTCCAAACCTGCTTGATGCCATGCATCGCCAGTGGCCTCATCTTTAACTGAGAAACCTATGGTGCTTCCATTGCCGTGAGTTGCAACCTCATCATCTATTGGTTCCGATATTAAAAAAGTACTTCCATCCAAAAAATACATGTACCTGTTATGCCCGGTTGGATTAACGGACAGAACTCCTGGTTCGCAACCAAGGACGCCCAAAACATTATCGTAAAAAGTTTTTGACTCTTCTATATCATTGGCCCCTATCATTATGTGACTGAACATATTGTTCCCCTTCTAGTTGTTTAAATGAACTCTAATTTTATATTAGTTCTTATTAAAGAGGACTATATCTTTTTCAGGAATTTCATAATTCCAATTTCTTTGAGATGCTATTACCTCAAAGGTCTGCTCTGAATAAAAGGATACGTGAGTAGGATCCCTTCTGTAGTACCAACCTTCAAATAATTCATCTTCTGTCATGAAGCATGTCATGAGGCCAAGCCAACCTCCCTCAACCATCAGATTATCGATAGAGTTAAATTCGTCATAAGGGTTAAAAAAATGTTCAGCCGTCTCCGTGCAAGTTATAAAGTCGTATTTTTTGGACAAAGCATCTTTATTGGGGAAAAAGAACGGGTCATAGATATCCATTGCATAGCCTTCTGAGTTCATCATATCAGCGAGGGCTGGACCGGGTCCGCATCCAAAGTCCAGACCCATGTCTCCGGGTGATAACTTGGTCTTAAGAGGGTCTGTAAGTTTTGATAAAAAAGCTCTATACGCCTCATCCTCCACCAAGTTATTGTGCTGGTCATAACGCTCTTTTTCGTTTTCTGCATCGAGGCGATGCGCTTTGTCTAAAAACTTGGCTTTGCAAAAATTGCATTTCCAATACTTTGTCTGTTCGATTGTTTTAAAAACAACAACGGATTCATTTTTGCAGATGGTGCAGTGCATTGGCTAAAATTATACTGGTGAATAGAAATGATTATCAGTTTTATCCTTATTCTCATTAAGAAAATCTCCTGAATCTTCTGGTACCATCTAGAAAAATTTGGAGTGAACATGGAACAAAGTGATTTAAATTCTTCTGAAGTTATCAGTATTTTAAATGAGATCATGGAGTATGAACTGGCCGGTGTTGTTAGATATACCCACTCCTCTCTTATGGTGGTGGGTCCACACAGACTTCCCATCGTGGAGTTTCTTAAAGAACAAGCCAATGAATCTCTGCAGCACGCACAACAGGCTGGCGAATTATTAACCGGTCTGGATGGCCACCCAAGCCAAAAGATAGCCAAAATTGTTGAAACCAATAATCATTCCATAAAGGACATACTTGAAGAAAGTCTCGCTCATGAAATGCACGCGTTAAATTTATACAAGAAAATGCTAGGTGTTGTGGAAGGTTTTTCTGTTTATCTCGAAGAGTACACAAGAAACCTTATTGGCCAAGAAGAGCAGCATCAGCTGGAATTAAGAAAAATGTTAAAAGATTTCAGTTAAGAATTTCTTTTTCAATTCTTAGTCACAGAGAATAGAATTCTCTTCGAAATGAAAAACAACACATTCGTTATTCTAGGCAATCAACTTTTTGACCCTCAACTTCTTAAGAACAAAGGCTGCGAGCAAGTATTCATGGCTGAAGATTTTGGCCTATGTACCTATGAAAAGCACCACAAGCTAAAGATTTACTTATTCTTATGCGCGATGAGAGAATACAAAGATGAGCTTATTCGAGATGGTATACATGTTCATTACCAGCAACTAGATATAGAAAATAAGTCGTATGTTGCTTCACTGTTAGATTTTTTAAACGTAAAAAAAATTACCCACATTAACTTTTTTGAAATCGAAGATAAGGTCTTTGAAAGGCAAATGTATGAGGAGTTAAGGGTAAATAAAATTTCTTTTGAGGTTCACCAATCTCCTATGTTCTTTCTATCAAGAAAAGAGTTTGAATTGGAGGTTGGGGACAAAAAGAATTTAAGGATGGCTGGTTTTTACCAGCGCGTTAGAAAACAGTTCGGCGTCCTGTTGGATAAAGACAATCAGCCCTTGGGAGGAAAGTGGTCTCTGGATGAAGAGAATAGGAAAAAAATTCCTAAAGGTACTGTCATACCAGAAATGCCTGAATTACAAAATTCTGTTTATCATGGAGAGATCTGCGGCTTGGTAAGAGAACATTTCGAAGACCATCCCGGCCATTTAGATAATGTCTGGTTTCCAGTTAACAGAAAAGATGCTGAAAACTGTTTTGATGATTTCTTACGAGTAAGAATGAGTAGCTTTGGGGCGTACGAAGATGCCATGGTTGAGGGGGAAAACTTCTTATTCCACAGCGGTCTTAGCGCTGCCATGAACATAGGCATCTTGTCACCCATCACCGTGGTTGAGAAAGTATTGGCATCTGCAGAAAAATTTAATATCCCCTTAAACTCCTTAGAGGGATTTATCAGACAAGTAATTGGTTGGAGAGAATTTATCAGGGGGGTTTATCAAACCAAGGGAGATTATCAGGCGTCAAGAAACTACTGGAATCATGAAAAAAAATTAACGGATAGTTGGTACGAAGGCTCAACAGGGATCGTGCCTTTGGATGATTGCATAAAGAGCACACTCCAAGACGGTTATGCGCATCACATACCCAGGCTGATGGTCATAAGCAACCTAATGAACCTTTGTGAAATTGATCCTAAGCAAATATATAAATGGTTTATGGAGATGTACATCGACTCTTCTGAATGGGTGATGGTCCCAAATGTTTTTGGAATGGCTACCTATGCCGATGGAGGGATTATGTCTACTAAGCCTTACACTTGTGGATCAAACTACATGCTAAAAATGAGTAATTATAAAAAAGGCGATTGGTGCGATGTTGTTGATGGGCTCTATTGGAGGTTCACAGAAAAAAATAGATTCTTTTATGAGGCCAATGCCAGATTGGCTCTGCAAATAAGGGCACTTGATAGAATGAAAGAAGAACGGAAATCTTTAATTTTTGAAAAGGCAGAAGAATTTATTAAAATCCATACCGCTTAAATTAAAAGTTCTCTGCTTGTAATATTATTTCTTTTGGGAGAGAAAACGCTCCTCTGCTTATTTTCCATACCTGAGCAACTTGATCAACCGACAACTCAGAATACAAATGGGGAAATTCTCCCGTCCTATCGCCAGGAGGGAATGGAGATTCATAAATCAAAGCATCTTTGACTTGACTGTGATCGAGTTGCAATAAAATCAAATCCTCATCGTCTGAAAAATAGAAGGAAAGCGTTCCTGTTAGCTGAGATGCCGTAGATAGATGGATGAATCCATCTTTTTTGTCTAATTCAACTTCTATAAGTCCAGTCTCTGAAGCAGTTTTCCATTGTTCTTCCGTTAATATTTTATAAACTAAATTTTCCATTTTAAAACCTCTCCTGGATTGGTTTTAAGAGCTGAATTGGCAACATTTTTAAATAATTAAAGAAGTTTTCGTTATTTTTTTATTAAAAGATATGCCCCATTAAGGCCAACATTGAAACGAACGGCCATAAAAAAGGAGCCGGCGTTTTTCTTAGATTGACATCCTTGAATGCCAGGCCAAGAGCAAGTAGCGCCTGGAATATCAACATAACCGTTCCAATGATTGCCATCAGTTCGTTACCTGGGATTAATACAGAGCAAGCGAATAAGACTCCTATGCCTACGGTCAAAATCGACCCCACATGCCAAGAGAATGTTAAAAGAGCTTTAACATTTCCATCCAAATCAGAGGATTTTAGTGGTGGCATCATCAAAGGTGTGCCTTTCAACTCATGTAAAAACAGTGCGCTAAAACAAATTATTGAACATGTTCCAAATATTATCGTGTCCATAGTGTTAATTATTAATTTAGGTCTGGTTGTTTGATACTCGCAATATAAATTCTTTTATTAGGGAGTCAATCTCTTCTGCGTGGGTGAACATCATCATGTGATCTCCTTCATCGATAATTTTTAACTCTGAGCCTTGAACTTTCTCGATCAGCTCTTTTGCATGACTCAAATCAACGTTTATGTCTTCGTTGCCATGAATTGCCAAAGTGGGTGCATTAATTTTTTCAAACGGTATTGAAAGGTTTGCAAACTGTTGATAATCGTTAGCCACGCCCTCTCTTCTTAAACTCATCGGCCAAATCGACCACTCCATGGATTTTAGTTTTGCTACGTTCTTGGGGTTAGAGGTCAGGCGAACTCTGTTTTTAGGGCTGGGAAGCATCATGGCAGCCTTTTTTTTGGTGCCCAAAAAAGACATGTAATAAAGTCCGGCCCACATACTAAAGTCAGAACCGTTCATCATTGACTCATCGTCTGGAAATTTATTTGCATAATCCTCTGAATAACTCACTGCTTCAAAGGCGATAAGACCCAAGGTTTTTTCAGGAAATTTAGCAGCAAATTCCATAGACGAAGGCCCTCCTCCTGAAATACCCATAACCACAACTTTTTGTATGCCCAATACGTCCAGCAGTTCGCTGTAAGCGGTTGCTTGTTCGGCAGGAGTTTGTCCAACACCAAGCGGGGTTCTCAAATACCCAGGTCTTGATAGTATTAGTATCCTGAAAGCATCTGAAGAAATTATGTTTTGATCATATCCTCCTGGAGATCCGTGAATGCTCATCAATATTGGACCTTTGTCGCCAATCATTTTGTATTCGATAGGACCAAGTTTGGTTTCTGCTATTTTTGAATTTCCGTTTAGCTTATTCAATAGAGAAAATTTAAAGAACCGATAATAAGAAAGGAATAATGCGATAAGAGAAACAACGATAATTAAAAAAATGTCCATGATCCGTTTTAAATTGATTTCAAATCTATTCTATAAGTTGATAATGATTATATGAAGGATTACTCGTCGTACGTTGGCATTGTCGGTGGAGGAATTGCGGGCCTCACCGCCGGCTGTGCATTAAGGCTTCAAGGAATTAAAACCGTTGTCTTTGAGCGCAGTGAAAAAATGAGCGAATACGGTGCGGGCATATCAATCTCTCCAAACGGCTTTGGCCTTTTAGAAAAATTAGGAATAAAAGACAGTCTTATGAATGAGTCATTCTCTCCTTCAAGGGTTGTCATGAGCCATCTAAATAAAGAAATCATTTCCATGAAAACGGAAGTGATTACGGCGAGCAGACAAAGTCTCATCAAAGTTATTCATCAGCGCTACTTGGAGCTAGGCGGAGAAGTCTTCTTCAATCATGAGTGTTCGAACCTGGATGAAGGGGCCTGTGAAATAACGTTCTCCAATGATGAAACTTATAAAGTCATGCATGTTTTAGCTTGTGATGGAATCAAATCTACCATCAGGCAAAAACACTTTCCTTCAACCGGGACACCCATTTACAGCGGCTACAGCGCCTGGAGAGGCATAGGCATTTCAAATTCAAAAAACATTCAGTTCAACTTAGGTCCGGGATCGCATATCGTGAGTTATCCCATAAACGCTCAAGGAAGCACCAGCTTTGTTGGCGTTGTAAAAACCAAAGAGTTAAACGAGGACTCTTGGAAGTCAAAGGGGTCTAAAAAAGAACTCCTAGAAGACTTTCAACCTTACGACAAAGAAACGTCTGCCATGCTAGATTCCACTGAAGAGATTTACAAATGGGGCATATACACCAGACCGGCCGTAAAAACGATGCATTCAAAAAACCTGACTTTGATGGGTGATGCGGCGCATCCGATGGTGCCCTTCTTAGGTCAAGGCGGCTGCATGGCCATCGAGGATGCTTATACGTTTGGGGTTCTAACAGGAAAGCTAAAAAGTAACTTTAATGAGGTCCAGGTTGCTTATGAGAAATTAAGACTGGAGCGAAATAACAAAATACAATCTGCCTCGGTGCTTCAAGGTCGGCTCAACCACATTCAAAGTCCGACCATCGCCTTAGTTCGTAACCTTGTTATGAAACATACGCCAATAGTATCAATAAGGACGAGGAAAATTTGGGACTACGATGCAGACGCAGCTATTGAAGAGTTTTTTAATTGGAAGTGATTAGCGAGGAATTTCTTGCACCTCCTCTTTTGGGAGAGCACACTTAAGAAGTTCTAAATGAGTGGTTGGGATATTCAGATGAAGATTTAGAGTCCTTAGATAAACTGCAAATAATTGAGATGCTTAAATGAATTCAGAATTTGTCTACATCAATGAGGTTGGGCCTAGAGATGGCCTACAAAATCAAAAAACAATCTTAAGCTCGGGAATTCGACTCGATCTTATCAATCATCTTATAGATGCAAAAATTCCTGGCATAGAAGTTGCCAGCTTTGTTAGTCCAAAAGCGGTGCCTGCAATGGAAGGTGCTCGTGAGATTATTCAAGGCCTAGTTGACACCAAAGGTTGTGAGATTTCTGTGCTAGTTCCGAATATGAAAGGCTTTGAGATGGCAAGTGAAGCAGGTGCAGAAATCGTCAGCGTTGTTCCGTCTGCAACAGAGACCATGAATCAAAAAAATATAAATATGGGACTAGAGGAAACCATTAAAAGCTCTTGCAACATCATAAAAAGTGCCAAAAATTCAAATTTAAGAAGTAGAGCATATATTTCAGTTGCATGGGAATGCCCCTATGAGGGAAAGGTCGAAGCCTCAACCGTTCTTAATATGGCAAATCAATTGCTAAGCGCAGGTGCAGATGAAATTATTCTTGCCGATACAATAGGAGCAGCCAATCCATCAAGCGTGGGTTCGTTGTTTAAACAATGCGTTGATGAATTTGGTCATAAAATTCTATCGGGCCACTTCCATGATACTCGGGCCATGGCATTGGCCAATGTCTGCGCTGCACTTACAGAGGGAATAAGAAAATTTGATAGCTGCATAGGCGGTTTAGGTGGATGTCCATTCGCTCCAGGCGCGGCTGGAAATCTTGCTACAGAAGATTTAGCTAACATGCTAAATCAGATGGGCTATAAAACTGACGTTGATCTCCAAAAACTATCCGATGTAGTGGACTACTGTTCTGATCAACTAAAAGCTCCCCTTGGCGGAAGAATGTCAGCATGGCTTTCAAAACAAAAATAATCTATGTCTCTTAGATTCTGATAATTCCGTAAGAAAATCCCAAATTTATTAAAAGGGATGTAAATATAAATAATGGAAGTTCTCTGGAGGTGTTGATTTATGGAGTATTGAGATGATTAATTCTAACTTGTCAGAAGCCCTTTTAAATATTAAAGTTGAAAGACTTTACGGAGAAATAATATGCAAAATTGGGAATATAAATCTATACATGTTGTTAGAGAGGATTATATAAAAGGGCTTCTTGGAGCAAAGCTTAAGCATGATTTATTAGAAGGCGACTTAAATGCACTAGGAAGCGATGGATGGGAAATGGTTGGAATTGCATTTAATGACGGAATCAACGGGGCAGTAATAGTTTTTAAAAGGCCTTTGTAATAAAAAACTACAGTCCGTTTAATTTTTCCCTTTTAAACTAGAAGCTTTTTTGGTGCCCGAGGATAATTTGGTAATCTGTTTTCATCTAATGAAGAGTGTGAAGAAATTTTTACCATCTATACCAAGCTGCTATCTATAAGAACAGCAATCAATAGGGCGGGCTCAGTTCCGTTATTAACCCAAGCATGGTTTGTTCCTCTTTGGACTACAATATCATGGGGCTCAACCTTCACCTCTTCTTCGTCGAGGATCAAGGTAACGTCCCCTTTCAATAAAATAATGTAATCGATGGTGTCGGTTTCATGCATCGCCGCATTCCTGGAAGTGTCTACACGATGGTGAGATGCTCCCATTTTCTCAAATGCTTCGGCGGTGGAAGCCTCAATTACTTCTTGTGGCACGCCTTCTGGGATGGGGTTAATTTGAAAATACCTAATCTTGGTTCCGCCTTTTGAAGGAGATAAAAGTACATCTCTGTCTGCCCTGTCTTTCACCGAAGTTGTATCAAATCCATCACCGTCCGTGTTCCAAATTTCATACAAACCACCCGCGTCCTCACCAAGAGATCTGGCAGGCGGACCATCAATAGAAATTACTGATTTCCCATTTTCGTTGTGACCGGTAATTATTCTTCTCATGCTTTCTCCTTCTTATTTCCTTGCTCTCTATGCTACCTGATTATCAGTCGATCTGTTATTGAACCAAACAAAAAGTATCAGACTGGATACGATCGATAAGCCAATAACGAGCGGCCCGTACAGTTCAAATAAAGTTAGACTCAGGTCGGTACAAAACGGTAATGCTGCCGATTTGATCGGCCACCTCGGCATTCAATTGTTGTTCTATTTGCTCACACAGCTCGGTGCGTTTATTTTTATCTACGCCTCTGATGCGGATTTTAATCAGATCATGGGCATTGAGAGCACTGTCTATCTCAGCTAGGACTGTATCCGTAAGGCCGTTTTGCCCAATCATCACGGATGGTTTTAGTGAGTGCGCCTTTGTTCTTAACGATTTTTTTTCGACATTAGAAAGATTTTTTTTCATGGTAAATACCTGATTTATAAATGCGTTAAACGCTATTCAACTGTAATGGAGTTGTTTATAACAGATATTGGGTTGGCTTGTAGTGCTAATGAATAAGGTTTTTTAATTTTGTTGTTATTCTTTGTTAAACAATCGCCACTGACTAAGGCCGTTGCTTGCACTCACTGCTAGCAATCCAGCAAAAATACCCAGATTTTTTACAAAGTTTTGCATCTCATGTGCAGAATTCGTTTCGGGATAGCTGTTCCAAAAGTCATGCATGCCAAAGTTTATTAGCAGCGTGAGACCCGCAAGCACCAAAGCAGTTTCCTTAATTCGATAACCGGTGATCAGCATCGACCCACAGACCACTTGCAATAAGATTGTTATCGGCAGGAGAAGACCTACAAAAGGAACGTTATGAAGCGCCATGTAATCGCCCATGAATTCGTAACGAGGTATTTTAGTAATGCCAGGATATAGGAAATAAAGACCGAGCAAGAATCTTCCAACGGTTAAGCTAATTTTTTCCATTACATTTCCCCCTGTTGATTTATAAAGTATTCTTTATTGAGATTAATTTATAACATTTAATTTACGAGTAAGCTCAGAAAGAATCTCTGGCCCGTCCTTTCTTAAAATTACAACTTCTTCAAGTCTTACTCCAAATCTTCCTTGGAGATAGATTCCAGGCTCAATCGAGAACACCATTCCTTCATCAAGAATTATTTCAGATGTTGCTGTTATATAGGGAGGTTCATGAATATCAATTCCAAGCCCATGTCCTAAGCGATGAACAAAGAATTCTCCATAGCCGGCTTCAGTAATAACGTCTCGTGCAGCGGCGTCAACATCTTTTGCCATTACTCCAGGTCTTGCGGCCAACATTGCAGCTTGCACAGCACGCTCAACAATAGCATGAATCTCGAGGTAGCCTTCTGGCGGCTCTCCTAGAACCGACATGCGAGTCATGTCACTTGGAAATGTTCCCTTTCTTCCACCTATATCTATCAAGATAGCATCCCCGTACTCAATTTTTCTATCGCCGGTGTGATGATGAGGAAAGGCTCCATTTGGACCTGAGCCGACAATACAGAATTGAGTCTTTGCGCCTTCAGATATAAAGTGTTTATTTACTGCCTTCCCAATTTCAAGCTCGGTTACCCCTTCCTTAATAGCAGCAAATCCAGCCTTCATTGCGCGATCATCAATTAATGCATTTTCTTTAAGGTTGATAAACTCTGTCTGATCTTTGCGCATCCTTAAGGCGCCAATCGTTGAGCCGGCAAACTCATGGGTTGGATTTGGCAGAGCATCCATAACGATTAAAGCAAAGTGAGCGCGCATGGCTTCATCTACGGCGATATGTTTTGCAGAACTTTCATCAATACATAAAAGCGCTTCCTTAAGAGCTTGATCTGGACCATTTTCATCCTTCCAGATATTAATTTTTATGTCAGTTTTCCTTCTTACGTCTTCAGCATTTACTGATGGTATTAAGAATATCTCTTTTTCTTTTCCTATTAAAAGCATAGATGGCCTTTCATCTTGAGGAGGGCTGAAACCTAACAACCATCTCAAGTGTGTTCCTGGCCCAAGAACAAGAAGATCGATACTATTGTCCTTCATCAGGGCGCGTACGGAGTTTATTTTAACCAAGTGGAACTCCAGACAAGTATTCATGATAGTTGTATGCCAAAGAAGTAATTAAACCCCCAACAACAACTGACAAAACATCATAAAGCACCTTTGCTTCATGTAATTTCTTCTCTTCTTTTTTAAATTCAGCAACCAAAATATCTAAAATTGAATAAGCCAAAAATGCACCAAAAAGAACAACTGAAATTATGTCTGGATTGACAGCTAGATGTAATAGCGCCCAAATACCGATCCCTATTGACATAGGGTGTTTTGTCATCTTTTTAAGATGTGTTGGTAGATAAGCGGCTACCAAAAAAGTTAGTGCAACAAACATAACATATTCAGAATATGCATAGGCAGGTGAATATATTGGGTATAGATTATCGATTGCGCGTTCATAGCCAAATATAATCATTAATAAGCCAATTAAGCTTATAAGGGAAAAAGTTCCCATATAAGGATTCTCACCCATTCTTGAGTGCAGCGCATTTTTAGTTTTTGGGAAAAATGGAACTAAATGAATTCCAAAAAAAATTATTAACCCCGATACGAACACAACTTCTCCTTTCAAAAATTTAACGTAAACTTAATATTAAATATAATGGAAGTATATTAAAAGAGTGAATTACTTTTTCCTGTAATTCTCTTCGATAATTCCTTTCTCTTTTAGGGTCTTTGTTAGTTTTTCCAAACGAACGAGTGCGACCACTCCAACCATCCCAAAAACAAATCCCATTACTGCCAATCCTTTCTAGGTTTCCTCTTGCTACTGCTTTCCACTCTTGACCTAAATTTTTACCTAGTATTTCTACTTCAGGATAAATTTCACTTAAATGTGATTCACCACCTGCTGATCTGAGTATTGTGGTTAAGGTTCCTCTCCAATTCTTCATTAAAAATCATTTAAACCTGCACTCAAATCTATTCGACAGTGACTGATTCTGTTCGAACAGAGAATTAGATTTCTTGTTCTGAAATGCTTTGTGGAAACTCCGATAAAACTGAATGTATTTTTTAACCATAGTTTTCTGAAAAGTGTGCTTCTCTTTCTGATTTTTGCATTCCGGCAGTTTCATCCATAAATTTATTTCTATCTTCTTGGGTCTTAAAAACCCAAATACATATCGTGTCACTTGAGTGATAAATTGCTTTTAATTCATCATCAATGTCACAGATGTTTTGGGGTATTTCCGTTTTGATACAAATCACTACTTCCGTCCTCTCATTCTCTGTTCAAACTTACTCTACGGTGATGGATTTGTTTTGTATGTAGCGGTTTTTTATTCATTATTTTTTTAGTCTTTGGTATAAAGATATTGAACCTTTTAAAAACCAAACAACAACCAAACCCCACCAAAGAACAAAAAACCAGTCATTCTTATCTGTACCATTCCATTCCAACCATTCAAATACAAAACCTTCTACAAATAAATCAAATGAAAGAAGAACAAAAAAACCAAAAACCCATATTAAAAAAAAATTAATATTACTCATTTTATTCATAAACTGTTCCATGCAAAATCATTGCACCGTGACTGACTGAATAA
>Ga0209308_10001665_pt1 | contig 20278 bp, 24 predicted proteins | sample COGITO_mtgs_1204_3_FD_184806 | JGI IMG/M metagenome (GOLD analysis project Ga0209308, IMG submission 184806) | Pelagic marine microbial communities from North Sea - COGITO_mtgs_120405 (SPAdes) (version 2) | ecosystem: Environmental > Aquatic > Marine > Epipelagic ...
CTAAAAATTGGTCTGAGTTTGCCATAACCATTGGTTCATCATTATCTATAAATTTCTTAGCTAGTAAAGTGGTACAAGCAGCACCCTCTGTTATACCATCTACTTGTACTATCTCACAATTATTATTGGTTATCAAATTTAGTAAATACTTCAAATTGTATTTTTCATAATGACTCCTTTGAACTATAAATATATGTTTAGCATCTATGTTTAAGTTTTCAACTACAACCTGTATCATAGGTTTACCATTAACTTCGATTAATGGTTTAGGAAATGTATAACCAGCTTGTTCAAATCTAGAACCAGCGCCAGCCATCGGAATCAAAACATTCATATTACCACCCTGCCACTTCGGTTTAACTTCTTCATTTTTATTAGCCCTTTCTATAACTTTATTTATCTTATCGTAAGACACATCATTACTATCTTCTACTGCACACAAATAAGCACCACTACTCAGAGCTCCTTTTCTACCAATATGAGAATCCTCTACAATAACTGTTTGATTAGGATTAACTTCAGCTTTAATCATACATTTTAAATACATCTCTGAATTTGGTTTTGGATTCTTGACATCTTGATTAGAATACATAAAATCTATATACTCAAAGAATCCTTTTCTAATCAATTGCAGTTTAGCAGTCTCTCTTATTGAATTTGTAGCACAAGCCACCATATAACCATCAGATTTAAAACTTCTTACAATACTTCTAATTCTATCATCAGCAGAGAACCCATCTATGATTTCAATTGTCATTTTCTGTTTTAATTTCCATACAGTATTATGTAACTCTTCTGACAAACCTTTATTATGAGTTAGCATATTTAATTTTTTAGTGGTAGATAACCCATCATATGTAGATAGATGTTCATCTCTACTTATTACATATTTTTCATCAATCGAACCCAAAGCTTTATTTAAGGCATTATAATGTAATTCTCTAGCATCTACTAACACACCATCCAAATCAAATATAATTAATTTAATCATATCCTACTCTCCAAATAATAATCTTGTACATTAATGTGTCCTACATGTAATATAATCTCATTACCACAACCTATGTAACCACTACCAACTCCCCATTGTTGTGGCATTGAGTATGGGTGTATACCAGTATTCCAACTAGCTCTACTCATTTGTAATGGAGCTCTCTTAGGATTGGTTTCCATTAATCTACAGAACTCGCTCAACCAAGCCCTACCTCTATTGTCTTCTGTATTAAAACTACACCACCACAAATCGTAAGTTAACAGATTACCTTTACTTTCATCTTCATCTAAATGATAATCACCGTCATTATTTCTAGTATAAATACCATCAACCTTAACCATTTGTCTTTCATTGGTTGGAACACATACTCCAAACTTCTTTGTTATTGGTAAAATCGTTCTGACCTCATCTGAGACAAACATCAAATCAGAATCCACAGATACAGCAACATCAGCTGTAGATTCTAATAAACCCTTAGCCTCATAATAATCGCAACAATGCCAACCCCATCTATGATTAGACTTTGTAAATGGGCTTTCCTCTACATCAATTAACCTAACCTCTACATCAGAATAGTTCTTTCCTAACTCAGGTATATCAGTATAAAGTGTTAGTTTTGCTTCTGGAAAAAACTTCTTAACAGAAGAGTAAGTTGGGTCTAATCTAAACTCATCAGTAAAACTACCAGGCTGATTAGCAGTAGACCTAGTACCAAATTCTGAAAATACAAATTCTACATTCATTAAGTTCTCTCCTCAATTATTTTTGCTATGGTATTAGTAGTGCTGTAGTCATGATTTCTACTATTAAACATTATATCTATTTTTAAATCATCACCCGTAAATGGTTTATCTTTGTGGTCATCTCCTAGTATACGAACATCTATTCTATCACTATTGTAAAATAGATAATCATATAAACCTTCCTCGCCATCGTAAAGAAAAGCCTCATCCACAAACTTACAAGCTTCAACCATCAACAACCTTTCCTTTGGTGTCCATATAGGTTCATTCTTTTCTCTACCATCTGGCTGTTTAGTCTTAGTTCTATATTCATTGACTGCAACTATTAGATAATCACAATACCTCTTACATTCTTTTAACATCAATACATGACCTGGATGCATAATATCAAAATAGCCGCTCGTAAATCCTACTATCTTTCTCAAAGTAGTTCCTCGTATACTCTTTTCATCCAGTAAGTTCTATCTCTTCCCATATTACTTGGTGGTATAGCATTAAATTGGTATACCCAAGCTGAATTGTATAGGTTAGTTAAACTATCTTCCCAATAACAACTCTCGTGAAAATAAAATAGCTGCTTTCTAACCATATCCATCATACCAAATTGTCTTGGTAGTAAATTTAGTTCTAAACCAAATTCTTTTCTCATACAATTCATCAATGTTATGTCACTGCCAGTCAATAATATATCATATGAATCAATAATCTTTTGTTTGTTCTTCTCATAAAAATCAAATACTTTATTGAAAAAGTCTTTGTGTGTTTTATTGATAATAACAAAACCAGTTTGAAAGAACTCAAAAGATGGTATACAAAACTCTTTGTTCCAAAACATTTTAGAGTAACCATTTATAGCTCTGTTCATCCACTCAAAATCCCCATCAGTTAAAACACTTGTAAATTTACCATCTGTCATCTCAAAAAAGTTAGGACAATCAGGATGAACTACTGAATCAGCATCGACAACTAATACTTGGTCGTATTCTATTTCGTTGTGTTCTAATATATTTAGAACCTGCCATCTCTGCCAGGTTATTAACATTTCAGATTCAGGACAAATTAAGTCTGACATAACATATACTTCGTGACCATTCTTTTTAGCCCAAGCTTTCCAAGACTTTATTCCCCATTCATAACCTTGATGTCTGTTTGAATGACCAATACTTGATGCGCCAGTTAAATCTTTTTCTCTTTTGATATAAGGTATAAAAATTATATTCTTCATTTTTTTCCTGTATGTTTTTCTAAGTAGAAGTAAGAGTTGTCTCTACAATCACCATCCATATAATTAAATTTTAATTTGTTCTTCCAAGCACAATAATTAAAACTAAGTTGGTCTCTCTTACTACCATACTTAATTTCTGTCCACCAATCTTCCATAGTTTTTATACAATCTTGTTCATTGTGCTTTCTCAATATAACACCACCTGTTATTAACCCATTTTGTTTTGGGTATTCATCTTTTACATATCGTTGCATTTGATTTATTATTAGTTCTGGTTTATCTTTGAAATTCAACTCTCCCCTTTCAGGTGTAAGTTTCATATTTTTTTCAGCTAATTGTAAAATAGTGTTAGCCTCATCGTAAATACAATTTCTTTTATCATAATCTGGCTGCAAATTATGATTATGAAAAGCTATATTAGCATCACTTAAATATTTTTTTACCAACTCATCTACATTACCTTTGATAATGTAATTACCATCTATATAAATACTAATATCATATTCGCTAAAATATCTATGAGGAAGTATTTTATAACGCTTAGCATTTCTCATATTATCATCATACAAAGGTATACTGTTACTTTCACTAAAACATTTAAAATCCCAACCCTTTGGTAAATTTGGTTTTACTACATCATCATAATCACCAAATACAGATGTATAAACAATACATTTTGGCATATCAGACTGCTTTACCATTTAGATAAATTTCACCACGAACAAAATTATGAGCTATTGGAAATTGTCTTTGGACTGTATAGACTTTTGAATATCTAGAAACCAATTGAGTTGTTCCACATTGATTTCCAACATTGTACTTGGCTTTACATCTAATATAAAGTTGTATTCTAATTGGCATATGCCTCATATCTAAAGCCAGGTTTATGGAATTAAAAGAAGTTTTACTAATTGGCACCGATGACCAATAAAAATGCTTTAAAGATGGGTCTATGACATCTAACATCAAATTATCATTCTCATAGTCATACCTATCTGATAACAACAAACAACCGAATTTATCATCTGTATATTCTTTTATAATAGCATCACCTAATTTCTTTTCTTCTTCGCTAAAGTATAATTCAGGAGCAGAGTCTTTACATTCATCTTCTTCAAGTTGCCAAAACTTTAACATCTGTTCTAACATTGGGATATTTGGATTATCTTTGTTATAAACTCTGTAATGGTCGTGGAATATTTCTCCTTTAACGCTGTTTACAAAACCATCAACATATGGATTATTCTTAAAAACATTCACGCCGTTTTTAAATGGATTTTTCCAACTACTCCATTCGTCTCCAATATCTCCACATATTTTCTCTTGTAATTTTGCTGTAGGTACATAAACTTTACAATCAGGATATTTTTGTTTGAGTAATCTTGGCATAGCAGACACTACACCCCAATCTCCAATACCCAAACACATTCTCATAACTACAAATATTTTATTGCCAAGATATTCATCAGGTATCCGTAACCCTTCTGATTCTTCAAAACCCAAAACATCAACATCACCAGCTTTATATAACAAATTATCGACAATTCTAAAAAATACCATTGGTTCTATCATAGCTGCCTCACATTCATTTCTTTACTAAAATTCTTATTATAGAACATATTCTGTTTCTCTTGCTTTTCTATAGTTTTCGGATGATACAAACTCAATTCTTCTTGTGGTGGTAAATGAGCATATGTTTTACAACCTGTAATATATTCATGTAGTGGTCTAGTCCATCTTATAGATTCAGCCCTTCTGAATACACGAGCTTGATAATCAGGATAGTTTACCCAACCATTGTCTGTAACTCTCCAACCCCATCTTTGTATATGTTCTTCTTTCATATCTTCAATTGTATTCACTCTTGGTATCCAAATCAAATCAACTTCGTTTATCTTTAATATTTCTTTTAATTGTTTTACTAATATTTCGTTTGGATACTCATCAGCATCTATATGAAATACATAATCACCACTACTCTTTTCTATAACTGAATTTTTATGTTCTGCAAAATTACCATCAAGTTTTCTTTTGTAAACTATAGCTTTGTTTTCAGATAGATATTCGCCTAAAACAGCTTCTACCCTTTCGTCATCACCATCTACACAAACTACTATCTCATCTTCATCATCTATGTTCTTACTTAATACTTCTAATAACTTAATCAGTTCTTCAGCTTCATTGTGAACTGTAATGCCATAACTAATTTTCATTCTTTAACTCTTGTACAAATTGTGTTGGTAATCTTAAATCCTCTAATGTTACTGAACTCTTCCTAGCCTTATCGTAATTATAACTTCTGTAGATACCATATTTGTTTATTATAGTTCTCATCTTTTTGTAAAGTTGTTTAGCAGTACCATCCAATTGAACTCTGTATATCTTTTTCTTCTCATCTACTATTTCAGTTGTACCTGCTTGTTCTAATAAAGTCTTCATCTGTACAAGTGTTGGTTTATTAGATACCTCTAACTGAATACCATGAACTAAATACTGACTTGATTTGTTCTTAGCTCTGTTTCTTAACTTTGGGTCTAACACTAAAATAGTTCTACGAAGTTTTCTACCATCTCTATTTTCATAAACGAAAGATACTATATCACCAGGACTAACTTTATTCCAACTATATGGTAGCTTAGCCATTATCTTTTATAACTCCCATAGCTTGACAAGCATCCATAAATTCAAACTGACCAAACTTTTGTGCATTCTCAACATCCAATCTTTTCTCATGACCATCGTATTTTTCTCTATCCTCTTTAGGTATTTCTACCACCCCAGCATAATACCAATGCCAGTTACTGACAGTTCCTTCGGGATATATTATACCTTTTTCTCCCATATTAATCACAGATGGAAACCAAACGATATCTCGTTCCTTATCAAATATTTTTAAGTCGTTCATCAATTGACTATGACTCTTTGTATATTCTTCTAATTTTTCACTATCGAAAGCAAGATAAGAATTAGATGTCATACCACATTGAAAACAGATATAAGATTCAAAAGGCTTACCTTCTACTTCTGTTTTCTCTACAAAGCAATTACTATGTAAATCTTTACATAAGGGGCAATTTGTTTTTTCTTCCATTCTATACCTTCTTTAGTTTTGGTAACTTCATCTCAGTTGGTTTGGCACTAGATACTTTCTTTAACTTTGGCAACTTTAAGCTAACCGACTTTGGTTGTTCTTCAAATTTAGGTAGATGATTATCTAATATCCTACCAAATTCAGTAGTCATTTTGTCCATAGTAAAATTAACTCTATTGTGCATAGCCTGTCTTTTGGCTTTCATTGTATATTCTCTATTCTTTTTAAATACATCCATCATAATTTGTGAAGCGTATTGGTAGTTTGCGGTAAACCATTCAGCACCTTCAACGAATATTTCTTTCGGTAGAGCTGATGGGTGTACTTTAGTTAATGAGCCTGGCAAAAGAACTGAGTTATTCTTATTAAGAAAATCCTTATGTCCACTCCAATCAGGAGCAATAACTATCTTCTCTGATATACTAGCCTCTAATAAAGGACGACCGAAACCCTCACCATGCGTAAAACTAACATGCGCTTTTACTTTTGGATGATTATACATCTGATTCATCTCTTCATCAGTTAAATCTCCGTGTAGTAAATAAACAGGAGGAAGCTTGCCGCTTACAGTATCTTTAATATCTTTTATCTTCTGCTTTATTTCATTCCTATCTATAATAGAAAAGGTAGCACCACTTGTTTTCATAACTAACGCTGGTGGATTAGGTTTGTTCTTAAAAGTTTCTAAGAATGTCTTTAACAACATACCCGTATCTTTTCTATCCTCTCCTAAGTTACCTTGTAGCCAATGTCCAGTATAAAGAAATGCAAATCTTTCTTTAATTTTATCCATTTCAGCTTTAAGACTATCTGATATTTCTTTTGTCTTCTTATAAATATTTGTGTCAGCACCTTCAAATAAAACTTCTATTGGTGATGTTACTTTTAACTCACCAGTTTTCTGTTTTGTTTGTTCATTTATTTCCTCATAAGATACTCTTTCAAATATCCCCTTTACAAACTTCGAGGGTACAATGTTCATATTCATTTTGTTCATACCCTGAATCCACTCTACCTTTGGAGCAGTATTTTCAATACCAGCAGTAACTCCTATATTATACTTTCCTAATGAACTAAATTCATTTGGTACGCTGATGTGTAGATGAATGTCGGGTTGTCTTTCTAATTTATTATCAGTAATAATTCTATCGATTATTATCTTATCATTTGGCTTTTTATCATCAAGCGCATTCATTGGACAATTTCCCCAACGAAGTGAATTAATTTTTATATCAAACTTATCCATAGATATAAGACTTCTAACTAAATCTCTACTATGAGAACCATATCCACTTCTTGTGGCAACAGGTCCTGTAATTAACATTAATGGTTTCATATTTACCTCTTAGTTAAATGGGCTTTTTAAAAATTCAATAAATCCATCACGGACTTTTCTCATAAAAATATCCTCAGAACCTCTAAAGTTTCCTACTATATTTCTTCTACGATATGTTCTTTTAGTTTTATTTCTTGCTGGCATATTCTTCTCCTATACTTCGTGCATTGTAAATCGTTTACGTGGTGTCCACTTTTCAAATGCTGTATTCATATGACTTACAAAGTTGTTAGACATAGCAGTTGCTGACATCATAGCGTCATCACTCATAACAAATTCATGACCTAACCTACCACACTCTTCTCTTTTTTCTTTACCCATATCATACCATTCTTTGATGGCATCTGCAAAGTCATCTGAGCGAGGCCTGTCATCATAGATGTATGGTGTAGGTATTGAACCCTGCAAACTTCTATTAGACGGCCAAATCGGTTTACACCAATCACCCCAAGTCAAATCTTCATTGTCTTTCCATTTCTTATCATCGTGCAATGAATCAATCCAACTGTAGTCTTCGTAGGTTATGAACTTATCCTTATACTTAAACCCAACTTGGTCTTGTAATCCACCTGTAACAGTAACCGATATCGGTGTTCCACACATCAGAGCCTCACAAGTGGTTAAACCAAATCCTTCATTGGATGCCATATTAATTTGAACATCTGCTATATTGTACAGATAACATAATTGCTTATCGTCTAATTTTTTATGTGAAAATATAACATCATAGTTAGGACAAAGCTCTCTGACAACCTCAGGTAAATCTGTACCATTTTCATCACGCGGCTGAGTGTGCATTATGAGAGCACACTTATCAGATTGTTCTTTTGGTAACATATCACAGAATTGTTTGTAAGCCATTATCACGTCACCTGGCAACTTTCTTCTGATGTTTCTATTGTTCCAAAATACTATAAATTCATAGTCTTTATTTTGGGTTACGTTTCTTTTAAATTGTAGTAAATCACCCCACTCTTTTGTGTTTAATGGTGTGACAGGATAAAAGTTTTTTTCATTTATACCATGTGGTACGTAAGTATTATCCCAATCTGTTCTTGGTTTTATCTGACAAACGTTATCTACTATATTAACTGTCTGTTTAGATATATTCATAATCAAATCACAAGACTCATAGAATGGTTCGTTCCATCTTGGATAAGGCAAGTCATCCCAAATATTATAATAGAATATTGGAGTAGTTTGTCTTAACTCGTGCTCCATCTGATATAACCATCCCCAAAATCTAGGGTCTGTATAGTGAAGTATAGCATCGACTCCATTTTCTAATTCAATAACCTGTTTGACTATACTAGAACTACCGTATCCGCTGACTGGATATATTTTAAGATAAGCATCTTCTATACCTGTATCCTTTCTTACAGATTCGTTCATGTCTACAATCTTACCTTCGTCAGGATGCTTTATAGCACCACCAACTTGTACCCAATCGTATTCTTTCAATGTTCCAAGTACAAATTCACGAGACATCGTACCCACACCGGATGACATTCTTAAATCATCCGATAATAATAAAATCTTTTTCTTAGCCATTTATAACCTCTTTATTATTTTCACCTTCATCAAAATATTTAATTAGAACATTCAACTTATCTTCATAGGAAGCAATGATATCCAATTCTTTTTCTATTGTTTCTACATGATCTGAATGTTCAGCCACACCTGTAGAATTTTCAAGATGGACATTTACATTTGCGATATGTTTATCTATGTGTCCTTTTAAATAACTCTTCAGAGCTTTTACTATTGTCAATCTCATAATCGACTCCCACTTGGTTTAAGATTTTCCCATTCGTTTATTTGATTTCTAAAGTCCTCATTATGAACATACAAGTCCATTGAGCGATTGATTAGTTTTTGTAATGTAAAGTTATCATCTAAATTACTTATTTTGAATTTTTTGTATAGATTGTCCAATAACTTCACGGATGTTAGTTTCAACATAACATTTCCTCCGTATATATGTATATAAGTATATAAGAACTAACTTATTATACAATATTTTTTTTCTTTTTTTATTGCTTGTTTTAAAGCGCTTTCTGTTCCTTTGGATGTGGTATTTTTAGGGATGAAAGCAGCCATCACGTCTGTGTATTCTGCTATCTCTTTGTTTCTATCATGATAATGCCATGCAGCATAAGGTCTACTATATTTAAAACTTTCAAGAACACAATGTTGATTGTAGGTATAATGAACAGGTGGGAACTCTGAATATTTTATATCGAACTCTAAAGCATACTTTTTAGCATATCCATCAGCACCTTCTTTTTGTCCACCACTTACTATCTCTAACTCTTCACCATACTTTTGCTTTAGTTTGAAGATGAACTCCTGTATACGCCTTTTGTTTGTATACCTTCTACTTCCTACTATAGCTACTCTCATAGTCATTCCTCTTTTGTTTCTTTGGTGGTTTTTCTGATAAGCAAAATACAGCACACTTATGAAACTCATTTAAACCTTCTACTATGTGTTCCTCACTACTATAAGTATATTGAAATCGAATCCTATCAGACATATTAACATCTTTTTTACTAATAATATCATACCATATAAAATCATTCTTTTTAAGTTCATCGCCAACTTTTATGGTTGTCTTAAAGTGTAATCTTGATTCATAGTCTACCAAGAATCTTTTTAAATCTTCTGATGATACAGAGCCTTTCTCGTACCACAAGGTTAGATAGTATGTTATAGAATCATTGTGAATTTCTTCTAATTTACTTATCACTTCTTCTTCATGAGATTTGTTTAAAAAATCAGATAGGTTTAGTCTTAAAGTTATTTTAACCATTACTTTACTCCTGCGTCACAAAATTCTGTTTGATTGAAATCACAATACCTGCAATTTTTCTTAGATGCCACTTTACTATAAGTATGTTCAGTATTGTATTCTCCATCTTTATCAAAGCATTCTTTCATAAACTCATTCAATCTGTTTGTTACTTGATTGATTGATGGTTTACCATTTGCTGGTATAAACTTCTGAACCCTCTTCTGAGGAAAGTCTAAGTTCTCATACAACTTTCGTTTCACAATAAAGTATTCAACCTCTATCTTATCTAACGGATGATTGAATTGTTTTGAGTAGAATTGTTTATACAATAACAATTGGTCACTCTTTAGTTTATCAGCCTTCTGCCATTTGTTCCAGCCCATAGTAGATGTTTTGATATCATATATCTTAATCACATCTCTAACTGTATCTCTTATAACTACATCCAAATAACCTATAAACTTAATACCATTAGGTAAGTCATAGTCAAGCGGAACTTCTATACCGATAAGTTCGTAACCTTTCTTACTGAAGTATTGAGCTCTCTTCTTTTTAAGGAAGTCTAATATCAATAGTCCGTGTTCATAAAACTCTACCATATCAGCTTGTGTACAGAACTCAACTCCACCATTCTTAGTCATAGCGTTTTCGTAGTTCTTCTTCATTCTGATTCTTAACATATCATCTAATGGGAGAGCCTCTGCCTGTTTAGCAGTATCATTATACATTACAGTTAAGAATGTTTGTATTACCTCATGCATCGATGTTCCAAAGAGAGTATGAATACTTTCTGTGAACTCTCTATTTCCTTCTATGTATGCAGTTTTCCATCTGAATGGACATTGAGCCCACATAGAATACTGACTATAACTTATTTTTTTCATTTTCCCCACTTACCATTCTTTACGATGGTGGCCATAATACCATAATTACTCACATCTAAGTAAGCATCTTCCATTGGTTCACCATCTACTGCGTTTTGTTTATTGCCCATCAATAGGGTTTTTAATCTTTGTATCTTATCATTCATCCTAAACCATAAACCTGTAAGAGATAGATGTATTTCCTCTTCAGTTTGTAACTGAGTTCCGACACTTATATTACCAGGACCGTAGTCATGCTGCTTATGTAGAAACAATTCGTATTGTTCCTTCTGTAATCTCCTAAACTCCTTAGTCATCTTCGGCCACTCCTTCTCCATCTGAGCTACAATGTTATCAGATTTTACTGGCGTAGGCTTTTGTGGTGCATAATCACCCATTACTGATTCTGTTACTGATTCGTATGTTGATGTTTCTTTTATATTACTCATATAGTCTCCCAATCTAACAACTAAATATACACAATTTTATGTATACAAGTCAAGCTTTTTTATTTGTCTTTTAATTTTTTTGTTTAGATAGTATGTATAAATATGCTTTGGTTTTGTCTTCTTCCAAAATATATTTTCATCACCAGCTTTATATCTACGATTTAGTTCCCTACCATAAGGCCTGTCCAGCTGATTTAAAGACCTACTATGCATCTCTTTACCATCCACCATTAGTATTCTACCACCCGATGTCTCACCTAAGTAATCAAAGTTACTAGCTTTATAGATTACGCCAGTATGTCCGTGGTGTTGGTCAGCAAATGAAACTATAACTTCCATATCTGTAGTTTGTTTCAATAACTTAAATGTTTTTCCTATGAAATAACTTTCTGTATTCTTAGGTGTATCATCAATGCAAACTAATCTTCTAAGTTCTAAACACTTATCAGGATTGATAGGATTATACTTAGCTGCTGTAGCTGGCATTGATGGATGAGCATACATCATAGCTCCAATCATCTTTGGTATCCCAAAGTTTCCTTCTCTATATAACCCATAGTGATATAAAGACTGAACACCATTTACATTGTGTGAGTAATGGTGCTTTTCTATGAAACTAACAAGTGACTTTCTAGATATTAACTCTACTGTAAAGTCCTTTACCGACATTATATAAATCCAAGCTTTCTAACTTCTTTTTCTTCAATACCATACTTAAATAACATATCAGCTAACTCTGACTGACCACCGGCAGATATTTCGTACATATCTACAGCATCACTAGCCTCTTTCATACTACATTGTAATTCTTTAACTACGATTTCGTAAAGCCATTTTGGATACTTCATCTTTTTGTCTCCTTTAATATATCTTAACCATTCTTTTCTTTTTGGTAAGATGCTTGTATAAAATTTATATAATTGTTTTGGTTCTAATGGATACTTCTGAATCTCATTTACCAAGTCAATCCAATCAGGCTTCATAGATAGAAACCTATTAACCATATAGTTAGACCAAGTCTTCTTATCTTCGTCTGAGATGTCTTCCCAATAATTAGGATTTTGAACCGCTGTTATCTGACTTATGTGGTCGAACAGACTCTTCTTTTTTACCAAAGATTTTTTCCCACTTTTTGTTCCACTCATTCTGAGTTATCCCCCTTCTTAGTTTATCACCCTTACCAGCTCCAGCATCTTTCTTACTCATTTCCTGTTGGCATCAGTTTATCTGGAACCTTACCACAATTACCACAACTATATACCTGAACTGGAATCATAGCTTCTTGTCCTGTTGGTGACATCAGAGCTGATAACCTTCTTAGAAAGAAAGCTTGAATGAAAGATGCGTTTCCACAATCGTCACACTTTACCATTTCTGTATCGTTAATGTCTACTTGCGCCTGTGGTGGTTGTCCACCCTTTATAGGTTTCATTGGTTTTGTACTCATCTTATTACTCCTAATAATTCTATTACCATAGCCATAGCATTTATCTCTTTATCAACTACCTGACCATCCGATAACTGATACTTAGCAATAATCAATATACATTCAGCTATATGTCCTGTACCATATGAATCAACCTCATCATACATTAACTTATATAACTCAGCAAAGTCTGTTACCTGACTATTAGCCAATAACTTTCTTACACTTTTAAATGCATCCTTCTTACTTTCCTTACTGATTATCTCTAACAACTTAATTTTATAATCATTTTCTACTAATGATTGTTTATCTACAATCAACATCCCATCTACGACTTGTCTTTGACAAGAGTTTATCACCCTACGGATATCAGGATAACCAGCATTTACCAACCCAGCTATATCATCCATCTTAGAAACTACATCTTCTTCCTTTAATATGTTAGTCATATGGATAGCAACTTCTTTCTTTGATGGTGGTATTACCTGAAATGATTGACAACGACTTTGTATCGGGTCAATTATTCTTTCTACAAAGTTACAAGTAAGAATGAACCTACAATGTTTAGAGAAAGTCTCCATAAGGTTACGTAAAGCGGCTTGAGCGTTAGGTGTGATGTAATCACACTCATCTAAGATTATTATCTTATAATCTTTGAACCCCATAGTCGAAGCGAACCCACGAACTTTGGTACGGACTGTATCCACACTATTCTCATCAGAGGCGTTAATATACATATAGTCACATTCTATGTTATTAACTAATAACTTAGCGAGAGTGGTTTTACCTGTACCGGCTTTCCCATATAATAAAAGGTGTGGTAAGTCACCACTCTCAAGATAAACAGATACTTTACTTTTAAGATGTTCATTCCCAATGTAAGTATCCAACGATGTTGGCCGGTATTTCTCAACCCATAAACTATGCTCTAATCTTTCCATTTGTTATTTTCTACCTCTATTTTTGTTATCGTAACATCGTGTTTGTAATCCTTTGGATAGTCCATAACAGGATGTTTCATCATTTTATGAAAGTTTCTATTCTCTCTTTTGTTACCAAGAAAGTAAATGTATCTATGTTTACTAGCTTCTTTCTTTAACCAAAAGTCTCTACCGATAGCTTTGATTAAGTTCTTAGGAGCAGCAGAACCATACTTAGAATACACGCTTCTACTGTGCATCCAATCATCATCTTCACTTACTCTTAATGAGTATGTTGGTGCTAACTGAAAGTCTCCACAACCTTGGTATATCCAATTAGTAGCCTGATAGATAGCACCATCGTGACTTTGTTCAGGATCAGCGTAAGATATTAAAACCTTTATGTCTTTAGCATATTGCTTCATCCATTTAAATGAGGCTGAAATAACATGTGACTCTATATTCTTACCATAACCATCGTGTATGAATAATCTAGTTAGTTCTAATACATTTTTGTTTTCTATAATCTCTTCTTTGAATATAGAACCAACAACTCTTCTACCAACTGGAAATCCGTAACAAGCTACACCTATTAGTTTCTCTTCAGTTTCATCGAAGAATTGATGAGGGTTGTCTGTCTTGTAGAAAACTCCTAATGGATATCTACAAGACGACAATCTTCCGCTGTAGTGATTTTTCTCAATCATATCTTTAGCCAATGGTTTATATATTGGTCTAATAGTTACTCTTGATTTATCTACATACGTTGTTTCCATTACACATCGGTGTCTGCAACTAGATAGTAAGTAGCATCATACTCATCAATCTTAAAATTGATACGAGCCAATCCACCTGAACTAACCTCTAATGTAGCACTTTCACATTCTTTGTTAGCAACCAATACATCTCTGAATAGATTTGCATTAAAAGAAACGTTCTCAATCTTATCATAAGACTCAGTTTCTACAGGTAAGGTAACACGATTAGTATTAATCTCAGCATAACCTATCACAACCTTTACTCCATCATCACCAGTAATAACTGTAAAGTTATCTGTATCAGCAAGAGCACCTTTACCAGCAATAAATTTGCTCATAAAAGTTTTATCAACTTTAATCTTTACCTCAAAATCAGGTATAGATTTAAGATTAGGTGGTGAACTTATAACCGATAGGTCTGAAAGCATGTAGTTGACATCAGACTTTGTATCTGATATCTTTAGAGATACGGCTTTATCTCCAGCTTTAGTTAGGTTCATCGATATATTCTCTGATAGAACAGAAAGTAGTTTAACAAGCTGCTCTGTGTTGTACACACCTAAATCAGCTTCATCAAATTTCCATCCTGTCATATGAAGTTCTCCAAGAAGGTTCTTATCACCTGTAATGAATCTAGTAGAAAGTTTATCACCCTTACTATTAATCACCACCGATGAGCAGTTCCCACCAAGATAGTATTTATCGATAAAACGATTCAATGAATGTTTATTCATTTTTTACTCCTTATTTGTTAATATGATATATACATATATATCAAAGTTATTTGTGAAAATCAAAAAAATCTTTCCATAGATGCTTTTTTGTTTACCGGCTCATTCCATTTTAGAGATTCATAGAACATCATTATCTTTTTCTCTAACATCTGAGCATACATCTTTTTGTAATCTATATTAGCCTTAATAAAATCTATTATTTGTGGTGGGTCTTCATAACCTTTGTAGCCACAGGATAATAATCCCAAATCATTCTGTTTAAGATATACCCATCTTATCTTTTCAGAGTTACTTATCTTCTCATATTTGTTACCGATTCCGAAATGTCTTAGTAAATCGTTATAGGTTAGAGCAGCTTTGATGTGAGCAGGCGCTCCTTTGGCAAACTTTGTAAACTTACCCTTCTTACCATCTGTATATTTCTTTAGATTATTTATGCCTGTTGGCATCGCTATCCTATCGAAGTCCAATAGTTTCATAGATTCTTTGAAGTTTATAATTCTCTCATCTATCTTATCCTTTGGTACAGTAGCTAGAATATCTTCCAACACACTCTTCAGTAACTCACCCATAGCTTTTGGAAAGTTACTACGAACTAAGTCCAAACCTTTTACATGCAGTTTGTTTACCTTAACTCCATTATCGTTGATTATCTTCATACCATATCTTTTCTTTACAATAAACAAACCTGATTTAGCTATCAACTCCTGCTTTATCTCAAACCTATGTACATCTAAGTTTAGGAACTTCTTAGCAAAGTAATCATAAGACTTATTTAGAAACCCCTGCATCTCATCAGCTACATCTAATATCCTCTTACTCATCATAGTCTCGCTATCGAAATCCATAGTAGGAAATCTCTTCTTAACTAATGGAAGAGCTGAATAGAATACTGAATCTGTATCGATGTAAATACAATAGTCCTTATCATCTCCTAACTCTTTGTTGTAGAAATGATTACCAATCTTCTTAGTAAACTTAATTAGTTCTTGACCTGTGAGTGTTGTAGCCTCAGCATTATCTAAGTCATAGAAACGAAATACTGGCAAACCTAACACACCATAGAGAGAGTTTAGAACCACCTTCTGAATTAACTGACGACTTTTGAAGTATGTATATTTTTCATTGTCACCAGCATCACCAAACTTCTTCATTAACTTTCTATACTCCACACGAGTATCGAACCACTTTTCTAGTAGGGCTGGAATCAAACCTTTCTTATCGCTACGATACAGAACACCATTGGATGATACAGAAACTTTATTGTTCTCAAAGAAATCTTTTAGTTCTGTTTCTGTAAGCTTGCCCATCTCCTTATCATTTTGTACAAGAGTATATGTCTTCTTAGTACCTTTCATAAACTCTTCTACATCCCAACCTTTTAGTTTACCCATTTTTGTTTCGGGTGATACATTTAGAGACATAATAACAGATGGGTACATAGATGTGATATCTAAATCAAATACCCAATCGTGTTTACCTCTCTGTGGCGATTGAACATAAGCGCCTGTAAATTTGTCACCATCTTCTTTCATTACTCTAGGTGGTTTGTTTGGTGCAACTATATCTAAGTTCTTTAGATAAACTAAGATAGCACCTTCCAAATAACGTGAGGAAAAATAAACATCCTCATAAGGAACATGACCTACGTGACATACACCTCTAGCCATATCGATAAAGTCTAACTTATCATGCAATCTCTTTACAAGTCTAACATCATGAATGTTATACTCTACAAACTTATCTATATTGTTTTCATATAAGTCGTTGAGCGTTCCACTATATTCAACTTTCTTTTCACTAAGTTCGTGTTCAGCTACAGCATCTAATCTGTAAGATGATAGCTGGGTATAAGTAAATAATTTATATAGAGCTAAGTAATCTAAACAACTAACACCAGCAAACATATATCTCTTACGATGTTTGTTCCACTTAACTTCTCTTATAGGAGATATTAGTTTAGCTATATCAGAGCCAACAATCTTACAAGCTCTATTGTATACGTAAGGCATATCGAATGAGTCTGAGTTCCAACCTGTAATTATGGTTGGTTTCCAATCTAAATATAATAGAAAAAATCTTTGTAGTAAATCAAATTCTGTTTCAAATGATTCTATGATTACATTGTCTTTTGATTTTAAACTGAGTTTCTTCTTCTCATCTAAAACCAAGCAATAATACTCGTCCTCTTCTGAGTTATGAACTGCGATAGCAGTTATCTTATCTTTAGAATCTTCGGGATATGGAAAACCATCTGTTACTTCAACCTCTATATCGATTGTCATAATACGATGACCATTTGAGAGTTCTTCTGAATCCGTATAGTTGTCTACCAATACACGAGTTTCAGGTGGTACATCTGATTCCCATAGGTTTGGTGTTTCTGGATCGAATCTGTATACTTTCTTTAACTTATCTCCATACAAAGATATATGAGTACCAGCCCTATCTTTCATATAAGCATATTTCTTATATGGTAAAGTATAGTAGCCTGTTTCGTCATCCCAAATATGGACTGTTTGTGTTTTATTGTCGTAATATATGTTTTGATACATTTAGATTATAATATCCCTATTTTCGATACGTTAATATACAACTAAAACCTTATACAAGTCAAGGTTTATTTTGATAAAAGGGGGAGATTGAACTCCCCCATTTTTTACCATTTAGAAATTGACTGATAGTCCTACGTTAAAGTGTCTTGGTGTTCCAAGAAATACTTCAGCGTTATGAGCAGCGTGAACTTTGTCACCGAACCCATTGTATTGGCTATTGTCAACAGCATCTTGAACATAAACATCGTCAAGAGCATTAAAGAGATGACCACTAAGTGTCATATCTAATCCACCAACTGTTGGTAGTTTGTAAGATAGGTGTAAGTCTAACTTGCCATAAGATGGAGTTTTCCATACTTGAGCTCTGTCAACATCACCACTAACCTCACGAGAATCTGGACTCCAATCAGAATAATGATTGTCGTACCATTTGTAAAGACCTTGTATTCTAAGTCCTTCGATTGGTTTAACTGTAAGACCACCAACATAAGATGTCTGTGGCATATCTCCTACCTTTAAACCATCAAGAGCGTATTCATACTCTGTAGTAGTCTGTCCTATGACTTGACCATCTTCATTGTACTCCATCTCTTGGTAGTCACCTTTCGCGTCTCCATCGAACTTCCAAACACCATTACTAATAGCTAAATTTAAGTCAACCATTTCGTGAAGAGCAATCTGTGATTCCACTTCCCAACCTTTATGACTTTGATTTACGCCAGTTAGATAAATAATGTCTGTGTCACCTGAATCACCTTGACCTGTGTTTACAGATTTAGTGAGGTTTCTATCTTTCCATTGAGTATTATAAGAACTCAACTTAACAGAAACTTTATCACTATTGTATTCTCCACCGAACTCATTAGATATGAATTTCTCATTATCAGGATCCTGTGATACAGTTCCATCATAAGCAATTACATTGTCTAAGATTGGTGGTTTCTGAACGTACCCAATGTTAGCAAATGCTGACATTCTGTCGTCAAGATTATACCTACCACCACCTTTAATCTGAAAGGTTGTGATATTATCTGCTTCAACAAGTTCCTTCTCTACAGAGAAATGGTCTTTGTAAGTGTAACCGATAGTAGAGATTCCACCCATACCATATAAGTTAAACTTAGCTACATCGTACTTACCTTGTAAGAAAGCACCAAACCAATCGACAGTCGTAGAATTATGATAAGCAATCTCATCACCTAATCTAACAACTTTTCCATCGGGAGCATTCTTATCAGCAAAGTCTACATAGTAGTCTCCACCAAGTAAGTCACGAACTTCTCTAGCGTGTTCAATACCAGCAGTTCTCCAATCAATACCAACCTGTAGTTCAAGAGCGTCTGAAACAACATAATTTAACTTTGATATTAAACCATAAGTATCTTGTCGGTTAATTGAGTTACGAAGAATACCAGTAGAACGATTTTCGGTATCAGAGAAAGCAGAATCTACATTAGCAGAGTTCTGTGCAATTTCTCCATCCCAATCCCAAGTCCAAGGTGAAGATGAATACCATCTTTCTCCCTCAACTGCAGGTTGTCTACTGACACTACCATATGTTCCAGTACCACCACCTGAACCACCACTCCAATAAGCAACAGAACTTAAACTAAGTTCGTCATTTATATCAAGAAAGTGATTGATGTTAACAAGCGGTTTATGGAAATAGTTCTCTCTTTCATTTAAGAAATCAGAACTAAATCTATCCGTTGTCTTAGCACCATACATATACCAATACTGTTGTCCTTTATAGTCGGAACTAATTGGAGCAACGTTTTGGTTAAAGAACCTACCAGCTTCAGTTTCAAACTTGTTACCAGCAACATAAGCAGAATCATCATACCCATCAATACCACCAGCCAACTCTTGAGAGTAAGTAGCAATATTCTGTTTGTATAGATTCTGTCCATGCCTTTGTGGAGCACCGATAGCATATAACTCAAACCTTTGGTCATCACTTACAGCATATGAACTACCTAAGTAGTATGCCCAAGCATCAGTCCAAGTTCCATCAATAAACCCATCACCAGTTTTACGAACTACCGCACCACTTATTGCTAGTTTATCATTGATAAGACCTGAGTTATAGGTTAGAGTGGATTTTTTAAAACCACCTTCACCAACTTCTTGTTTGAGTTTACCACCCTTTTCCATAGCTGCAGGATCGGTAATAATATTCATAGTTCCACCTATAGAAGGCGTTGCTAGATTGACGGCTGATAGTCCTCTTTGCATCTGAATTGAGGAAGTAGCATCACCTACCCCATCCCAATTAGACCAATAAACCCATCCGTTCTCCATATCATTTTGGGGAACACCATTAATCATAACAGCAACGTTTCTTTGGTTGAAACCACGAACATTGATACGAGCATCACCCGCACCACCAC
>Ga0209308_10001668_pt1 | contig 20234 bp, 16 predicted proteins | sample COGITO_mtgs_1204_3_FD_184806 | JGI IMG/M metagenome (GOLD analysis project Ga0209308, IMG submission 184806) | Pelagic marine microbial communities from North Sea - COGITO_mtgs_120405 (SPAdes) (version 2) | ecosystem: Environmental > Aquatic > Marine > Epipelagic ...
CCCAATAGGGCAATGACTACGAGCGCGTTCAGAAAATTTCTGGACAGCTTGTTCATATCCATATTCCTCCTTGTAAAAATCGAGTTCGTCATGATTCGTGTATTTCGGGCACCATCTGGTCCCGACCCTTTTGGGCCGGGACCTCGGCGCCCAATTCAACTAGAATGTGTTGAGCTGTACACGCTTCTTGACCACACCAAACTTGAGGACCTTCTCGCCAAATTCCGTGTCGATGTGGATGATGTACATACCACTAGCGACTGGAAGTCCTTCTTCCGTTACGAGATCCCAAGGGAAGCTTGCGCTTGCACTGTTCTTCTCAAGAGTACGGATTAGCGTACCTGCAACGGTGAAGATGCGGATGGTTGCCTGGTTAGGCATGTTCGTGAAACGAACCTGATCAACAAGCTGGCTAACTTCGTATGATGAAGCGCCCTTGTATGGGTTCGGGGTAATTCCAATCAGATCGATGGCGTCTGTGTTTTCCTCTATAGTACGATCACGAGCGCCTAGTCCGTCAGTTGAGAACGAGAATGCGTCACCTGGTTGGTTTGGCTTCGTCGTTTCAATACGGAATACCGTTCCAGTCTCTGGCATACATTCGCCAGCAGCACAGTCAACTGCATCGAGAGTTCCGTCAGAGACGTCACCACCGTTCCAGTTAACAAATACTGTACGACCGAAAATCTCGTCCGTCACATCAGAAAGATCACCGCCTACAGCTGCGTCGTAGCCATTTGCTGTATCGTACCAGTAGATCCAGTCCGTATACGGATCATTGGATGCTCCTGAGACTGGGTGATCAGCTGCGTTAAGGTTGAATGCGCAGTTATCGTCGACGTCGAAGAGCAGTGGAACGTACCTACGATCATCCGAAGGATCATTAGGAGTACCGATTCCAGCATTCCAGATTTCAAACGGAACGTCGATCCATTCGCCACAACCCCACTGGTTGAAGCCTTTACCAGCACCCGTGAAACGGATCTCGTAATCGTAAGCTCCATAAACAGGGCCGTTACGTGCCCAACGGGATAGGAACTGGTCGTAAGGACCTGTACCGCCACCGGCTTGAATCATCCATGCTCCGCCGCCTACCTGCTGGTCAGCACTCGGACGACCAAGTCCAGGGAAGCCATACCAGTCAGCAGCAGCACCAACAGGTGTTGCAAGAGGACCAGAAGCGTTCGCTGTGACTTTGAAGTCAAGGAAGCCAGGTGCCGGACCGAGAACGTTCATGGCCATACCGTCAACTGTAAGCACATTATTGCCAATTGGCACAACGTGCGTAGCAGCGAATGCGGCATTACCGTCAAACACCTTCTCTCCAGTAGCGCTATTCATTACGTCATAGACAGTGACCGAAGCGGAAGAAGATTTGGCGCCACGATCCCGCAAGTCGGGATACATAGCTTCTGCTGGATCTAGATCGCCACGCTTGTGACCATCGTCCTCTACTTCGATGTCGTAGAATTCAACAGAATATGCATCACCAGTTACGGCAGCGGGGTTTACGATTGATGCGGAAACTGATCCGTTTCCGATATTCGTACCTGCTCCTTCGCCAGTAACGTCAACATCAGCCGAAGATGCTGCTTCAACAGCGGCATCACTTACGATTGTAGTTGAAATCTGAGGCGTTACCGTTACACGAGCAACTGGACCAGCATACACTTTCTGTCCTGAGGTTGCGTTGTAGGCGTATGCCTGAACTCCAAACTCATAGTCAGTGTAGTTAGTCAGACCGTTCGCACGGTGAAATGTTTGGACACCAGAGTCTGTACCTTCAGCGGTTACAAACGTTAGGTCAAGTCCTTCAATCACACGTGTAATACCGTTCGGTACATCATAGACAGCGATGAGCTTGCCATCCTGATCTGAACTATTCGAATACTGAAATACGTTATATCCTTCAAAGACATAGTCGTTGTCAGTAACGTCGTCAGACAATAACGGATCAATCACGTTGTATGAGTTCAGGTAGTTGTTGTCCGTTGAGCGGTATCCCCACTCTAGAAGAACAGTACCATCGTCAATCGTAGTTGTGATGCGTGGACCAGCTGGAGGTGACGGTAGCTCAAAGTTGATGTCGAACACTGCCTGAGCTAGTGCATCATCAGCTTTCATCTTCTGAACCGAATCGAGGTTGTCAGCTCCAAAGCTCGTTACGATACCAAAGACAAGCGTCTGCTCATCATTCGGCTTGACCGTAAACGGACCGGTAGCCATAACGAAACGGCGGTCAGCTGGGGAAATGGCAGAACCGTTTCCATCAGAGTCAAACTCTGACCAGAAACCTGGAGGATTGCCAGGAAACATGAACGATGTCGGGATATTAGAAAATCCGAGCCCGTTTCCACCTAAGGTGAAACGCTGACCGTCTTTCCAACGACCCTTCATGTAGTTGTACATGTCAGCACCGTTACCCGGGTCACCTTGAACACCACCACCGTTGTTGTAGAAGGCAAAAGCTGTCATTTTCAGACGCTCATTGTCTTCATCGATCTCTCCGTTGCCATTGTCGTCAAGACCATTGTCGTTAACGAGAGGGCCCTGGAAGAAGTCGTAGCCAGCGGCTGGAGGTGCAGCACCGTAACCTTCGCCACCTTCGTCATCGTCATCCGCATTATATACGAATCCCATTCCGAGAGTAGTGTCAGATCCAACGTAGTCATCATCAAAATTACCAAGATCCGGATCAGAGAACAGACCCATATAGGTGTTCTCTAGAGGACTCGAACCTTTGTACATGATGCGGTACTTGTAGAACGTTGTGTTACCAATTGCACCTGCCGTATTAAAGGCAAAAGCTGACCCATGAACCTCAATACCCATTGCAGGAGTATCGGTACGGGTATGTTGGTTTCCACGGTCGTTCATGACCCACCAAAGCATCTGGTCTCCCAAGATGGCAGGACGCTCACCAGCAGCTAGGTTGACCTTGCGATCAATCCTGCTTGCAATAGGCTGGTCCGTAAGGTCAATCTGATCTCCGTTAGCATCGAGAGTTGGTGCTCCCAATCCTGTGGGCCAATCCTGAAGGTCAGGAGTAGCGATTCCACTTCCTTCGTAACCTACAACGTCTTCTTTCGAGACTTTGTAGACACGATCAAAGACAGAACAGTCCGCTGGAGGCGTACCGTCATCATTTAGTGGGCCTGCCCAGAACTCGTAAGGACCGTACGTCGATCCAGCGAGACGGAGCTGACCATTTACTTCGCCACCCATCCAGATACCGGATGCGAAGATTGCGTTCGACGCGCCGCCCTTAGGTACTTCATATACGTGAGGACTGCCTCGCCAGAACAGGTTACCGTTGTTGAGGATTCGAGCCCGGACATTGTTGATGTCGAGATAACTCTCGCCAATGGCCTGCTCGCAGCTGCCAACCGTTTGAGCTTGAGCAGGAGTGCTCAAAAGCCCAATCGCGAAGACAGCGAGTAGTAAACTAATTTTTCTAATGTAGTGCATAGTCATCCGTGCATTTCGATCTATAACAACTGCTTGAAATCCTGTTGTAGCTGATTGAAGCACTTTCTGGGGGCGGGTGGTAACCCGCCCCCAGATGCCACAATCAATTCAATCAGAAGTCAAGACGAACACCGATGCGCGTCATCCGTGGGATACCGAAGTTACCCAACGAGCGATTACGGTGGCGATAGAGCGTCTCGGCTACTGGAACACTCGATCCCAAGAACTGCTGACCACCTGCTGTAGCAAGGTAGCCATCATCATCCGGGAGACCCGTAGCGCGGTAGACACCATTCGTGTTTTGACTGTCCAGAAGATTCTGAACCCAGACAAACGCGGAAAGTGTTGAGCGTGAACCGACAGAAAACTTGCGATCGAAGCGAACGTCGATACGATTTTTCCACGGCATACGAGCAGAGTTAATTCCACCGGAAGGTACCGGAGCTTTCGAGTCGATCTGGCTGAAAGGCTCAACCTGTGGTGTGTAAGGCTGGCCAGAACTGGCTGTTGCCAATACGTTTACACCAAAGTTTTCAAACAGCTTCGTTCCACCAACAGATGGGCCTTCACCTTTGCCTAGACGATAATCCATTGACACGTTAAACGTGTGACGCTGATCAAAGTCGAGTGGCGAGATGAAGTTCGGAGGTGTTTCATCAATCCAGACGATCGTGCTCGTGGTACCAGATGCAGATCCGGTGCCTTGTGCAAACGACATCGTGTAATTGACTTTAGCAGCTACGTTGTTCGTACGACGAAGGTCGAAATCGAACTCAAAGCCTTTAACAGTTCCGAAGTCCTTGTTGGAATAGGTCGAATAACCTTGCGGGAATGATTCACGCAGGTCATCAAGCTGGATCAAGTTCTCGATCTGACGGAAGAATCCGGAGACGGTGAGAGCTGAACGCGCGGTTAGGCGCTGACGGAAACCGATTTCGTATTCAGTTGTCCGCTCTGGCTGCAACGCGTTGTTGTTGATTCTTCCTGTTGAATTCGACATCGAAGCAAGCGCCGAGAACGAGTTAGACGAAGGACGCTGAGCAACTTTACCGTAACGGGCAAAGAAGAGCGCCTGGTCTGTAACAGGGAAAGAAACACCAATACGAGGCATAACCGTTACCTGAGGCTCGTAGTCGACAAAGCTTTCTTCCGTGACTTTACCACTCTTCGAAACAGGTTTAGCACCCGTTAGGAGAATGTCACCACCTGGTACTTCCTGGCCATTTGAATCATAGAATGTTCCGCTACGATCGCGATATCCTTGAATATCGCTAGCGAGGTAGTACGGTACGAAGTCTGAGCCGATGTTACCAGGATGTGTTCCGCCAACGTCGCTGATGCGCTCAAGCGGAAGACGAGAGTAACGATCGAATAAGGTACGCGTGTTGTTGTCAAAGACATCAATACGAAGACCTGCGTTCAGAACGATGTCACGGAATTCGATTTTGTCCTGGATGTAACCACCATAATAAATCGGCTCATGAGGAGCGACGTTGTATGCGCTGTCTCCGCCAATGTCATTGGTGTAGTTATCTAGGTTTTCAGTGTCGACTTCCGAACCGCGGAAATTGTAACCAACATAACCGGTCACACCTTCCAGCTGCTCCCAAGAGAGCTGACCGAAGCTGGTAACAGCCGTGTCTAGTTCTTCGTTGGAGATTCCTTCTGGTCCCGGTGAATACGGATCAGTAGCAGTGTCCTCAACGAAACGAGACAATGTGAAACCATTCACACCGTAGTTACGGTTGGTCTGCGTTTCAAATTCTCCACCAAACTCTAGTTGGTGTAGACCAACCTGAGTTGTAGCAGTCGCGTTGAAACGGAGCTGAGAATTTTTGTATTCGCTGTAACCGTTTGGTCCGTTACCACCTGCGGTGTAGATCAGACGACCAGCTGTTTCGGAGGTCGGGAAACGACCATCCTGCCAGCGGTAGTCATACGTCGGACGCGGTCCCATGATAGGAGTGTCGTCAGCCGGATCATCAGGAGTACCATGATCGTCAGTGCCGACCTGGACAGATTCGTACGCAAGATTCTTGTACCCACGAACTGTTGACCATGCATCCTGGCTCAGGTCACCCTGAAGCAGCGTGCTTTCTTTGTTACAGCTAAAGCGGGCATCACATCCATCTCCGGAACGATCCGTGTAATCAACCTGAAGCTGATAGAACGTAGAGTTCGAGAGGTAGTGAGTCCAAGAGGTAAAGAACTGAAGGTCCCGGCTCGTGTTGAGTGTGCGATCTTCAGGGGCAAAAACTGCCCATGTAGATGCGCTTTCACTCTCAGCTGTGACAACGCGAGCTCCAACACGCATACGGACATTGTCCATAACGTTGAAGTTCAGGTTACCATTCAGAGCTAAACGGCTGGAAGAATTCGCACGCTTCGCATCCTCAATAGAGAATGCTGACTCAGGCAAATAGTCTGAGCTAAGTACGAAATCAGGGTTGATCGTAGAAGCAACAACACCATCGGGAACGTTAATCACCGTGCCGTCTCCAGCAGTGATCGTATTATTCACGATTTCGATGTCTCCATGCGAATCAATCGGCAGGTACGTCGCTCCAAGAGAAGCTGGAACAGGAATCAATACCTGATTTCCATCTGCATCATTAGCTGTCATTGATGTCGGTGCTGAACGAAGGTCGCCCAATACTGAATCAGAGACACGAAGCTGCCCAATGGCACGCGGATTCCTGTCACCTTGATCGAGATACTCAGCAGCGAAGAAGAAGTTGACTTTATCTCCCATCAATGGACCACCTAGGGCCACTGAAGCAAGATTGTAACCAAAATCATCCGTTGCTTCTGATGTTACTCCTTCAACAGAACCGAAGAAATTCGGTGAGCCGGATTTCGTGGTGATGTTGATGATGCCGGACATGGCATCTCCGTATCGAGCTGAAATGTTACCAATAATCATTTCCTGCTCTTGAACCGCTGACTGTGGAAGTGCCGCAGTACCGACAACTTTAACACCGTCAATGTAATACGTTACCTCAGAACCGCGACCACCGCGAACGTTCAGTGTTCCAGATCCTTCGTCAGAAACGACCCCTGCCTGAATCGATGCAACTGCTGCTGCACCGCGAACCGGCAAGTTTACGATCTCTTCTGCGTCAACAATCTTTGGAACACCAACAGCGTCCTTCTGGATCAGCGGGCGTTCGTATTCGACAACGATTTCTCCAAGTTCAACACCTTCTTGGAGTACAAAATTAATTTCTGCCGTGTAACCGGTAGAAATTTGTACATCTGAAACTGTTGATTCTTGGTATCCGACGAATCTCGCTTGTACGTCGTGGACGCCAACAGGAACACCGATGATGAAATAATTTCCATCGACGTCCGTAATGGCTCCAAGCGTTGTACCCACTAACACGACCTGCGCCCCGGGAATTGAATCCCCAGTACTGGCGTCGGTCACTACCCCGGCAATCTTACCCGTATTCTGGGCAAAGATTAGAGCCGGTGTAGCTAGCAGCATGAGTACAAGCATGCCCCATTTACGTAACATAAGCTACCTCCTCTAGTGAATTGATGTGTGGCTTAAAAGTGCTGCATCTCGTTTCCACATCGAAACGGATACAATTGGTCTGTCGTGCTCAGCACATGTTGTTTGCGTTAAGCAAACATTTTGCAACGTGCAGCCAGTTTGCGATGTGCAAAAAGGCTGCAAAAGCAAAATTGCTTCGAACAAATTTACTGATGGTCCTGTGGCGGTACACCTCATTATCATCAGCACGCTTGCATCGAGCGCGCAACACGCGCTGTCTGCTCTTTCCGTGCCAAGCACGAAATTTTTTGACGGAAGGGGAAATGTCCAACAGGAATGGACTGACTCGCGATATGCCTGATCGTCCTGTGTTCAAACACAAACAATCTTTTCTCCACAGCTCCAACAGGTTCAGTCACGTGTGCTGAGCACGCGCGACTGATTTCAGGTTTCGCTTGAAAGGTGGGGGTTGAAAAGCTGTAACGAGAGAGCAAAAGCGGTCCTTTCCTGATTCTACATTTCTGTTATTCCGAAACGGTTTTCAAATATAGAGGGCCTTGGGGCGTTTGTCAAGCAAAGAAGAACACCATTGACATTCATCTTCATTCTTCGATTTCGACCCTTTGACCCCTATTCCTGGAAATCGCTCTGTCAAGAGTGTACGAACTAGCGGGTTGGTAATTCAAGGCATGAATTCGAGCATGCTCAAACCACGGACCCCTACTATCGATGAGAGCCTTTGAAGTAGGTTTTCACCCAGTGGTTGGTCTACCGCAATGGCTGTCATGGCCTCCTCTCCTGGCTGATTTCTGCCTAAAGCCATACTACCGATGTTAATTCCAGCCTCCGCCAGGACAGAACCCACGGCTGCTAACATTCCAGGCCGGTCCTGATTGCGGTAAAGTAGCATTCTACCCTCCATTCGTAATTCTATCCCATATCCATCCACCATTGTGATTCTCGGGTCGGATGCACCAAATAGTGTCCCTCCAAGTTTGAAAGAGCCCGAAGGACCGGTCAACTCCATCACAATTTGGTTGGAATAGCTACTATCAGGATGAAAAGTCTCCACATCAACGACTATCCCAGCCTCTTCAGCGATTACCGGGGCGTTCACAAGATTAACAGACTCAGTCCACGAGTGCTGGAGGAATCCTTTCAATGCAGAAATACGCAAGACATCCAGATATCTGCGTGGAACGTCTCCATGACATCGGATACGCACAGATTCTGCGGTACCCTTGAACAATTGGCGTGATGCCGCGCCCAATCGTTCCGCCAACACTATATATGGTTTCACTTCGGCTTGAGCAGCCATCTTACTAGCCATAGCATTGACTGCTGTCTGGACCGGCTCCCCTTTCAGCGCATGAATGACCTGCTCGGTAACCTGACGAGCAACTTTTTCCTGAGCCTCGTCAGTCGAAGCGGCAATGTGTGGTGTGCACACAACATTAGGATGGGCGAGTAATTGTTGCAGGTCCTCTGGCGGAGGTTCACTCGAATAGACATCAAGGCCGGCACCGCCCACCTGACCAGATTCCAAGGCGCGCAGAAGAGCGGCCTCATCAACGATACCACCACGAGCACAATTGATGATGCCCACTCCGCGCTTGCATCGTTGCAACGACTCATCATTCAGCAGCCCACGAGTCGCCGCCACAAGCGGAGTATGAACGGAAATAAAATCACTTGTCGTAATAAGTTCGTCAACTTCGATCAGATCAACACTGATCCGCTCCGCAGCCTCTCGAGTAAGAACAGGGTCACTCCCGACTACACGCATGCCGAAAGCCTGAGCACGCGAGGCCACTTCTTTTCCAATTTTACCTAGCCCCACAATTCCCAAAGTCTTGCCATACAGCTCACTTCCAGTGAAACTCTTTCGATCCCACTTGCCTGCCTTGAGGGAAGCCGTAGCCGAAGGAATGCGTCTGGCAATGGACAACAACATGGCCATTGTATGTTCAGCTGTTGAAAGCGTGTTGCCTGCTGGAGCATTCAAAACGAGAATTCCGCGCTTCGTAGCAGCGGGGATATCAACATTGTCTACTCCAACGCCGGCGCGACCAATTACCCGTAGGGACGTCGCTTTAGTGATCCACTCCTGGCCTATCGTAGTTCCACTTCGAATGATCCATCCGTCAAAATCAGAACAGGAACTAGTAATCTGATCTGAACTCCATTTCGTCCCATCTACAGATTCGATACCGGCCTCAGCCAGCAATTCTGGACACACGGGATGAACGGAGTCTGTAAGGAGTACACGGATGCTCATTTGAATTAGCCGCTACATATATAATGTGCACTTTCTGGGCAAACGTCTTCTGAGCAAACGTCTTCTGGGCAAACGTCTTCTGGGCAAACGTCGAATCCCCCAGTAGCTATGATGTGTATTGTAATCATTCGGCCGCCAGATGGATATCGATCCATTCCAAAATATCTATCCGGCCTCTGCCATCTTTCGCGCTTGTCAAGATGACCGGTTTGTCTTGGCCTAGGGAGGTCAACGTCTTTTTGACTCGAGCAATAGATTTCCCTCGCTCATTACCAGAGAGCTTGTCTACCTTGGTAAGTAAAATGACGTGCTCAGCACGGGACTCCGGCATAAGCATCATGATCTCACGGTCTAGTGCCGTCGGTTCATGCCGTGCATCCACCAATTGGAATACAACACGGAGAGCTTCCCGCTTTAAGACATAGTTGCCGATAAGCGTTTGCCACTTAGCCCGTTGCTTCTTGGAAACCTTCGCATACCCAAAGCCTGGGAGATCCACCACGAAAAACCGTTCATTTACACGGAAAAAGTTGATCTCTTGGGTTTTCCCGGGAGTACCGCTGGTGCGCGCCAAGTTTCTTCGCGCAAGCAGACTATTGATTAGCGAGCTTTTGCCAACATTTGAGCGGCCCACAAAGGCTACTTCGGGAACACCGTCTTCGGGCATATGGCCCATAGCGGTTGCGCCCTGAACAAATTCAACGGAGTCAACCTTCATCGACAGGCTCCAAATGGAGCAGCCCGGTTCACGCCACGCTTAAATGCGACTTGACGGTTTCGCCGATGGCTGCCGGGTTCTTCACGATTACAGCTCCTGCTTCTTCTAGAGCGGCAAATTTGTCTTCTGCCGTTCCTTTTCCACCAGAGATGATAGCTCCGGCGTGGCCCATGCGTCGTCCAGGAGGTGCCGTCTGGCCAGCAATGAAAACAAAAACAGGCTTGGACATGTGATCTCGGATATACTCAGCAGCTTCTTCTTCTGCCGTTCCACCGATTTCACCAATCATAACAACTGCTTCAGTCTCATCATCAGCCTGATACAGTTTCAGGACATCTATGAAACGGGATCCGATGATTGGATCTCCACCGATTCCAACGGCCGTTGACTGGCCAAGACCCTGACGCGTCAGTTGGTCAACTGCTTCATACGTGAGGGTACCACTACGAGAAACCACACCGACAGGACCTTCCGAGAAGATCATAGCCGGCATAATGCCCACTTTCGCCTGACCTGGAGTAAGAACACCGGGACAGTTGGGACCAACTAACGCAGCGCCTTTCGACTTTACGTACTGATAAACTGGAATCATATCCCGAACTGGAATACCCTCCGTAATACAGATGATTGTTTTGATACCTGCTTCTGCAGCTTCAAGAACAGCATCTGCCGCGAATGGTGGCGGAACGAAGATGACGGAAGCGTTGGCTCCCTCTTCGCGCACGGCATCAGCCACCGTATCAAAAACAGGACGCTTAAGATGCGACTGCCCTCCTTTGCCAGGAGTAACGCCACCTACTAGAGGTGTGCCATATTCCATCATTTGCTCGGAGTGAAAGGAGCCTTCTTTGCCGGTAAAGCCCTGAACTACGAGGCGAGTATTCTTGTCAACCAGGATGGCCATGATCCGTCTGGATTGGGTTGGTATCTGTTTGGGCCGTCTGCACAAATAATGCGTGGACGACTTCACTTTCGAACCCCAATGTTAGGGTTCTGAGTGTGAGCCTTCAATTGCCTTTCTGTAAACACCCGACGAATATTGCCTTTGTGGACTCGGCAATGGGGTATTTGACACGTGAAATCAATGGTCAGCCGTGGGCGCTAAGCATTGGATTGCACCCTACTGAGGATGAGAGCCTTGATCCGTTTCCTGATGAGGTGCAGCGGCAGGAGGCGCTTCGCTCTGACGCGGAGCCGTCTGTCCTTGCTGCGGAGGATTCGGATGCATCCGGTTGGCCGGCTCATTCACATTCAATTCCCTAGAGATCTCATTTGTAGCAGACTTGAATTCCTTAATGCCCTTGCCGAGGCCGCGAGCGATCTCAGGAATACGTTTAGCTCCAAAAATGAGCAGAATGGCCAAGAATATGAGGACGAGTTCGAAAGGTCCCAGGCTTCCCATGATAGTACGGGTTCAATGATAGGGTGACGGAGTTGGGGACGGTAGTCCCTGTCCGCGGTCTGACAAAATACGCTCCTCAGAAACGACAAACCCAATCCGATGTTTGGCAAGCCTACGAAAGGCGGAATTCGCGGTTCCTCCCGCAAGCAGTGGGTATCCTTGATATCATTCTGTGTATTTTATATCCATGAAGCACGAAGAATATCTCTCTCCCGACCTGATCCGGAGCTGGCCAAAGGCTGAACTGCACTCGCATCTCGATGGAGCCATGCGACTGGAAACAATGTTAGAAATGGCAGCTGATCAGGGAAAAATGTCCCTCCTTCCGGCTCAAACGCTCGAGGGCCTTGAGGTCGAACTGGCTAAAGTGGACGACTCCCGCGACCTATGGGACTATTTAGCCTGGTTTAAATACACGATTGGCCTCATGCAGACGCCCGAAGCCCTGACCCGCGTAGCTCAGGAAATGGCACTGGATTTTGCGGCCGAAAATGTGAAATACCTCGAGGTCCGATTCGGCCCGGTTTTGCATACAGCCGAAGGCCTGTCGATGGACGAGGTGATGGATGCAGTTCTCGAAGGGCTTCGTGAAGCGAAAGAAAAAACGGGCATTATCACGAGAGTAATCGTCTGTGCGCTCAGAGATCGATTCGTAGAAGCCTCCGTCGAGCAGGCTGAATTGGCCACTCGATATTCCGGACGCGGCGTCGCTGGGTTTGATTTAGCAGGTGGAGAGGCTGGGAATCCCGCAAAACAGCACTTACAAGCTTTCTATGTCGCTCGAAACAACCTGTTGAATCTCACGGTCCACGCCGGGGAATCCTGGGGACCTGAATCCATCCGCCAAGCGCTGTTTTTCTGTGGATCGCACCGTATCGGCCACGGCGTAACACTCATTCAAGATCCGGACCTTCTCGATTATGTGATAAATCACAACATTGCTCTCGAAATATGTCCGACCAGTAATGTGCAGACAAACGTTGTGCCATCGTACGAAGAACACCCACTACGCAAACTGGCAGACGCTGGAGTCGTCGTGACGATCAATACTGACAGCCGCTTGTTCAGCCATACAACCAGCACAGGAGAACTTTATTTAGCGCATACTCGATGCGGGCTGAGTGCAAGGCAGATCAGAGAGGCCGTATTGAACGGATTTCGGAATGCTTTTCTCCCAAAAGCTGAACGTGAAGCCCTTCTAGCTCGCTACGCTCCCGTCATAATGGGGGAAGAAAACGCAGAGGATCGAACATCCTAATGTCTGAAAAGCACGTTAAGCCTGCCACGTCCCTCGTCGGGTTGGTGGACCTGCCACCCGACAAATCAATCGCTCATAGGACCGCGCTTTTCTCTGCGATGGCCGAGGGTAAAAGCCGAATTGTAGGTTTTCCCACCTCGGCTGATCCGCAATCAACCCTTTCATGTCTGCAGGCACTCGGAATTCACACCTCACAGGACGGAGATGCCCTTGTTGTTCACGGGAAGGGTTTGGACGGCTTCAAGGAGCCAAGAGGCGTGTTGGATTGTGGCAATTCCGGGACAACCATGCGGTTGCTGTCTGGCATGCTAGCGGGACAATCGTTTGCATCAACGCTAACGGGTGACGCTTCCCTGTCAGTTCGTCCAATGGCACGCATAATTCGTCCCCTCATAGAGATGGGTGCGTCGATTTCTGGCTCGCAAGGCGAGAGTGTTGGGATAAACCATGCTGGCGAAAACCAAGATGATGGAAGTGGCGGCTCGGGTCACTTCAATCGGCCTCCATTGATCATAAGGCCTCCTGAGCGCACATTGAGCGGCATATCCTATCGTCTTCCCGTCGCATCGGCTCAGGTCAAGTCCTGCGTCTTACTTGCTGGATTTTGGGCTGAGGGAGATACCAGTGTGATTGAGACCGAACCAAGCCGCGACCATACCGAACGTATGCTGGGGTTGGCCTCATTTCAGGCTGGCAATGAACGCATTATTTCCGTGACAGGCAGAACTAAAGTAACTCCGCGAATGTGGAGCATTCCAGGTGATTTTTCCGCCGCAGCTTTCTTCATGGTGGCTGCCAGCCTTCTGGAAGGATCATTGATCCGCATGTCCCGAGTTGGCCTAAACCCGACAAGGACCGGTCTTCTTGACGTCCTGAGAGCGATGGGCGCCAATATTCAGCTTGAAAATGAGCGTGAGGTATCCGGGGAGCCAATCGCAGACATGATTGTGAAGCACGCGGGTCTTTCAGGGGTTCGGATTGAGGGAGACATCATTCCAAATATCATCGACGAGATTCCCATCCTTTGTATCGCAGCAACAGCTGCCGATGGAGTTACGGAAATCCGGGGAGCAGGCGAGCTAAGACACAAGGAGTCTGACCGGATCAAGGCCATGGTCACGGGTCTGAGAGCCATGGGCGCCAACGTGGAAGAATATGACGACGGCCTTGCTATCGAAGGAGGTGTACCGCTAAAAGGTGCCTATATCGAGACCATGCATGATCACCGAATTGCAATGTCTTTCGCCATTGCAGCGCTGGCAGCCGAAGGACCCACGCGAATTGCTGGAGCCGATATCGCGGCGGTGTCATTCCCTGGGTTTTTCAACGCGATAGACGCTCTCAGGTAGAGGTCGGATCGGGGTGGCAGGGCGGATCAGGGTGGCAGGGCGGATCGGGATGGCAGGGCGGTGTCAGTCAGAATCGCGCGACTGACCAGGTACCCAAAGATGACGATCGATGTCCACAACCAGTTCGCCTGAGAATTCCACACCCTCGCTTCGCAGCAAGTCTTCCATAATGTGAGGACCACCAAATGCAGCGTGTCCACTGAGCCCCCCAAATCGATTTACCACGCGGTGGCACGGCAAACCATGGCCAGCAGCCGCCCTGAGCGCCCATCCAACTGATCTGGAGGCCTTTTTTGATCCCAGATGGGCGGCAATGTGACCGTATGTTGTGACTCGACCGAAGGGTATTTCAGCCACAACATCCCAAACGCGGTCAAAGAAATCCTCTTTAGAGGAGAATTCTGGAATCTGGTTGGGAGCGTCGCGCCCTTGGCGCGACGCTCCCAACGATGTCCCTTTACGACTCACTTTCCGACTCACTGATTACCTAGGATTATCGGTAGACCATCGGAGCCACTTCCGATAATAACGGTTTTGGAATTGGGTGAGTTGGCTAACATCTGAGTGGCCTCAATACCTTTGTAGCGAAGGAACTGAGAGGAAAGGCTCGCGGTGATGATACGCTGGTATTCAGCCTGACCTGTTGCTTCAATTTCTTTTCGCTGTGCCTCGAGACGTTCTTTCTGAATCGTGAATAGGTAGCGTTCTGCTTCCTGCTCTTCTTTCAGCTTGTTTTCGATGGCCGTCCGGATCTGTTCAGGCAATGAAATATCCCGGATAAGAATGGCGTCAATCGTCACATCTTCACCGGCAACAGCGTCCCGAACCTGAGCGAAAATCCGCTCTTGCAGCTCGGTCCGACGGGTCGAATACAGCTCTTCGGGAGTAAATTGACCAACGATTTCACGCACAGCACTACGTAGTTCTGGCTGTACGAGCTTGCGGTAATAGTCTCCCCCGTACGTCACATGCAACTTGGCAAGCGCGCCAGCTTCTGGACGCCAACGGATTGATGCATCCATACCAATGGAGAGTCCATTTGATGAAAGGGCGTCAATATCCTCAAGTTGCTCCTGCACTCTGACGTCATATCGAATTAGGTCGACCCACGGCGGATGGATCTGAAGACCCTCTCCGTAGATTTTCTCAAGGTCAGTACCTCCAAAAATACTGTATTTAACCGCGCCTTCTCCCGAGCCGATGCTTGTGGTCATGCATCCTCCGGCGAGCGTAACGACCATGAGAAAAATGAATCCGAAAAGTCCGAGGCGAAGTGCCGCCTTGGAAAGGTTAGGGTATTGTGGTTCAGCCATGTTGATTTTGCGATCTTCCGTGAACGAAAACGAGTGTTCTTGATTCAATGCAACGAGGTCCCGACCTCCGGGTTGCGATTTTGATAACAGAATCCGCCTTAATCGACGCTTTTGACCCATATCCCGACCGATTTGACGGCACCTTCTTCCAACATCGCGCATTTGCTACAAAAAGCACTGGGTTCTGACCGCGTCCAAACGGATCACGTTCTAGCCCCTTACACCACATTTCAAATTGGCGGACCTGCTGATCTATTCTATCAGGCTGGATCTGCGAGTGAACTCGGCGATGCCATTGATGCGGCGCGCTCACTGGATATTGCGTACTTCGTTCTTGGACTGGGGGCTAACATCCTGGTGGGCGACAAAGGATTTCGTGGACTCGTGATCCGAAATACCGCCAGCGCCTGCACTATGTCAGACAATGGCATTTTAGAAGCTGAAAGTGGGGCTGTGGTTTGGCCAGATACGATTCTTTTTGCCGTTGAGAGCGGTTTTTCTGGGCTAGAGCATTACGCCGGGATCCCTTCCACTATTGGCGGAGCACTTTGGCAAAACCTGCACTTCCTCTCTCCCGCCCCGGAGAGGGAACGGACAATGTTCATCGATGAAGTTGTGCTCGATGCATTGATTCTCAGACCCGATGGCTCAAGAGTGGTCGCACCTCGATCTTATTTCAACTTCGGGTATGATCAATCCATCCTCCATCATTCGGGGGATATCGTGCTGAGCGCGCGCTTCCAGTTAGCGACCGATTCAACGGAGCGAATGAAGCGTATTATCGATGAGAATTTGGCCTGGCGAGCGGATCGCCACCCACCACTTAATACAGAGCCTAGTGCAGGCTCCATCTTCAAAAAAATTGAGGGCATTGGGGCAGGGCGTTTAATTGATCAGTGCGGCATGAAAGGAACCCGCATTGGAGGCATCGAAATCACCCATCGTCATGCCAATATCATGATCAACCGAGGTGATGGAACAGCATCAGACGTGTTGGCTATGATCGATCGCGTGGTTTCCACCGTCCAAAGCCAGACCGGATATACACTCGAACCCGAAATCGCCTTCATCGGGGAATTCTGATCCGTACCTTTGGGGCGATCTTCACCCTCCACCTCACGCCATGAATTGGTTTCGCGGAAGCTGGGCTGTCCTGCAGAAAGATCTCCGACTGGAGATGCGCAGCAGATATGCCTTGAATATGCTTCTGATGTTTGTGCTGTCTTCCTTACTACTTATCGCATTTTCGGTAGGTAAGGAAGCGGTAAGTGAAAGAATGCAGACCGCGCTACTCTGGATTGTAATCCTTTTTTCAGCGTCCATTGGCCTGGGAAGGAGTTTTGTAGCTGAAGAAGAGCAAGGAACGGTCCTTCTTCTGCAGTTAAACGTGCCGGGAAGTCAAGTTTTTGCGGGGAAGCTCATTTTCAACCTGATTCTCCTGCTTGCCGTAGATGTAGTCGGGCTAGGGGTCTTCGCCATCTTGTTGAATATGCCCATCGAGAATTGGGGCTTGCTAGCGCTAACTCTTCTGTTAGGTTCCGTCGCGTTGGCGGGTGCTACTACGCTTTTGGCTGCCATCATTGCGCGAGCCACTAACAAAGGGCCTCTACTACCCGTACTTCTTTTCCCTCTTTTGGTCCCTCTACTTCTGTCCGTAGTTCGTGCATCGCGCTCTGCGCTTGATGGTGGTTTGGGCTTTCCCGGGGCCACCGAGGATTTGCAGACTATCGCATTGTTTGCCGGCGTTGTCATAACAGCAGCTGTTCTGCTTTTTGACTATGTGTGGACAGACTAATTGATCGCATATCCAATCCGCAGTGCTTGGAAAGCCTGCAGCTATTGGCAGAGAATTGATTCCGAGTAGACGGCAAAACATAGTCTGAACGGAAACGAACCGGAATGGCCGGCGTGGAACCCCGGCCCGGATGCTCTCATGCCTAATGAGCCGTATTCGTCCGTAGATTCAACCTTCATCCATTTGCTAGGTGGACCCGTGGTCTCCCTCAAACGATATCTGATTGTCCGCAATATTGTCATCTTCTGGATGACATGCGTGATTCTTGCTGCCTTCCTGTTGCCCATTCCAAAGATTAACATTTTGGAACACACGGCTAGGAATCTGTATTTCCACGTGCCTATGTGGTTTACGATGATGGCAGCCGTATTCGTTTCTGCATGGCATTCCTTTCAAGTCCTCAAGACAGGGGATCTGGTGCCGGACATACGTGCTCTTCAAGCCGCCCGCGTTGGCGCCTTTTTTGGCATTTTAGGACTCCTAACTGGTATCGTGTGGTCCAAATTCACTTGGTATGTCGGTACCGATGTCTGGTGGAATTTTGACCCGCGGCAATCCATGGTTAGCCTACAGCTACTGATCTATGGCGCGTATTTCGTGCTCAGATCGGCGCTGGATGATCCGGATAAACGCGCTCGTATATCGGCTGTGTATAATCTGTTTTCGGCGACAACAACACCTTTTTTACTCTACGTAATTCCTCGACAAATGGAGAGTTTGCACCCGGGTGCAGAGGGTAATCCTGCCTTCAGTGAGATCACGCATCCAGTAATGCGCCTCGTCTTTTATCCGGCCATCATTGGCTTCATTGGACTTTTCTGGGTTGTTTATTCTCAGCGTGTCCGCGTGGCCCTCCTGAAATACCGTGTAACCCGCGACCCGGAACTGTGATAAATATCCTGACCCTACTACCCCCCTCCCTTGGACAACTTCTTCAGGATGCTCAGGACGCAGCTTCTGGATCGGTGGCAACCGCCTATGACAGCGTATGGGCTGGCGCAGCCGTTCCGATTCAAGAAATGAGTGGTCTTGAGGATGTTATGCTCTCGGATGACAAGATTTTTGTGGTACTTGCCGTAGTCCTCATCATCTGGGTTGGCATCGTGATTCTTCTATTGAGAAACGATGCACGACTCAAAGCGGTGGAACGAAGCGTTGAGGAAAGGATTTCAGCCTTTGACGATGGCCTCTAAGTACGACTAAACAGGCCTTTTGCACGTATTGCACGGCCTTACCGATTTTACGACCTCATCCTACCTCCCTGATCTCACAGGTATTTTCCCAAGACTGCCATGAAGCCAAAGACAATTGTCGGCCTCGTTCTTATCGTCGGTTTTTCCTCCATGCTGCTTCTGAATTTTGGACAGCAAGTAGGTGGGTATATGAACTTCGCAGAAGCGGAAGAAGCCGGAACGCAGGCTCATGTGGTCGGAATGTGGGTCGATTCAGATGAATTCCGATACGATGCATCCAGCAACGTCTTTACGTTCCATATGCAGGATGATGCCGGAAATGTCCGAGAAGTGCGCTACGGCAATCCTAAACCTGCCAACTTCGAAGATGCCGAAAAACTGGTAATCGAAGGGTCGGCTCAAGGAGACGTCTTCATCGCTGACAATATCCTGGTCAAATGCCCGTCCAAATACAACGACGCGCGCGGACTGCAGGAATACGAAGTAGAAACCCCGGTAGAAACCACATCCGGAAGCTGATCATTCGAGCTGCCCGGTTCTAGAGATACAACCAATTCGCCAGCAGGAAGAAGACCAAAATTCCGACAATGTCATTACTTGTCGTGATGAATGGTCCCGTGGCAAGCGCAGGGTCTATGCCAAACTTGTGCAAGAGGAGCGGGATGCTTGCTCCGATGGTAGTTGCGATGACGATCACGATCAGAAGAGCAATTGCAGCCGTATACGCCAGCTGAACGGGGTCGTGCATGCCGCTGGGAAAGAGAGATCCTACAAGTAAGATTCCCGCACCCAAAACGAGCGCTGACGCCACGCCATTAATGAGGGCTACTGTGAGTTCTTTCCCTAACCGACGTTTTATGTCTGATGCCCAAACATCCCCACTGGCAAGTCCTTGCACGGCAATTGCAGAACTCTGAATTCCTGCATTTCCAGCCGTGGCCATCACAATCGGGATAAAACCGGCTAAAATAGAGGCAGCAGCAAGGGATTCCTCGAACGCTAGGATCACGAAAGCTGCCAAGGAAGCACCCGCCAGTCCAAGGAGCAACCACGGTAAGCGACCTCTTGAAATTCGAAGTATCGAGTCAGTGGCTTCTTCTCCACCAGCCACACCGGACATGCGCTGAATATCCTCCTCAGCCTCGTCCCTGATAACGTCCACGACATCATCAATCGTAATTCGCCCTACCAAACATCCATCAGGATCTACGACAGGAAGCACGACCAGATCATAGCGCTCCATCAATCGAGCTACATCTTCCTGATCCATATTCGTCGGGACAGAGATAATGTCCTCGTTCATGATCTCTGCAATCTTGGCATGTGCTGGCGAAAGCAGCAATCGTTTCATCGAGACTTGTCCCACCAGGCGATCCAAGTCATCCGCGACGAAAAGCACAAAAATGTTGGCAATGGCGTCCGCATGAGCTCGAACTTCCTCGGTAGCGTGCGCCACCGTAAAGGAAGCTGGGACCACCACGTATTCCGTGGCCATAAGGCCTCCTGCAGACTCCTCCTCATACGAGAGGAGCTCCTTGACATCTTCCGCATCCTCGAGTTCGGGGATGATCCGCTCGGCCATGTCCAACGGAAGATCAGCTAACACATCGGCAGCATCATCCGTATCCAACTCATCGATCATTGCCGTCAGTCGCTCACTCGGCAGCGCATCAGCCAACTCAGCGCGATAGTCATCATCCAGTTCAGCTAATACCTCACCGGCCGTTTCTACCGGTAGCCACTGGAGTACATCCTTTGCTAGGTCCCGCGATAAGTGCGACACGATTCGAGCCAGATCGGCCGGATGCAGATCGACCAATATGTTCAACACCATGCCTTGCTGACCAGCCGAGATCAGTGAGGAAATGTCCTCTACCAATTCGTAATCGACCTCGATCACCCCGGACAGGCGTACCTGATCATCTGTCTGTATGGGTGTGATGGGTTCCATTACGGCGGAGTCT
>Ga0209308_10001672_pt1 | contig 20212 bp, 21 predicted proteins | sample COGITO_mtgs_1204_3_FD_184806 | JGI IMG/M metagenome (GOLD analysis project Ga0209308, IMG submission 184806) | Pelagic marine microbial communities from North Sea - COGITO_mtgs_120405 (SPAdes) (version 2) | ecosystem: Environmental > Aquatic > Marine > Epipelagic ...
CTGGTAATGTCACTGGTAATGTCACTGGAAGTTCAGGTTCAACAACAGGTAATGCTGCTACAGCAACTGCACTTGCAAATTCAAGAACAATTGGTTTAAGTGGAGATGTTTCAGGTTCAGGTTCTTTTGATGGAACAGGAAACCTTACAATCACAGCAACAATTGCAGATGATTCACATAATCACACAATTGCAAATGTTGATGGACTACAAGCTGCATTGGATTTAAAATATGACAGTGGAGACAATGTATCTTTAGGGACTATTGCTTCAGGTGCAATTACAATCACCAATGCAACGAATGCTGGTGGAACTGCAAGAAATATGTACCAATCAACATCAGCACCTGCAAGTGGTGATGGTGCAGTTGGTGATATGTGGATTCTTTACTCCTAATATAGGGGTTTAGGGTCTTTATAAATACTAATGATAATTAATGGATAACTAAATGGCATCAGGTTCACAAAAAGTTAAAACACCAGCAGGTTGGAATTCAACCCAAGGTGCTTGGGTAAAAACTGGTAGTACTACTTGGAAAGCAGTTGACCAAATATATGTTAAAACACCTACAGGGTGGAATGATGCATCAGGTCAACAATCTGTTCAACAACCATACCCATACATTGCAAATAGTCAAACACCTTATATTGCAAACGCACAACAACCTTATCCATATATCGCAAATAGTCAAAGTCCTTACATTGCTGATGCACAACAACCTTATCCATATATCGCAAATAGTCAAAGTCCTTACATTGCTGATGCACAACAACCTTATCCATATATTGCAAACGGACAAGAACCAAACATAAGGGACGCTCAGACACCGTTTACATATCAAAGAACTGGACAGACACCGTTTACTTACCAGTATAGAAGTCCTTCTACATATGCTAGACAAGGTCAAACACCATTTACATATCAAAACAGACAACCTAATACATATGCTAGACAAGGTCAAACACCGTTTACCTATCAACATAGAAGTCCTTTTACTTATAGTCATAGGTCTCCGTTTACATATAACTACAGGTCTCCGAGTACTTATAACCATAGGTCGCCGTTTACATATGATGCAAGGTATCCTGCGAATGCTCAAAGTCCTAGTAATAAACAGTCACCTTTCACATATAGTGCAAGGTATCCTGCAAATGCTCAGAGTCCTAGTAATAAACAGTCACCTTTCACATACAGTGCAAGGTATCCTGCAAACGCAAGACAACCAGTAAGTGCAAGAAATCCATTTACATACAGAGTACCCTATATTGCTAATGCTAGACAACCAGTAAGTGCAAGGAATCCATTTACATACAGAGTACCGTATATTGCTAATGCTCAAACAGCAGTAAGTTCACAACAACCGTTTATCTATCAAGGAAGACAACCAGTGGTATATTTCTATGGTAACCCTGGCTTTGGAACTGGATTCCAACCTCAACAGATGAAATAATGAAAATGATAATAAATAGGATAAAAGGAGATAACGAAAAATGGTAACTGGATATTATCAAAGTGCTTTTAGTGCATTCGGACAGACCCCTGTTATTTCTCGACAGCCATCTACCTATAATGCTAGATACCCAGCAAGTGCTCAACAACCTTTTACGTTTCAGAGTCCATTTACATATAGTGCAAGGTATCCTGCAAGTGCTCAACAACCATTCACATATCAAAGTCCTTTTACATATAGGGTTCCTTACATTGCTAATGCTAGACAACCTGTAATCTATAGAAACCCATTTACATATAGGGTTCCATATATTGCTAATGCTAGACAACCTGTAATCTATAGAAACCCATTTACGTATAGGGTTCCGTATATTGCTAACGCACAACAACCTAATATTAGGAATACCCAAGAACCTAATATCAGAAGTGCTCAAGAACCTAATATCAGAAGTGCTCAAGAACCAAACATAAGGGATGCACAACAACCGTATCCGTATATTGCTAATAGTCAAAATCCGTATATTGCAAATGCTCAGCAACCATATCCGTATATTGCTAACGCACAACAACCAAACATAAGGGATGCACAACAACCGTATCCATATATTGCTAATGCAAGACAACCTTCTACGTACCAACATAGGAGTCCGTTTACATATGCAAGACAGGGACAAACACCGTTCACTTATCAACATAGACAACCTAATACATATGCAAGACAGGGACAAACACCGTTCACTTATCAACATAGACAACCTAATACATATGCTAGACAAGGTCAAACTCCATTCACTTATCAGAATAGACAGCCTGGCACATATGCTAGACAAGGTCAAACACCTGTAATCAGATGGGATGGTGATTTGAGTCAACAATGGCCAGGAACACCGATATCTTCTTAAGACCTATATACTAGAAACATTTCGGATATTACATTATGAGCAACTTTATTGAATTAAAAGATTTAGATACAGCAGTGTCTACACTTTCTGAAATTAAAGATTTCAAAGATACCTATTTTCATTTAGGGTCATTACAATTATCCTCTGATTACACTTCTAGTAAATCCTTTAAAATTTTAAAATATGCAATGGAAGAAATCCTTCCTCCTATGAAAATATTTACTTGGGGTGAGTTCGAAAAAGAACGTAAGAAAGATAAATGGGCTCTATTCAATGGACTTAAAAATGAGTCTCCTTGTTATCATAAATTTCTACCAATAGGATATACATCAAAACCAAGAACTGAAATATCAGGAATAGCAGGAATGGATACTATGTCTCTAGATGGAAACTACATAGATGTAGAAGACCACATTGATTGGAAAGATGGTTATGTTCCAACAGATGTTGATAAAACATCCTTACAGTCTATGTATTATCATTCAGCAAAAGCACATTGGTTAATACATAGTATTCAAGAAGATGGATTATGGGCGCCAATTCAAGGAAAGGTAAATGAATTAGTAAAGGACTCTCGTTATCAATTACAGATTCATCCTGGCTCAATTAGGTCAGGAGTTTTTGAAGAGATGGGAGACCCCGATTTGGAACTTTGCATTATGGATGAATATGATGCAATCGATTCTCCAAAAATTAGTGTAGAAGAACTTCTTGATTATTGGAAAGGGAAATTAGATAAAAGAGCAACTGCAACGAGTGATGTTAATGCACATTATAACATATCCTTTACCATTATACAAGGTGCATTAGAATACCACACCAGTCTTATGGATGTCTCACACTTTAGACCTATTGTTCACGAGTTTAATAAAAAGGTTCACACTTTATCTAAAGGTAAACCGTTCAATATTTACATTGGTTATGATAGTAGACACCAACAACTACCCATTATTGCAAAGAACTCTATTGAAGAGACTATTAAACGAGGTATGGGTAATGGACATCTTGTAGATGAGATGATGTTTATCCCCGAAATTAAGTTTCTTGACAAGTCTAAAATTCCCGAGTATAATAGAGAATACGCAAATCAATCTACAGAGTTCACTTATAGTAGATTTCTAATACCTTACTTAGAGAATTATGAAGGATTTAGTATGTTCATTGATGATGATTTTATCTTTGAAAAGAGTTTGCTACCTATGTTCTATTACTTACATCCCGATGACGCTGTTGCTTGTATTCAATATCCACAATATAAACACGACTCTACTAAATTTGACGGGGAGATTAATATTGATTATCCCTGTAAACTTTGGTCAAGTTTAATGATATTCAACAATGGTCACGAAGACTGTAAAAAATTAACACCCGAAGTTATTAACACTTGGACTGGAAAACAGTTACATCAATTTGAGTGGACAGACAAGATTAGTAAGATACCCGAAAAATATATCTTTACGGAAGGATACGATGACCCAAAAACTAAATGGGACTTTAATGGAATACATTATACAAGGGGTGGGCCTTGGGTAAAAGGTATGGATTATTCGCATATAAATAATCTAGACATATACAAGAGATGGGAAATACTATCTTGACAAATAACGATTAGTAGTTTATAATATTAGTGAGGTAACTATATGAAAAGTGAATTAATATATGGTGAAGATGGTGTTCTTCACATTACAAAACAAAATGGACTTAGATATTCTTTTGAGAATGTCGACCCACCTGCTTTAGGATTTGAATACGAAGTTTTAATCTACGCAGACTTAGAAATAAAAATAGAAAAGTGGGAAGATGGTAAACATTTTGATGAACAGGAGTCGTTATTTCTAACAGATGCAGATAAGGATTCTATAGAACTTTACATTGAAAACTCTGAACCTCCTTTAGGATTTAATTTAAATAGACAATATATTAATGAGATAAACAATGTATGTCACGATTTTGTTAATGAACAAATGAAAATGATTGGTTTTGATGATTTAAATGAAGTAGTGTATGCAGGTAGAGAAGGTTCTGCTCATCCGAGAAGGTCTGATGCAAGACGTATTATGGAATATGCAGATGCAATTTGGATGTGTTTTGTTCAAGTAGAAGATGAGATTTATAATACTAGGGAAGATACTCTAAAAGATATGCAAGAATACCTCTCTGTTATACCAACACCCTTAACAGCACCCGATACAGTTTAGTATGACTTCACTTGATGTCGTCTATTTGGATAGTCCATTTAAGGTCAGCACTCTACCATTAGATAAGGTTTATGTTATAGATGACTATCTAGATGTATCATTGCATCATTCATTAGATGATTTTTTTACTAGACAATCACATTGGGCAAAAACTAATCAAGTTAATGGAGATAATCCTACTGGACTTCCACATCATTCTTTTTGGGGTGCATCTTTTCTAACTGGAGTTGATGAACACGCTGATGATTCATTGTTATCCATCCTACCTAAGTGGTTCAATAGAAGATTGCAAACTGATTTTCAATTTAAGTGGGAGAGGTTTCAGTATATGGGGTTGAACTCGCAAACTCAAGGTCTGCACGGAACAACTCATTCAGATTGTAAAGATGAAGATGAATGGAATCTTTCCTTTTTATACTACTATAATAAATTTTGGAATCCTTCTTGGGGTGGGCATTTAAGATTCTACGATGCACCACAACAAGGATTAGAAGGTAGAGATGAACATATAAAAAATCATCAAATCGCAGAAGTTGAGTTTAAACCAAATAGACTATTAATGTTTGATGGTAGAATACCTCACGGTGCTGATGCTCCAAAAGCAAATGCACACTATATGGACAGACGGTCAGTTGTAGTTAGAGGTGATGAAGTAAGATTAGTTAACAATGAGGAGATGTTTCGTGCCGACGATAGAATTTACTTGCTACGATAGTGAGACAGTAAAAAACTTTAGACCCGTCTTAGCAAAAGACGTTTCACCCGATTGGTGGAAACAGATGAAGGTACAATCTTCTCAAGGTACTGTAAAGACACAAACACTACGTTCTTGTCCTGCAATGGATGATTGGTTAAAAAGTGGATGGTTATTAGTTGCAAATCGTGATATGACAATAACTGCAGGGTATCGTAAAGAAATGGACGAAGATACTAATATCTTTGCAACAGCAAATGACCTTAAAGGGTATGCATCACCCTCACACGGTTCTCATCAATTTGATGGTGTGTTTGAATACTTTGGAACGGATGCGCCAATAAAGGATGCATTCAAAATGAGGAATCCTTGGAATATTGTCACACCTGCAGGTTACTCTTGTTTTTACTTAGACCCATTTTTGTTTCAAAATAAATACTTTGCAACTTGGCAAGGAATTATAGATACAGACAAGTTTAACGCTAATATGGATAATGCACAAATAATATTTTATCCTAAAGTTGACCACGGATTCACTATACTAAAAGGAACACCTCTTTGTCAAATTATACCATATAAAAGAGAAGTGTGGAATGCAAGTTATATACAATATGACCACGAAACCTTTCAACGAAATAGGTCAACTATTACAACTAATTTAAATCACGAAAGTATGGATGAGTGGAATAGAAAGAAAGGATTCTCTGAACAGGAAAGAGCAGATACTGGTAAGACTGGTGCTTATCGTAAAGGTTCTTATTGGAACCCAAAAGGCAGATTTTATAGTGAAGAGACCCCACCACCCGAATGTCCTTTCCACGTTTCAGAAGATAAATCTGCACCCGAAGAAATACAATTGGAATTACCTATAGGAGATAATGATGGCAGTTAGATTACTATTCCCAACTTTTGTATTTGAGAGATATCTATTAGACCCAAATTTAAATGAACGACAGGGTATTGATGAAAAGTATTTAAAGATGTGTAAAGACGAAATAGATGCAATGAGAAAGAAAGACCCTGTAGGTCGAAATGTATCTAATAGGTCAGGTTGGCAGTCAGACGATGGTGTCGAATCAAATCCTGGCTTAAGTAAACTGATGAGAAGAATCGAGCAAACATTTATGGATGAAGTCTTGCCATTTCACGGTGTAGATACAACAAAATGTACGATACATATTGGTAATTCTTGGGCGAATATAAACGATAAGGGTTCTTGGAACACTCCACATTTACATAATGGATGTTGGTATAGTGGTGTATTTTATGTTAAAGCAGATGGTGATGAGGGACAAATTGTAATGATAGACAAAGACCCTAAAGTAGTATCAGACTTTCCTAATTCCCAAAGAGCAAAAGAACACTTTCAGTATGAACCTAGAGAAGGTAATCTCATATTGTTTCCTAGTGCATTAATGCATATGGTAGCACCAAACACAACAGATAAGGAACGATATAGTATTTCCTTTAATATGAATATGCAATATCACAATCCGACTTATCGCCACGGGAATGTGCAAAATTATAATCCTAATGAATTTGTTTTTGATATTGATGATAATGGAGACCCTATAGTATCATTATAATATAAATAATGATATGGAAATAGTCATAGACCCAACCTTTCTTTGGAACTTCTTTTTAACAGTGGTACTTATACCATTGGGATTCTTCACACGTTCAGTGTTAGCAGAACAAAAACGAGTTGATATCTTAATAAACAAGACTCGTGAAGAAATAGCAAGAGACTATGTTACTAGAGAACAAAATGAAGCAGACTTTGGTAGAATTATGGATACTATAACACGTATTGATGAGAAACTAGACCGACTTCAAACTAAGACCTATTTCCAAGACTAAAAAACATATAAATAGTATTACAACAGGAATACTATTATGTCAGAACCAAACTCAAAAGCATCGTTAAAAGAATACATAAAAAGAAGACTTGGAGCTCCAGTCTTAGAAATAAATGTAGATGATGACCAAATGGATGATAGAATTGACGAAGCATTGCAATACTTTAGAGAGTATCACTATGATGGTTCAATTAAGACCTATCTAAAACATCAGATTACATCGAATAAAAAGACTACGATGAAAACTAACGAGTCTACTACAGAGACTTCTGCTGGTACTCACGCATATGATGATGAGGTGACACTTGAACAACAAAACTATATTGTGTTACCTGAACACGTTCTTGCAGTAATTAACATTTTCCCATTTAACGATAAACATAATATGAATATGTTTGACCTTAGATATCAATTAAGACTCAATGATTTATGGGACTTAACTTCGACTAATATATTGTATTACGAACAAGTACAACAACATATCAATCTGTTAGACCATATTTTAGTAGGTCGTACTCCTATTAGATATAACACACATATGAATAGACTATACTTAGATATGGATTTAGATTCTATCTATGATGATGAGTACATTCTTATTGAGTGTTATAGAAAGTTAGACCCAACCAACTTTACTGATATCTATAATGATATGTGGTTAAAAAGATATTCGACTGCATTAGTTAAGTATCAATGGGGTGAAAATTTATCGAAGTTCCAAGGTATTGCACTTCCAGGCGGAGTAACACTCGATGGTTCTGCAATGAAACAAGAAGCACAAGAAGAGATTACAAAATTAGAAGAAGAATCTAGACTGAATTATGAAATGCCAGTTATGGATATGATAGGTTAGGGATTATGGCAACAAATGTTTTTTTCAACCACGCAGTATCGACTGAACAACACCTCTATGAGGATTTAGTTGTTGAGTCATTACGAATATATGGTCACGAAACATATTATCTACCAAGAGAGGTTATAGAAGAAGACACTATTCTTGGTGAAGATGTACAGTCAAAATTTGGAGATGCATACTCCGTAGAAATGTATCTAGAAAATACAGATGCATTTGAGGGAGAGGGAGACCTATTCAGTAAGTTTGGTGTTCAAGTAAAAGACCAAGCAACCTTTGTTATATCTTTAAGAACTTGGGAGAGATTTATATCACTAGACTCCAACCTTGCAACATCACTAAGACCTAATGAGGGAGATTTAATTTACTTCCCTATGAGTGGTTCGATATTTGAAATCAAATTTGTAGAACACGAGAACCCATTCTATCAAGTTGGAAAACTATTTGTGTTCAAAATGCAATGTGAACTTTACGAATACAGTGGAGAAGATTTTGATACTGGTATTGATACAATAGATATTGTTGAAGACCAACAAGCATATCAAATTGTTCTTAATATGGATAGTACAGGTACTGGAAATTATACTGCTAATGAAAGTTTAACTAGAGATGGCATTAATGTTGGTGAAGTGGTATCTTGGACTCCGTCATCACATAAACTTTCTCTAAAAGATAACACTACAACACTACTAGTAGGAGATACTATTGTAGGTGCAAACGGTGCTTCTTATGATATTTCTTCAATTGTGGATGTGTTGTCATTTGATAATGATGGAAATGCACAAAACAAAGACTTCGAAGATAATGCAGACAACTACTTAGACTTCTCAGAAACAAACCCATTCGGTGAGGTCACATAATGTTTGGAACATTTTTCTACAATGAAACTACAAAACGTGCAGTATCTATATTTGGAACTTTGTTTAATAACATAACAATTAAAAAAATTAAAGCAGACGGAACTGTATTGTTTCAACAAAAGGTTCCAATATCATATGGGCCAAAAGAAAAGTTTTTACAAAGACTTAAAGAAGAACCAAATTTAAATGATGGAAGTAGAACTGCAATATCACTTCCACGTATGGCATTTCAATTAAGTGGATTCGAATATGACTCTACTAGACAACAAAACAAACTCATAAGACAATCTAAAACAACACTAGACACTGATGACACTACAAAGAGGTCATATCAATATCAACCATCACCATACAATCTTAATTTCACTCTTTCTGTTCTTGCGAATCAAACTAACGATGCATTACAAATCGTAGAACAGATAATACCATATTTCCAACCTGAATATACAGTTACAATGAAGATGATTGATGATATGGCAGATGTTAGAGATGTACCAATAATATTGAATAGTGTATCTATGGACGAGAACTATGAGGGGAGTTTTGAGGAAGGAAGAACAATAGAATACACATTAGACTTCACTATGAAAATATACTTCTTTGGCCCAGTCAATACAGGGAAAATTATTACGAATGTTATTGAAAGGGACTATATCAATAGTACAAGTGGTCTGTTTACAACCTCTCAAATAAGTAATTCGGGTCTAGTAAAAGAAGTCAAACACTATGAACCTGCATTTGGAGAGGTTGCAAATGCAGTTTCAGGTTCCACAACAGTGACCTTCCCAACTGCAATAAATAGTTCTATAAGTGTAAACGATGAAGTATTTGGTACAAACTTAACAACGAATCCTACTATATCATCAATTGCAAGTAATAAATTATCAATAGTATTGAACAATGCAATTACTATTGATGCAAAAACTACACTTAAGTTTGTTGGTTCGGTAAATCCAAATGACACATTTGTTGTTGCTGAAACAGTAACCTTCTATGATGAGGGTGCTAGTTCAACATATGAAGAAGATACAGAAAATGATGCAAGTTAATTATGACAGACAAAATAGACGACCAATTAAATAACCTATTAGATATATCTACAGATATTAAGAAAGAGACTGAATTAGTTCCTCTTCCTAGTAGAGTACAAAACATAGAAACAGATTACAAGTATGCACGAGAGAACCTCTACAACCTCGTAGAGAGGGGTCAGGATGCAATCGATGGAATACTTGAACTATCTAAAGAAACTGAACACCCACGTGCTTACGAGGTCGCAGGACAGTTAATTAAGACCGTAGGTGAGACTGCAGAGAAGTTAATAGACCTGCAAAATAAATTGAAAAAACTAGAAGGTGAAGAACAAAAAGTTGGAACTCAACACAATCATTTATATGTCGGTTCTACATCAGAGTTACAAAAATTCCTAAAGAAAGAGAATAAGAAAGACTAATGGTTAAACCCACAAATGAGGGATACTTAGGTAACAACCTCATCAAAAGAGCAGGTATTGAACACCAATACTCTAAAGAAGAGTTGCAAGAATACTTAATGTGTTCTAAAGACCCTTGTCATTTCATTGAAAACTACACGCAAATTATATCACTAGATGAGGGATTGGTTCCCTTTAAACTTCGTGGTTATCAAGGAAAACTTATAGACCACTATAACTCTAATCGTTTTAATGTAGTTCTTGCAAGTAGACAGAGTGGTAAATCAATCACATCTTGTGCATATTTACTATGGTACCTCTTATTCCATCCCGAAGTCAATGTAGCAATTCTTGCTAACAAAGGTGCGATTGCAAGAGAGATGATATCCCGTCTTGTGACTATGTTGGAATCGGTTCCCTTCTTTTTACAGCCAGGTGTTAAGATTCTAAACAAAGGTTCTATTGAATTTGCAAATGATAGTAAAGTCGTTGCAGCTGCAACCTCTTCAAGTTCTATTCGTGGTATGTCAATTAACTTATTATACCTCGATGAGTTTGCATTCGTAGAAGGTGCTGAAGAGTTCTATACTTCAACTTATCCCGTTGTGACCTCGGGTAAAGACTCTAAGGTTATTATTACTTCCACTGCAAACGGTGTAGGTAATATGTTCCATAAGATATATGAATCTGCAGTTCACGAACAATCGGAATATAAATCATTTACAATTAACTGGTATGATGTTCCTGATAGAGATGAAGAGTGGAAGAAGATGACTATTGCAAACACTTCCGAAGCACAGTTTGAACAAGAATATGGTAATTCATTTTTAGGAACTGGGTCAACACTTATCAATAGTAATACATTATTGGGTCTTAGAGCAGTAGACCCCGAATGGTATAAAGATAATGTTAGTATATATGACTTACCAAAAAAAGACCATAATTATGTTTGTACAGTAGATGTATCACAAGGTAGAGGGTTGGATTACTCCACATTTACTGTTATTGATGTGTCAGTACAACCATTTAAATTAGTTGCATCATATAGAGACAATATGATATCATCTATGCTACTTCCTGATATTATAAATAAATATGTAAGACCTTATAATGAAGCATTAGTTATTATAGAAAACAATGCTGAAGGTTCTATGGTAGCAACACAATTGCATTATGATATAGAATATCCTAATGTATTTGCACAAGGATTGCAGAAAGCATCAGATATTGGTGTGACTATGAACAGACAGATTAAGAGAATCGGTTGTTCAACCCTAAAAGAACTTTTAGAAGAGAATAGGTTAACACTTGTAGACCGTGCCACCATAACAGAACTGATGACCTTTGTCATTAAAGGTAATAGTTATGAAGCAGATAGAGGGTATCACGATGATTCTGTTATGAATCTAGTGTTATTTTCTTGGTTTGTAACTACACAACAATTTGAATTTCTAACAGATAGAGCAGTTAAAGATTTGCTTTATTCAGAACAACAAAAACTGATAGAAGATGACCTACTACCACCTGGCTTCTTCCATCAAGACGAAGGGGTGGAAACTAGTTTTGTAGATTCCAATGGAGATAGGTGGTTCTCAGATACCTAAATAGTATCTGTTAGAATAACAAAAGTTATAAATAAAACAGTAAGAAAACAAAACTTTTTACAATTAACAGGAGAAAAAGTATGGCATTTCAAGTATCACCCGGCATTCAGGTCTCAGAGATAGACTTAACGAATGTTGTGCCAGCTGTATCATCTACTACAGGTGCATTCGCTGGTTCATTTCAATGGGGCCCTGTTGATGAGGTAATAACAGTTTCAGATGGTAAAGGTCTAGTTGACTCATTTTATGAACCTGCTAATACGGACTCTTCAGCAGAGGACTTTTATACTGCTGAATCATTCCTTAAGTATGGTTCATCATTAAGAGTAGTTAGAATTAATACTACGGGACTGCAGAATGCAAACGCATCTGCTGGAACACAATTAATCACAAATGAAACAAACTATGACGACATCGCAAAAGACGGTCAACTTGCAGCTACAATAGGAAAGTTCACAGCAAAATATGCAGGTGCTTTAGGTAATTCACTTAAAGTTTCAGTATGTGCAAGTGCAGACGCTTATTCAAAGAGTGCAGAGTCAACTGTTTCATCCGAAGAAGCAGTAGGTCAAACACTTATTAGTGTTACTGCTGCAGATGGTTTTATCGTCAGAGATATAGTAGAATTTGCAAACCACAACACATTATACAGAGTAACAGCAGTTGATACAGGTGCAGATACACTTACAGTATCAGCATTAAGTCAACCTGAAGGAACAGGACTAACAGAAACTGTTCCAAGTGCAACTAGTGTCGCTAGGTCTTGGGAATTTTATAACCTATTCAACAAAGCGCCAGGTAAATCAGCATCTGCAACAAAAGCAGGTGGTTCAGATGACGAAATACACATAGTAGTAGTAGACGAGGATGGAGACATCACAGGAACTGCTAATACAGTATTAGAATCATATGGATTTGTATCTCTCGCATCGGATTCTAAAGATTCCACAGGAAATTCAAACTATTACAGAGATGTAATACACAACGGTTCAGAATATATTTACTGGACTGGACATTCAACTGCAATGTTAACCACTGCATCTGAAACAAGAACACATTTACAATCAGCAACAACTGCTTTCTTAAGACCTTCAACACCTGAAAACTCATCATTGAGTGCTGGTGCAGACGGTAGTGCAGTAACTGCTGGACAAAAACACGCTGCTTGGACAACACATTTTGGAGATGCAGAATCAATAGATTTATCTTTCCTAATAATGGGTTCAGTTGCAGGTGATTCACTTGCTGATTGGACTACAATGGTTAATCAAGGTATTTTACTTGCAGAAACAAGAAAAGATTGTATGTTCGTTGCATCCCCATTAAGAAAGGATTGTCTCGGAACTACAAATACAGAAACAAATCATTTTGCACCAACAAGTGAGTCCAATAGGAACAAAAATGTTATTGCAACAATGAATACTGCAACATCTTCATCATATTGTGTCTTTGACTCAACTTGGGTTTACCAATACGATAGATTCAACGACAGATATGTATGGATACCTGCTAACCCACACACTGCAGGAATTATGGCAAGGTCAGACTTATTAAGAGACCCTTGGTTCTCGCCTGCTGGATTCAGTAGAGGTCAGTACTTAGGAATAACAAAACTCGCTCATAACCCTTCACAATCATCTAGAGATGACTTATACCGTGCAAGAGTTAACCCAGTAGTTACATTCCCAGGCCAAGGAACAGTGTTATTTGGTGATAAAACAGGATTAACAACTACAAGTGCTTTTGACAGAATTAATGTCAGAAGATTATTCATCGTCTTAGAAAAAGCAATTGCAACTGCTGCTAAAGCACAATTATTTGAATACAATGATGCATTCACTCGTGCTCAGTTTAGAAGTGCAGTAGAACCTTTCTTAAGAGATGTTAAGAATAGAAGAGGATTAACAGACTATTCAGTTATTTGTGACGAAACAAACAACACTGATTCAGTGATTGATAGAAACGAATTTGTTTGTTCTATCTTCATCAAACCTGCAAAATCCATTAACTTTATTACTTTAAACTTTGTCGCTACTAGAAGTGGTGTTCAGTTTGAAGAAGTTTACAGTGCAGTTTAATAGGAGTATATAAATGGCAACAATAGACCAATTTAAAGCACAATTAATCGGTGGTGGCCCTCGTGCAAACCGATTTAGAGTGTTCTTACCTCGTGCAGGAAACAAAATAGAATTTCTATGTAAGGCTGCACAGATACCTGCTGCAACAATCGGAGTAGTTCCTGTAAACTTTAGAGGACACATTCTTAAACTTGCAGGGGACAGAACATTTGAACCTTGGAATGTCACTATAATCAACGATGTTGAGTTTAGTGCAAGAACTGCCCTAGAAGCGTGGCAAACAGAAATTCAAGCATTAGACAGTGGAGAGGGTGCAACAGACACTGATTATCTACTATCCCGTGCTTATGTTGAACAATTAAATAAAGACGATTCAGTTCTAGCGAGATATGAATTCTTCAATATGTTCCCTACTTCAATTGGTGCAATAGACCTTTCATACGAAAGTGTAGATGCATTAGAAGAGTTTACAGTTGACTTTGAGTTCTCTCACTGGGAAAGAGTCGTTTAGTGAAATAACACCTAAAATGGTGTTATAAATATCAGTATGGAATTATTTGGTTACGAAATAACTCGTAAGAAAGACGAGTTGAGGAATACGGAAACAGACAAAGCTGTTTCCTTTGTTCCACCTGTTGACGATGATGGAACACCCGTCATACAAACGCAGCCTGGTGGATTTATCACTGGTGGTGCGTATGGTTCATATGTAGATATGGAAGGTGGTATCAAGAATGAGGTTGAACTCATTCGTAGATATCGTGAAGTATCTCTTATACCCGAGTGTGATTCTGCTATCGAAGACATAATTAATGAGTGTATTACATCTGATTCATCGGATAGAATTGTATCACTCGACCTCAGAGATGTTAAACTCTCTGATAGTATCAAAACAAAGGTACAAGACGAGTTTGCATACATCTTATCCTTAATGAAGTTCAATCAGAACTCTCACGAAATATTCAGAAAGTGGTACGTTGACGGAAGAATCTATCTTCATAAGGTAGTGAATTCTAAACGTGAGAAAGCAGGTATTGTAGATTTACGTATCATTGACCCCCTAAAGATGAAGAAGATACGAAATGTAGAAAAGGAAAAGGATGCAAAAGGGGTTGATAAAATTAAAAAAGTTGAAGAGTATTTTGTCTTCAACGAAAAAGGTTTTGATAAGTCAGGTGGACAAGATGGTGCCACTCTGAAAATCGCACCTGAAGCTGTAACTTTTACAACTTCGGGTTTATTAGATTACACTAGAAATGTTGTAATTGGGTACCTTCATAAAGCATTGAAAACTGCAAATCAGTTGTCAATGATGGAAGATGCACTTGTTATCTATAGGATATCTCGTGCTCCCGAAAGAAGAATTTTCTACATTGATGTAGGAAACCTTCCAAAAGCAAAGGCAGAACAGTACCTTGCAGATGTAATGAACAAGTATAGAAATAAACTTGTTTACAATGCAGATACTGGTGAAATCAAAGACGATAGAAAACATATGTCGATGATGGAAGATTTTTGGTTACCAAGAAGGGAAGGTGGAAGAGGAACAGAAATTAGTACACTTCCAGGCGGACAGAATTTATCAGAGATAGAAGATATAGAATACTTTAAAAAGAAACTATATCAATCTTTGAATGTCCCTAGAAGTAGATTAGAAGCAGATAACGGATTCAATATGGGTCGGTCTTCTGAAATTTCTAGAGACGAACTTAAATTTAATAAGTTCACAAACAGACTTCAAAAGAAGTTTGCAAGAGTGTTTGTTGATATACTAAGAACACAACTTGTACTTAAGGATATAATTCCTGCAGAGGAGTTTGATAAAGTTAAAGACTTTATGCAGTTTGATTTTGCAACAGATAATCATTTCACAGAGTTGAAAGATTCAGAAATTGTAAGAGAAAGACTAGATACACTAAGTCAAGCAAGTGAGTATGTTGGTAAATATTATAGTCACGAGTACATACGAAAGTATATACTTAGACAAACTGAAGACGAAATTGCTATTCTTGACCAACAAATAAAGGACGAGAAAGCAGCAGGTGGTGATGAAGATGATGATGATTTTGGAGGATTTTAAAAAATGGTAGTAGATAGTAAAAAAATTGTAGACCACATCGAATCAGGTGAATGGAATGATGCTAAAGAAGCAATCTTTGATGGAATCAAAGGTAAAGCAGCAGAAACCGTTGATATGAAACGATTAGAAATTTCTACGGATTGGGTATCCAATCCTAGTGATAGTGCAGAGTAAATAATGAAATCGTTTCTTACAATGTCTCGAGAATTGCACGAAGCAAAGTTCAAAGTACCGAATGGTGAAAAGGAACTGAAGAGAGATATTGAGAAACTTGGTGGGAAAAGAGTAGAAATAACCTTTACCCAAGATAAAAAGGGCAGGATTCACGTATATTTAAACGGTGATGATTTCACTGGTGGAAACCCATATAAAGATATGAAGACTGCAGAAAAAGAAACAAAGGATATGAAGAAAATAATGCTTCAAATGTCCTATGACGGAATTAATACTGGAGATATTTTAGATGAAATTAATATCAGAATTTAATGACTACGGGGTTCAACCTGTAATTATAGAACAAAACGAAAAGGGTGAGAAGGAATACTTCATTGAAGGTATTTTTATGCAGTCTGAAATAAAGAACAGGAATGGTCGTGTCTATCCTAAAGAAGTAATGAAAAAGGAAGTAAGTAGATACGTCAATGAATTTGTTAAGAAATCCCGTGCATTCGGAGAGTTGGGTCATCCTGATGGGCCAACAATTAACCTTGACAAAGTATCCCATTTAATTACATCACTAGAAGAAGATGGTGATAATTATATTGGAAAAGCAAAGATTTTAAGTACACCAAACGGTCAAATTGTAAGAAATTTAATCGATGATGGTGCTAAGTTGGGTGTTTCATCTCGTGGTCTAGGTTCACTAGAACAGAAAGGTGGTGCTCAATACGTAAAAAGTGACTTTCAACTTGCAACTGCAGGTGACATTGTCGCAGACCCATCAGCACCTGAAGCATTTGTAGAAGGTATAATGGAGGGTGTTGAATGGATATATGAAAATGGTATCCTAAAAGCACAAGAACTGGATATGATGAGAACCAACTTGAAGACTGCAAAGTTAAATCAGTTGGAAGAAGTCAAACTAAATACTTGGAAAAGGTTTGTTAAGAACCTCTAATGTATAAATAAATAATAGAATAAACTCATTTAATAAGAGTTATACTCAAACAGGAGAAAAGAATGGCAGAGTTAGAAAATAACCTAGAAAGTGCAATAGAGGAAGGTGTTCAACCTGATTCTAAAGCTGAAAAAGGTGACTCAAAACCTATGAAACAAGGTTCATCCGACGCCGCTAAAATTGAAAGTGGTAAAGGTGAAGTCGTCAAACCTGAAGAAAATCCTGTTGACAAAGCTGTTGCATCAGTAAAAAGTGCAGAGAAAGGAACCAAAGAGGTGAGTGGAGACGCTCAACAAAAGGGTGAATCTCCTGCAGAGAAGCAACCACAATTGAAAAAAGTTAAAGAAGGCGAAGATTCTGAAAAGGATACTCCTTCTAAAATGGAAACAATTAAGGCAATGGTCAACGCAATGAAGGGAATGGATAAAGAAAAACTTCAGGCAATGTACTCTAAAGTCAAAGATGACGAAGAGGAAGTTGACGAATCCTTAACTAAGGCAGAAGTCGCAAGACAAATCGTTGAACTTATGAAAAAGAAAGACGATGAAGATGTTAAGAAAGTAATGTCAGAAATGGACGATTCAGAAGAAGATGATGTCGAAGACGAAGATGATGACGAGGAAAAAGTAGATGAAGAAACTTCTGCTAAACTCGAATCAAGTTTGTTAGAGATGGAAATCGATGACGACCTATCTGCAATCTCAGAAGCATTAGACTTATCAGAAGAAAATACTGAAAAGGCGAGAACAATCTTTAAAGCTGCAGTATCTTCAAAAGTATCTGAAATCAAAACAGAACTTGAAGAACAATTTAACACAAATTTAAAAACCTCAACAGAAGAAGTCAAACAAGACCTTGCAGAAGCAGTGGACAAGTATATGACTTATTGTGCAGAAGAGTGGACGAAAGAAAACGAACTTGCAATCGAAAGAGGTTTGAGGTCAGAAATGACAGAAAACTTTATAGAAGGATTAAAAACATTGTTCGTAGAACATTATGTTGACGTTCCTGAAGATAAGTATGATGTTATTGACGAACTCGCAAATCGTCTCGATGAGATGGAAGCGAAACTTGACAGTGAAGTATCTAAAAATATGGAAATTGTTGAGGAGAACGACCAACTTAAGAGAAGTAACGTGATAGAAGAGGCCTGCAAAGACCTAACTGAATCACAAACGGAAAAAATGGTTTCATTATCAGAAGGTGTAGACTTTTCAGACATCGAAGACTTTCAAGAGAAAGTTAACGAGTTGAAAGAAGCTTACTTCCCAATTGAAGGTGAAACGATGGCAGAAGAAACTATTGAAGTAGAAGGAATTGGAACTTTAGAAGAAGAAACATCTTCAGAAAAGGTTTTAGACCCAACTATGAATAAGTACGCTACTGCTTTGAGAAAACTTAAACCATTAGGTTAATTTAAAGGAGAAACTTAAATGTTTTTATCAGAAAACTTACAAGAAAAGTGGCAACCGATTCTAGAACACTCCGATTTACCAAAAATCGAAGATAACTACAAACGTGCTGTTACTGCTGTAATCTTAGAAAACCAAGAGAACGCTCTCAACGAAGAGAGAACTACCCTTGAAGAGGCAGCACCTTTAAATGCTACTGGAAGTTCTGCAATTAGTAATTGGGACCCAATCCTAATCTCACTAGTACGTAGAGCTATGCCAAATCTCGTTGCTTACGACATTTGTGGTGTTCAACCAATGACAGGCCCAACTGGTCTTATCTTTGCTATGAAAGCAAGATATAACGACTATCCTTCTGCTGGAAGGGAGTCACAATCAGAAGCATTAGGTATTAACGAACCTAGAACTGGAGAGTCCGCTACTAACGGGCCTAACGGTACTGCAGGTGTTGATGCTGACCCATCTGGCGACCCATTCGCTAGTGCATATGCAACTGATACTTCAGGCGGAATGTCAACTGCAAACGCAGAAGCTTTAGGAGATTCATCTTCTAACGCATTTAACGAAATGTCTTTCTCTATCGAGAAAGCTACAGTTACTGCTACATCCAGAGCATTAAAAGCAGAGTACACACTCGAACTTGCTCAAGACTTAAAAGCAATCCACGGTCTTGATGCAGAATCAGAACTTGCAAATATTCTTTCATCAGAAATCCTTGCAGAAATCAACAGAGAAGTTGTTAGAAATGTAAACTTACAAGCTAAAACAGGTGCATCAGCAACTGCAGTTAGTGGTACATTCAACTTAGATGTAGATGCAAACGGAAGATGGTCAGTAGAGAAGTTTAAAGGTTTGTTATTCCAAATCGAAAGAGAAGCTAACGTAATTGCTAAAGAATCACGTAGAGGTAAAGGTAACTTTATCCTATGTTCTTCAGACGTTGCAAGTGCTCTTTCAATGGCTGGTGTATTAGATTACGCACCTGCACTTTCAACTAACTTGAACGTAGACGATACTGGTAATACTTTTGCTGGTGTTCTAAACGGAAGAGTTAAAGTATACGTTGACCCATATGCGGCTTCAGACTACTTAACAGTTGGTTATAGAGGTACTAACCCTTATGACGCAGGATTATTCTATTGCCCATACGTTCCATTACAAATGGTTCGTGCAGTCGGTGAGAATACATTCCAACCAAAAATTGGTTTCAAAACTAGATACGGAATGGTATCTAATCCTTTTGTCGGTGCTACACCTTCAAACGGACTTGCATCCAATGGAACGAACTTCTATTACAGAAAGATGGCAGTGTCTAACATTCTGTAAGACGAAAGTCTCATTACCTTCGGGTAATACTAAAAAGGTCTCTTACGAGACCTTTTTTTTTGTTTAGTGACTTCAATCGTTCAATGTCTAGGGAATACCCTATTCTTTACACCGTGTCCTTCTAGTGAGGCCTTACCTCAATTTTATCTAGGTCAATAGGTAGTGACCATAAAGAAATTCGTTTACCACACAATCCCAATTCGTCAAAAATTTCAAGTGTTTCTCTGTTCGGATTCTATCCACACCTCACGATTATATGCCACGTCTTAATTGACTTTAACAGTGTGGAACACCTTTTCTATACGGAACAACCTCTCACAACCATCTTACTTCCGTCTCGATTTCCTAC
>Ga0209308_10001679_pt1 | contig 20174 bp, 36 predicted proteins | sample COGITO_mtgs_1204_3_FD_184806 | JGI IMG/M metagenome (GOLD analysis project Ga0209308, IMG submission 184806) | Pelagic marine microbial communities from North Sea - COGITO_mtgs_120405 (SPAdes) (version 2) | ecosystem: Environmental > Aquatic > Marine > Epipelagic ...
TAAAGTATATTGCCAAAGATGCTGGTGAGGCCATGAAAGCCAATCCCACCGCAAGAAAGGCAACTACTGGACCGGGCAACTGGGCAGACCAAGTTGCGGATGCTGCCACAGTCATGCAATGGAGAAAAAAGAACGGCATTAAGGAATCAGTCGGACTTGGTGAAGCGATAGACCCTGTTGATATACAGAAGAAACTTAGATCGCAAGGATCGTATAAAGGCGTTGCTGGTCTTAATTCTACTGCGGTATTTCATGGGAATACGAAAGTCGGTAGCGTGTCACATAAAACAGGAAAGGTGACAGCGAATAACCCAGAACATAAAAGAAATATTCACAGTGCTGTTCATGAATCAGTTGAACTTGATGAAGCACTCAAGACCACTCATGTAGTTATTGATACTGCTGACGGTAACAGGATTGTTTCAAGTTCGACTAGCGAGAAACAAGCCAAATACTCTATCGTAAGTGCAGAACGCCCTCCAATGAACATCAAAGATAAGAAAACTTTAAAAGTTGTTCAACTGAAAAAACCGGTTAGTCTTAATAAAGATATTATTGGTACGGTTTTCAAAGAGTCTAACGATCTGGCCGAAGACAATATGGACAAGCTTCGCAAAATCAGAGATGACCATCAGATGAATAAGATCAATGGAGTCAAGATAGATGCCACGACTGCTAACATGATGTTGACTGTACATGATAAAATCAATGATAAAAATAAGAAGGCACTGGAAGGTTTAATCAACGGAGATAAGGCTCAATTTATGAGAGCACATTCTTTGGTGATGAAGATCTTATCGAAGTAAGATGAGCACCACATCAGACTGGTGGTATAAAAATAGATTATCAGAAAGTGCTTCACCACCAGTTATCCAAGAAGCAGAAGAGAAAGTTGATGCTCATGTTGTCGTCATAGGAAAAGACAACAGCGAGAACACCTTTGCCAATATTATTGGAGAAATCTGTAAGGCAAAGAAAATTCCCTTCAATTTCATAGACGTCGCAACTGCGTGGATTGCTTCTACTGATGTTGAAATTGGTTCTTGTACTATTGCTCTTGGTGACGAAAAAGAAACCAGTTTAGACTTGTCCATAGAAAACACAATTATCTTTCCTCGTGCCGGGGCTGTCGAGACGCTCACATCTCAATCAATGCTCTCTCTATTACAAGACATTGGCTTCTTCTTGGTCAATGATTTACAGTCAATGCTTATATGTGACAATAAAATGTCTAATGCATTGATGTTACAGCGCAATGGTTTACCAATTCCAAGAACCTCTATCATATCAAATATAAAATCCATCGAAGCTTCTCATGAAGCAATCGGTGGTAAATTCCCAGTGATTATTAAAACACTTGTCGGTGCTCAGGGTGTTGGTGTATCGAAGGTTAATGATATGTCTTCTCTTACCTCAGTTGTTCAGTCTCTGTGGAAATTTGATGCTCAATTACTGATGCAAGAATTTTTAGAAATAGAATCAGACATTCGATCTCTTGTGGTAGGTGGTAAACTTATCGGCGCGGCAGAACGAATCCGAGGTCAAGATGATTCTAAAGAATTCAGAAACAATACACACCTAGGTGCAGACACAGAGCCCTATAAGATGTCGGATGAAGAAATCAAAATTGTAGAAGCTGCAGCAAGAGCAACCGGTACTTTGTACTGTGGTGTGGATCACGCAATCTATAAAGGAAATCCCTATATTCTTGAAGTGAATGGATCACCAGGCATTAAGTCTCATTATCAATTATATGATCACGCATCAGGTAAAGCCCTGCCGCTCAAAAAGTCAGGGAGAGCTACAGCAGATGATGTCTTGGCCAAGGTCATTGAATATTTCTCGCTGGATATCAATCGTAGGCCTATTATGAGACAAGAGGCTGGATATCTTGAAACAATTATTTTAGAAGGTATGGAAGACGATCCAATTCGTGCTAAATTCGACACGGGCAATAGTGCGAGATCGAGTATGCTTCATGTTGACTCGATAAAGATGTCAGAAGATAAGAAAAAGGTTAGCTGGAAAAAGAATGGCAAGACATTCGAAAGTGATGTTGTAGGTGAGACCAGAGCACTTCGTGGAGCCAAATTATTCGAGGTTCGACCTATCATCGAAGAAACAGTCATCTTTAATAATAAGAAATATAAAGCTCTGATTGGTCTTGCACTAAAAGATACTGCATCAGAGATGTTGATAAATAGAGATTTATTGACAAAATTCAAGGTCGCTGTCAATCCTAATAGACGATTTATCCTAAGTAATTATACTGCTAAAAACGATAATACGGATCACTAATATGGAATCTTTTAAACAGTTTAATGAAGTATTAAATAAGCCCTACTCGTATGATAGGCCCAAAAAGTTTGCTGATCCGACAGCAGATAAAGCATATGCAGCTTATTTTGAAACCGACGACGAGTCAGAGATTGATGTTATTTTTACGGGCAGAGAACATATGGATGACACTGACCATCTTGACTGGGAAATAGAATTCGTGCGAAATGGTAATAAATCGATCACAGGTGAAGGTGATGCTCTGCGTATCATTGCTACTGTGATGAAAATCGTAAAGGACTTTATCAAAATTGAAGACCCAAAATATATGAATCTAATGGCAGCGAAGCCTAAAGGCTCTGATAAGAAACTATCTGGTCGAGAGCGTCTTTATAGCCGATTGATACAAAAAGAAATTGGCAGCAAATATAAAGTACGGGTTGATAATAGTTCGTCTGGAACTGTCTGGAACATAGAGAAAAAGTAAATGAAAACATTCAAACAGTTTACAGAGAAATCTACCTCAAAGTCTCAGCAGCGTTTGATGGGAATGGCCCTTGCATATAAGAGAGGTGAGATGCCTGACGCACCAGAGGCGATCAAGAAAATTGCTGATGGTATGTCATTGAAAGACCTTGAAGATTTTGCAAAGACAAAACATAAGGGACTGCCCGAAGGCTTTGGTCTCTATGAAGGTACAGCTGTTCCATTAGAACAACCTCTGATTGAAGAAGATGAACCGGAATTGAACTCACCAAAGCGATCTTCCGGCAATAAGAAATATGTCGTCTATGTCAAGAACCCCAAGACCGGTAATATTAAAAAGATTGAATTCGGTGATGAGAAGGGCGGGTTGACATCAAAGATCAATGACAAGGCCGCCGCTGCTTCATTTGCTGCAAGGCACTCTTGTGATACTAAGACAGATAAGATGACCCCAGGTTATTGGGCATGTCGTCTACCTAAATATGCCAAGGAACTAGGCCTCAAAGGCGGAGGTGATTGGTTTTGGTAGATCCCTATACAGATATGGGAAATATACGAACCTTTTTAGATGAACACGACAAAGAGGACTTTGTTTGGCATCGAGACGCAGAAGATAGAGTTATAGAAATTTTAGAAGGCGAGGCATGGCAACTTCAATTTGAGAATACGTTGCCTTACCTTTTAAAGCCTGGTCAATCCTTTCTTATTAAGAAAAATGAATATCATCGGTTGATTAAGGGAGTGGGAACCTTGACGGCACGGATCGTTAAGTTATAAATAGAAAATACAACAAAATTATGAGGATTATACTATGTTAGGATGGTTGAAAAAACTTTTTGGAATTGAGGACAAGAAGATCGAGGAGGTTGCTGCGCCGAAGGCTAAGGCTGCTCCTAAAAGAAAAGCTGCTAGAACAACAGCAAAAGCTCCGGCTAAAGCAAAGGCAGCAACTAAAGCTAAAGCTAAAGCGGCGCCGAAGGCAAAAGCAGTAGCTAAAAAAGAGAAGACAGCAACCAAAAAGGTAGCTGCGAAATAAATAAAGTTAAATCATACTCTTAAAGGAGAAGCAAAATGGCACAATGGGGAGACACAGACACTCTTGCAGATGCGCCCAAGTACGTAACACCATCGATTTCAATCGACGCAACTGCTGCTGGTGTTGTTGTTCTTGCAGACGACAAAATTGTCAGCAATGATCATGGATTCAAATCCGGTGATCGAGTAACTTATACATCAGCTGGTGTGGCCATTACTGGTCTTACTTCTGGAACCATGTATTGGGTTATTCGTGTCGACGACGATGAATTCCAACTTGCAACATCATATGCCAACGCGATCGCTGGTACTCCAGTAGTCGGATTGACAGTATTAGGTGACCAAACTGCCGATACGTTCCGTGTAACACCTGATGAAAACTCAGAAACTGGTACCGTTGTATTCGTAGACGTAGTGGAAGCTGGTATTGCATCAAATGTTGCTAAAGGATTAAAGAATCCTGGCTGGAATACATATCGTACATATACAACTGGCGACGGCCGTACTCGACACATCGTAGAAAACTTGGTAGCTATGAAGCGTGTTGCTGGTACTGCTACAGCTACGGTTGCCGGAAACGCTGGTGATGATGGTATCACTGGAAATACGGCTGATGAAGATGCTGTTGTAGCTGATGCTTAATATTTAATGATTTGATTTTATATAATGCAATTGAGTGAATCAACCTTTCTTCTTTATGCCATGAAACATTATGAAAATCCTCACTGCTCTGAAATGTCAGAGTTTGAGGAGGACATGAAGAGATTTCAGTATCTACGAAAACTGTTTGGTAGATACAGGCAAGATAAAGAGCTAAAAGAAAGGTTGATCCTCAATCATTTGATTATTATATACAATGTATTCGGACCCGAGGCTACGAATATGTTGTTCATGAAATTGAAAGAATATCACGAATATTTAAAGCCTTTTGTACAATATTTAAATTTCATGCCTAGTGTTTTACAGTACGACGGCTTGGTCATTAATGAACAAAGCATCATACCTGATGAAGGTGTAGTGAAAAGGCTTAAGGGAATCTAAAATGGTCGATCTTTTTCTGGTCTATTCGTTTATACGAAAACTAGTCACCCCTTTCAATAAGTGGGAGGCTTTTAAGCTAGGCATTATTGACGAAAAAGGTAATGTTCTTATTAAGCGTAAAGAATTTTCGAACTCCAAACAGAGTAAAGCTTTTGGTATCTTCGATGTAATGCTGCTTAATCTGAAGAAGTTATTGGCAAAGGTACCGGGAGGCCAATCTAAGTTGGCTTCTTATGCTGCGGCTCTGTTTTTGATCAAAGAATGGAATGCCTTCCAAAAAGATTCAGATTCTTTGTTGACAGAAGACGTTTCAGATGATATAATAGAATCATCGGTTCAGAAATTTGATTTATTGTTTCAAGAATTGATGGCAGAGGTAGAAGAAGATACTCCTAATATGAGTGTTGCATCTGGTGCTATAGCAGGTATGGATGGGACTGCCTTTTCAAGGGCTGCTCAGAAGAAATGGACAAAGAAAAATAAAAAAGATTCTGAAGGGATGAAGACCTTTAAGGAATTTTATGTCAGAGATTATAAGGGATAATAAATGAATAGTGCTAGTCGCAAAGAAGTTTACGCTCAATTAAAGGCAGATGAAGGTTGTGAGTATAAAATATATAAAGATCATCTTGGGTATCCTACTTTTGGTGTTGGCCATCTTATTTTGGAAAGCGATCCAGAATACGGCCAGGAAGATGGAACACGCGTATCAGAAGAGCGTGTATTTCAAGCCTTCGATAGAGACCTTGAAGTTTCGATTCGCGAATGTCAAGTCTTATATGGCGAAGAAAAATTCGATAGGCTTCCTGAAGAGGTTCAACAAATCCTTGTAAACATGATGTTCAATATGGGACGACCACGTCTATCTAAGTTTAGGAAAATGAATGCAGCCTTGCTCAAAGGAGATTGGGAAACTGCAGCCGTAGAAGGTCGTGATTCCCAATGGCACAAACAAGTAACAAATAGAGCCGAAAGGTTAATGACCAGGCTGGAGAGAGTCTAATGAAAACATTTACCGCTTTTTTAGCAGAAGGTAAAATTCCACCCAATCAGTTATCTGCTGGTGATTCAGTAGATCTCATTGGCAAGGGAAGATCGGCCAAACAATTCGATATGTCTGGTGAGAATCTTTTTGGTGGAAACGCTAAGGTAGTGGGTTGGGGCAGTGTTGACCCAGCCTCTACATCTAAACGCGGTCTCAAGTTTAACAAGAAACTCGTATTAGGCAAAGATTTCAAAGATCTTAAAACTAAGTACAAAGAAATTTGGGATACCGAAGAGATTCGATATGGTCGTTTCGAGAATGCCAATCATCGTATGAAGGAATTTATCAGAGCAATTGTAAAGTCTGAAGGCATGAAGCCAGGGTATCCTGCGATCTTCTTTCAAATCCTCGATGGCGAGAGGAAAGGAGAATATGGTTATGCTAGGGTTGATATGGATAATCGGTGGTCTGTATCTGATGGTCGGCTTGATTTAGAGTTCGATGCAACCACATAAATCATAAATAAGAAATAATTAACAAATTTATTAAGGAATAAAAATGTCTATTGAAAACATAATCAAGAAAGCCCAAGAAAATGATCCTATGGGTTTGAAGGCTGCTTTCGAAGAAGAAATGCAAACTAGAATTCAAACTGCTCTTGAAGATAAAGTGGATGATATGCACGAGTCTGTCAAGAACGAAGAGGAAGAAGAAGACTGTCCTCATTGCGAAGGGATGGGTTACCACGAAGACGAAGACGGCAACAAAGAAGAATGTCCTGAGTGCAACGGCACTGGCAAACTGAAGGCTGAGTCTGACGATGAAGAAGAAGATCAGACTGACGAAGCTATCTTAACTAAAGCTGCTCGTCGACGTAAAGCAGAAAAGTCTGCTGCTAAATCTAAGTGAAATCAATAACCGTCTGAGTTCAGGCGAGGATTTTATATTATGGGATTAAAGATATTTTTATTAATGGGTCTATTAGCCTCACTTGGTGGTGCCTATGCGTATCATCAAGTGACGGTATCCAAACTAGAATCCGCAGTGGTTCAACTCGAAGCAAATAACCGTACCCTCAAAGAAAACCAAGTTCAGTTAGAACTTGCCGTCAACACAGCAGAAGCATCACTCAAAGCAGCAGAAGAAAATGCTAAGAAACAAGGTGAGGCAATGAACAAGCTTACCTTAGCAAATAACGAGTTGGCAAAAGAGAAATCAAATTATATGAAGGTCTTTAAAGACCACAACTTGACCCGACTTGCTCGTGCCAGGCCAGGCATGATCGAGAAACGGATTAACAATGGAACTGAAAAAGTATTTAGGATGCTAGAAGATGATACAAAAGAACTTATGGATGCTGATGATAGCGACACTCCTGCTGACGGGGTGCAACCTGATGCCAAGACTGGAGTGGGGTCCGAAGGAACAGATAATCCCACCGGAACCACAGATAGTAACGGTAACTGAAAAGGTACCTCTACGCATCTATCAACCACCTCTTCCCCAAGAGATTGATTTACTCAATGTAAACTTCTTTGTCATCACCGAAGAGAACATCGAAGAACAAATCAAAAAGATCGAGAAGATGCTCGATGGGCAGTTCGTCGTGTTCGCACTCACACCCGATGGTTACGAGAAAATGGCGGAGAACTTCCAAGAAGTCAGGCGGTATGTTCGACAACAAAAAGAGCTGATCATCTACTACAGAGAAGCTACGACTGAGTCAGAAGGAACTACGGCCGAAGAATGGCTCGACACTAACGAAGAAAATAAATAATTTGTATTTAAATCATAGAATAAGACCTCAGTTCTATAAATACTAGTGTTGTTATGCTCGTATCAACGCACTAAGAGGGCTATACATGGATCAGGAATTAAATGATCTTAAGGTCGATATCGCGATTATCAAAAAAGATATCAAGCAAATTGAGAGGTTCTTTGATAAGGTTGACGTAATAATTGATGACATGAGTGAAGTCGCCAAAATGATAGCTGTACAACAACAGTTAATATCTAACTTCGATTCAAAATTAAACTATACAGACGAAAGGCTAGAAGAGGCTAAAAGACAATCTGTCGAAGGTCGTATGGCTTTGAAAGAACAGCTCGACGAGTTCAAACAAGATTTCGTTTCTGATATGTCAAATCGAGTAGAGTCTGCTCACAAGGATCATGCAAATTTGGCTATGGAACTTAAACTTTGGAATGAAAAACGTCACACCCAAATCATTGCTTCATTTGACACCATCACGGATGGTATCAGTAAGCGGGTATCAAACTTGGAAAGCTACAAGTGGTACATCGCAGGCTTTGCTTCTCTCGGAATGCTCATCATGGGTGCAGGTCACAACCTTTTTGATTTAATTGGTTGACATCTTGACCAAGGTATGATAAGATACCTATCTTTACAAACAATATGAATAAACTATGGTTGATTTTGTTGACTTGCATCATGCACAATCACTGGGTGCCAGGCTAGATCAGTTTCGAATTAGATCTACCAATCCTTATAAGATAAATTTCAGATGCCCCATTTGTGGGGATTCTCAAAAGTCTCGTTCTAAGGCTCGTGGTTGGCTCTTAGAACGAGACAACTCTTTCTATTACTATTGTCACAACTGTGGCGCAAGCCATTCCTTTGGTCATTTTCTCAAGACTATCGATGTCTTAGCATACAATTCTTGGATCGCCGAGAAGTATGTTAAGAAAGCATCTGATTCAGAACCGTTATCGAAATTTGAATTCAAAGCCCCCGTATTCGATAGAAAAGATCCATTAAAAAAGATTAAAAAAATCAGTCAACTCCGTCACGACCATCCAGTGAATTCATATATAAAAAAGAGGCAGATACCTTCGAATCAACATTATCGGATCTATTATGCTCCGAAATTTAAGTCGTGGATAAATGAGATTTTACCCGACAAGTTTACCAACGTAGAAAAAGATGAACCCCGTTTGGTCATGCCTTTCCTAGACGAAGATCGTAAGATTTTTGGAGTCTCCGCAAGGAGCTTCGATCCTAAAGGTCTTCGATATATTACTATCATGTTTGAAGAACGTCCAAAGCTCTTCGGTCTTGATAGGGTCGACTTCAACGAGACTTACCATGTCGTTGAAGGTGCGATCGATAGTTTCTTTCTTACCAATGCCGTCGCTATGGCTGGTGCTGATGGGAGTACAAAGGGACTTGACAAAATCGAAAATGCGGTATTCGTGTTCGACGCTGAACCTCGAAATAAAGAGATTCATCTAAGAATGGAGAAAGTGATTAACGCTGGCCACAAAATTTGTATTTGGCCTAGCAATGTATTAGGAAAGGATATTAACGAAATGTTTCTCAATGGAACAACAAACATTGAAGCCATCATTAAGCAGAATACTTATAGTGGTCTTGAAGCTAAATTGAAATTTACAGTATGGAGAAAAGCATAATGAAGGCAAAATTATTGAGCTATTCTAGAGCACCAGATGAAGGTGAGTTCGGTGAGTTAACCGACATCCAAGATCTAGTAGCCTACGCAGCTCGAGTATCAAACCCCTCAAATCAGATGAATACAGAAACATCTGAAAAACTTCTGAATTATCTTGCAAAGCACAAACACTGGTCGCCATTTGAAATGGTGTCCATTTGTATGGAAATCGAAACTACAAGAGATATTGCTCGGCAGTTGCTCCGACACAGAAGTTTTTCATTCCAAGAATTCTCTCAGCGATACGCCGATCCCACCACAGATCTGGAATTCGTTACCCGTGAAGCTAGATTGCAGGATCTGAAGAACAGACAAAACTCTATAGAAGTAGAGGATTCTGAGCTTCAACGGCATTGGGAAGTTCAACAGAATGGAGTGATTCATGCAGCCCAGATGGCCTATGAATGGGCAGTCGGTAAAGGTATTGCAAAGGAACAAGCCCGGGCTGTATTGCCCGAAGGTCTTATGGTTTCACGGCTATATGTGAATGGGACACTTCGTTCTTGGATGCACTATATAGATCTGCGAAGTTCTAATGGGACACAAAAAGAACACATCGAATTAGCTCAAGAAGTTGCTCGAGCAATTCATTTGATTTACCCTAATATCGACAAATACGTTAACAGTTAAGGATTAGATTATGGCTAGAAAAGATAACGATATAGTCTACTTAATTCCTGAAGGTCAAACTCGGGAATCACACGACTATCATTATACTGTGAGCAAACCCAAGAAGATGGAAAAATTTAGAAAGAAAAAGTATAACCCAGTGTCTCGAAAACACGAGTGGTTTGTCGAGGTTAAGAAGCCTCCGCATTCAAAATAAAAAGATTATTAAGGAGAAATACATGCAATACCTTGGGTTGCGCATTGATAATAAAAGAGATAAGTTACTCTCAGAGCAATCTCTTAAATTATTAAAGGACTATTATTGTCAAGAAAGCGAAAAGACGCCCCAACAGGCCTTTGCTAGAGCTGCAGTTGCATATTGTTATGGTGATCTGGGTTTGGCTCAGAGAATCTATGACTACGTATCCAAAGGCTGGTTCATGTATTCCTCACCTGTTTTATCAAACGCCCCCCTACCAGATGAGCCTGTAAAGGCCTTACCGATTTCATGCTTTCTGACTTACGTACCAGACAGCTTGGAAGGCCTGATCGACCACTCCGCTGAGCTTAGATGGTTGTCCGTTAAAGGTGGTGGCGTGGGAGGGCATTGGTCCGATGTTAGAGCCGTTTCCAAGAAAGCGCCTGGACCAATGCCCTTCCTTCATACAGTAGATGCAGATATGGTAGCTTATCGCCAGGGTCGCACACGGAAGGGTTCTTATGCAGCGTATATGGATATCTCGCATCCAGATATTGTCGAGTTCATTAATATGCGTATTCCTACTGGGGATGTCAACAGGAAGAATCTGAATCTACATCATGCCGTTAACCTGACTGATGATTTCATGGAAGCTGTAGCTATTAATGCTGATTGGAACTTGACTGATCCGCATGACTATAGTGTCCGAGAAACCATGAAAGCAAGAAAACTGTGGGAACTTTTGCTAGAGACACGATATCGTACAGGTGAACCTTATCTCAACTTCATCGATACCGCAAACCGTGCGTTACCAGAATCACAAAAGAAAATGGGATTGAAGATTAAGGGATCAAATCTTTGCAACGAAATTCATCTCGTTACTAGTGATGATCGTACTGCTGTATGTTGTTTGTCTTCAGTCAATATAGAAGAATATGATGCGTGGAAAAACACATCAATGATTGAGGATCTAATTGTATTCCTTGATAATGTTCTTCAGTACTTTATTGATAATGCAGGAGATGAAATTTCAAGGGCTCGATACTCTGCTCAACAAGAACGATCTCTTGGCCTAGGTGCCATGGGATTCCACTCTTATCTACAGAAACATTTGATACCGTTTGATTCAGAAGAAGCTGTCTCGGTAAATGAAGAGATATTCTCTAGCATCAAGTCAAAATCAGTAGCATCTACAGAGACCATGGGGAAAGAAAGGGGTGAGGCTCCAGATATGAAGGGTACTGGAAGAAGGAATGCTCACATGTTAGCTATTGCTCCCAATGCCAACTCTTCTATGATTGTCGATACCTCACCTTCAATTGAACCTTGGAAAGCAAATGCATTCACCTCAAGAACTCGTGTGGGTTCTCACCTCAATAAAAACAAATATCTAGAGGCCGAATTAGAGAAGCTCAATATGAATAACGAGTCTATATGGTCATCTATCATTACCTCTGGTGGTTCAGTACAGCATCTCGAATTTTTACCAGAACATGTAAAAAATGTTTTTAAAACGGCTATTGAGATTGATCAATTAGCACTTATAAAATTAGCAGGGGATAGACAAGCTCACCTTTGCCAAGGTCAATCCCTAAATATTTTCTTTCCGGCCGGTGCATCTAAAAGAGATCTACACAAAGTGCATTTCGAAGCATGGAAACAGGGAACAAAGGGTTTATATTATCTAAGAACAGAAACATCTAACAAAGCAGAGAATGTATCATCTAAGGTCGAACGAGAAGCCTTGGGTAGTGAAATAAATCCAACAACAATAAATTTCAATAATGGTAAAGAAGAACAGCAGGACGACTGCCTCGACTGCCAAGGTTAGGGAGCATAAATGAAAGTTGTAATATATTCTAAGTCTAATTGCCCATTCTGTGAAAAGGCAAAGGCTTGGTTCATTCAGCACGACCACCAATACACAGAGATAAAATTGGATGATGAAGAACAGCGTATGGCGTTCTATCAGAAGTATCCAAACGTCAGATCAGTGCCACAGATCTTTATCAACGATAAACACATTGGGACATATAATGATTTCATGAGTATAGCAAACGCCCTAGTGAAGAAGCAAGGCGGACTCTTGGAATTCTCCGATACATACAAACCCTTTCATTATCCTTGGGCAGTAGAGGTGACCACACGCCATGAAAAGGCACATTGGATTGAAGACGAACTTGATTTATCTGAAGATGTATCGGATTGGAAAGGTGGGAAGATCTCACAAGTCGAGAAGGATTACATTACCAATATCTTACGTTTATTCACACAGTCTGATGTTGCAGTAGGCCAGAATTATTTTGATCAGTTCATTCCTAAGTTCAAGAATAATGAGATTCGAAATATGCTTGGGTCATTTGCAGCTCGAGAAGGTATTCATCAACGCGCATATGCTTTATTGAACGAGACTCTTGGTCTGCCTGATTCTGAATATCACGCGTTCTTGGAATATAAGGAAATGGCTGATAAGATTGAATATATGATGGAGTCAGACACCAATACAATGAAAGGTCTGGGTCTATCGTTGGCCAAATCTGTTTTCAATGAGGGTGTCGCTCTCTTTGCGTCTTTCGTGATGCTGTTGAACTTCCAACGTTTCGGTAAGATGAAGGGCATGGGTAAGGTCGTTGAATGGTCTATCCGTGATGAATCCATGCACGTCGAAGGCAACTCTAAATTGTTCAAGACATTCTGCAAAGAACATCCTCGTATTGTGGATGATGAATTCAAAGCAAATATCTATGAAATTTCAAGACAGATCGTAAAATTGGAAGATAAATTTGTTGATCTTGCATATCGTATGGGTCCTATTGAGGGTTTGGATATGCAAGAGGTCAAGCAATATATTCGTTATATTACTGACCGTCGATTGTTGCAATTGGGCATGAAACCTAATTTTAAAGTGAAAGACAATCCATTACCATGGTTGGAGTGGGTTTTAAATGGTGCAGATCATACTAATTTCTTTGAGAATCGAGTGACTGAATATGAAGTCGCAGGAATGAAAGGAAGCTGGGATGACGCATATGATACAGAAGAATGTGAGGACGGAGTATGTCTAGTCGCATAAGGAGTTATAATGAAGAAATACGCTTGGGCGACGGCTGGTTGGTTGTGTTTGATAATGGCATATATTGGTGTAGTGACACCTGGTATCCCATTTAGTCATTTTGTTTTAGGGGCAGCATTTTGTTTTGCAAAGTCAAGTCCTCGGATGCACAAATGGATCACAGAACACAAGACCTTTGGCCCATTTATTAATAACTGGACTGAGAAAAAAGTATTTCCTCAGAAGGCAAAATATTTAATGGCAGCGATGATGACTTCTTCATTGGTGATTATGTATTTTACTGTACCGATTAAAGGTGTAATCTATACGGGCATTTTCATGTTTCTCGTATGCATCTGGGGTTGGCGATACCCTGGTTCACCAGAAGAATATGATCGCCGAAAGGCTGCCGGCAAAAGGATAGCATGGATCCGGTAAATGTTGGTTTTAGAAGATAAACTATTATTTCTAGACAGTCAAAAAACAGGTGGGACTTTCATATCCCATCTGTTAATGAATATGTCCAAGCTTGAGCAATATGTTTATTATCAAAATCATGCACCGGGTCTTTGGTATTCACCTAGTCAATTTACAGTTATATCTGTTCGTCATCCCTTAGAGCTCTACAGCTCTTTATATCGTTATGGTCTTGATGGCCATAGTGATGCCTATATTTTTTCGAAAAAGGCGAACAATGGAGAGCCACATCCAGCATATGATACCTTCGAGTCTTTCTGTGAATGGATGTTAGATCCAGAAGGAGCACCAAGACTTTTGGAAGGCAAGTGGGCCTATGGTCCAGAGATAGCTGAGGTTATGGGTAGATTCACTTGGGGACATTTCCAAGTAGCACTACAATGGCCTGAGCCGTCATTCAATAACCTGAAACGAGTATTATCAAACTTCGACGGATTTGGGATAGATCCTGTTTCATGGTTGGATAATCAAACACTGAGAATTGATTATGTGATTCGACAAGAGACATTAGAAAAAGATTTGCACAAATTGATTTTTGATATGAAACCAGAATGGTTCTATCAAGATGAATGGCCAATACAACTGAGACATGGTAATTTCAACAACTCAACTAAGGGTCCAGCAACAGTCAAATTGGAATCTGTTGAACTATTGAGAGAAATTGAAAGAAAGGAAAAATTGCTGTACAATAGATTCTACTCGTATACATAATAATGTGTTTCATGTAGTAGAGTAACATTAATATGGTAGATAAAGATTCAGAAGAGCAAGAAGTAAGCTGGAGTAGAGAATTAGTCGAAGGCTATCGCCTACAGATTCTAGATTTTCAAAGCCAAAGTATTCTAAGAGAATTAGAGAGTATCGACGAGTACGTTGATTACCTTGGATTTAACTTGCCTCATGCTAATGATATATGGAAAAGAATGAATTACAACGCAAAGAGGCAAGAAAAATATGAGCAACAACGAAAACGAAAGAACCCCTAAAATTTATGAAAGCCCCGACCGGGGCCAAACTGTTTATGAGCGAGAATTTGGTGCTCCATACACAGAACGAAAATTGATTATGAAAGATGGAGTAAAGATCGATGAGTGATAGGCCAAAAGATTATGCTATGGTCACTACTATCTCCACAGTCAAGACCATCTATATGGTACCTATGTCTGTGATAAGTGAAGAGTGCAACAACCAGGGCTTTGAAATTACTGAAGATATTGCTAAAGCATGGGCTGAAGATGCAATAACTTGTGAAGAGGTTCGTGACGCCGGACAAAAATTCTTAGGCGAGAATATCATGGATACCCATATCATTTCTGAAGCACGTGCATTGCAGTTATTTGATTCTCACAATGGTGCAGCAGATAAGTTCTCTACCGAAGAGAAACTTGCATATATCGCTAATTGGAAAGACCAATATACCTGGTCGAAGAAAGACAAGAAAGATATCATACTATGACCGGAATGCCTAACTACGTTAAAGCGCTTGCCGACCAAAACGAAACTTAAAATAAATAACACATTTTATTAAAGGAGTAAAGTCATGGCAAAAGCTAGAGGTGCGTTGGGTGGGGTTGTTCGCCCAGACAAAAGACCAAAAGGAACGTCTATTGGTGATGGCCATTTAAAGATGGCGTCTATGAATAAAAGAAAGAAAGCAAATTTTAAAAAGTATCGTGGCCAAGGCCGATGAATCTAAATGTATTCTTTGGTGGTCTGATACTTTTTGGACTGTGTGCAGGAGGGTACGCTCTTTTTATGTACCTTGTAGCTGCATACCAAATTAGTAAAGAAACGAAAAGAAAGGACTTAGAAGATGAGTAGAAAGGGACAAATCAGAACTGTGTTTCCCAAAGTTGAGCCAGAGATAGAACCAGACAATTATTATGTCGTTGACTTAATCGAAAACGATAAGGTAATTGAAGTAAGAGAGTTACCAGGTAAAAGCCTTAGTTATGCCGAGGATGTAGTTGAAAATTGGGAAAGTGGGGTGATACAACTATTAACTGAATAAGGAGAAACCTATGGCAAGATGGAGATATCTTGTCGTTATGGTTTTGATTATGATGTCTGGTCCGGTACTTTGTGCAGACATTGAAAAGTGGACAAAAGAACAAAAATGGAACTTTGCCGTTTACTCGGCATTGACAACAATAGATGCTTTGCAGACACATACTGCTATGAAGCACGGTCATTTTAAAGAAGCGAATCCTCTCTATGGTTCTAATGCCAGTGATACGGAATTGGCAATAGGAATGGTTGCGCGCATTGGTATGATGTATTTTATGATTGATAAGAACCGAGCTCCTAAATGGATGACTTGGGGCTTAACAGCCATAACTGCCGGAGCAGTAATACATAATCACTCTGTGGGAGTAAGAATAAATGTACGAATATAGAACCAAATTAATCAAAGTTGTTGACGGTGATACTGTTGACGTTGACATCGATTTAGGATTTGGTATTTGGCTTAAGAAAGAACGTGTCCGTATCATGGGCATCGATACACCCGAATCACGTACCAGTGACAAGGTTGAAAAGTTATTTGGTAAGGCTGCAAGTAAACGCCTCAAACAATTGCTTGGACCAAACCCAGTATTGAAGACTCAAGTTGCTCGTGATGGTGAAGACATGAAAGGCAAATTCGGTCGTATCCTCGGCGACTTTGATGTTTATGACGCACAACTTGATGCCTGGCGTCCTGTCACAACTGTGATGGCACATGAAGGTCATTGTGTACCCTATTTTGGTGGATCTAAAGAAGAAACCCAAGCCGCACACATGGAAAATCGTAAAAAGCTTTTGAAAGAAGGCGTTGTCGATCAGAAGACATATGATAAGCTCGTGGCCAAACAATAAGGCAGTTAGTATAAATTGAATGATATTTTTGTTATTGATGATGTGATCTCTAAAGAAAACCAAGACCTAATCGAAAAGTTAATGTTCAATCAGCAACTTGATTGGAAATTCTTTAAAGATATTGCATTGAATGAAAAAGAAATGGCTGCGTTGGGAGTGACCAAATATACTCCAGCGATTGCATGTTATTTCAAGCAGGAAAATCCTCCGTACGAATTGCCAAAATTCTATGACGCACTTAAATTCTTACCGACTGAAGCTCTGGCCAAGGCCGGTTTAGAGCTCACAAAGATTTTCGATGCTCGATCTTTTTTATCGTTTCCTCTACATCCAAATGTCAGAAAAGAATACGATAACATCCACGTAGATATGCCTGCTGATCATTGGGTGTGTCTCTATTATGTGAATGATATTGACGGCGACACGACCTTATTTAAGCAGCGTGTGAATATAGAGATCAAAACAATCGATGAATATCAGCGCGCAGAATGGGAACCCCTTCAATCTGTCTCACCCAAGAAGGGAAGAGCAGTAGTGTTTAAGGGAAATAGATATCACAGCAGTACAGGACCAACGAATGGAGTTCGATGTATCCTTAACTTTGATGTGGAGGTGAAATGAAAGATTTACATTTTATCGAAGTTGGAACAAGTGATTTCGATACATTAATTCAGGTGGCAAAGCCGGAGACTGCCGGCATATCAATTGAACCTATTAAATATTACCTTGATAGGCTACCCAATCCCCCAAATGTAATCAAAATGAATTGTGCAATTGCATTGGATGGCACGGTAGGTAAAAATAAAATATATTATGTGCCAGATGAGGTTATCAAAGCAAACAACCTTCCGCATTGGATCAGAGGGTGCAATTCTCTGGGTGATTATCATTATCAGCACAAACAAATGGACATCAAGCATTTGGTCCAAATCGATGAGGTCGACCAAATCCCCTTATCGGATATTCTTGAACAACAAGATATTCGTCGTATTCTTACTTTAAAGATAGATACGGAAGGTGGAGACTGTGCGATCTTGCAATCATTCGTCCCTTATCTGAACAGTAAGCCTAGAATCAAATGGCCTGGCAGAATTCTCTTTGAAACCAACATTCTGACACCTGAAAAAATAATCCAAGAAACTCTTGACATTTACACTGAGTTGGGTTATAATTATAAACGAGACCATGAAAATACGTTGATGATTCTATGACAGACAAATGGGAAGGTGGGAAAGGCGATCGTCAAAGGCGCGCCGATCATAAAAAATTTGAATCAAACTGGGATCGTATCTTCGGCAAAAAGGATGAGAAGAAACTAAATAATGATAAACCACATAAAGATTCTCGGCCTCGGCCATCCTAGAACCGGCACAGGATTCACTGCCAAGGTTTTAACCCAATGGGGACTACCTATGGGCCATGAAGTATTCAGAGAATACGGCTCGGTTAATTGGGCTTTAGTGAATGAAACTGGGCCGTATCCATTTCGAGCCTACGGCTGGACAGCAACTCAAAAGAAAAGACCAGAATATGATCATCTGGTCTATAATGTAAGAGACCCATTTTTCAGTATTCCCTCTCTTGCATACACAGAAAATGACCCAAGCAAAGAGGCGTTTATATATCGTCGGTTAAAAATGGGCATTCCTCTCAATGGCAATCCAATCGAAAACGCCATCCAAAGCATCCTCGCGTTCGACCAAATGATTCTCAATCTCAACCCCGATATTGTGTTTCGAATAGAAGATCAGCAAAAAAGACTATTTGAATATTTTGTTTCTCATTATGATATAGAATACGTCAAAATCAGAGAACGCGCTAATGTTCGTGATCACAATAATATGGCCAGTCTCTTAAATGTCTATGGCACTCCAAGTAAGGAGTTGTGTGATCAAATTGATTCATTTTGTGAACGCCACGGATACAGAAATATTTTTAATTAATTACAAAAAAGTGTTGACATCTGCCTAGAAGTATGTTATGATTATATCATACAAAATGAAAAAGGAGATGATATGTCATTTCAACCAGTAAAGTTACACAAGTTTGAAGATAATGTCGAGTCTCGATTGACTGACGATGCTATCTACATTGTTGAGTTTTTCTATGAAAAAGAGCTCGATGAGCTCGGTCAAAAAGAATACGATGAGATTTCAGAGTGGCTAGAAAAGAACGAATATACCCTTCTCTATGCTGGATTTAGAAACGTGCTGGATCACATCGACGGAAACCTGATGGAACAGGGAGAAGGCTAATTGTATTTACCTCTAAGCTATAAATATGATCCTTCAGGTCGTAAACGTAAACCTCGTAAACCGAAAGGAGAAGTCTGTGTCAAGTATGTCCCGCCTAAGTTTCAGGAGTACCAACCAAGTCCGTCGTATGCAAGCCAACGCGCGGCAGAGATTAAACAGTACAAATCGGCATCTCTTACTCCAGCAAAGGCAGGAGGAAACAAACAAGAATCAAAGCAGTACACAGGAGACTACGTCATTGGAATCGGACAGCTACACAAATCCAACGCTGTTCCTGTAACCAATCCCAAGTACGCCCGTGAAATTTCGGAAATGTATTGACAAACCATCTTTTATGTGTTAAGATAACACCTGTTATCAAATAAAACTGAAAGGTGATATGAAGAATGTAACTCGATTCGAAGTGATTGATGATAAAGGTCGATCGTATGTGGAATATCTTGACAATGATGAAGGAATCGAGTATAGTTTACAAGATGATGACCGCACTCTGAAAGTGTTTATTGACAGCCAACATTGGAAAGAAGATTTATGACAATGCCCAGTGAGAGAACTCAAGCAGTATTACGAACAGAACGATTTCTGCTGGCTCTGCGTGACCCCAAGAAATATCCTCGTGTACCCAAAGAAGTGCGTGAAGAAGCCAGTCGATTACTGAGACACTATCCGTCAAAGTACCACATGGAGCACATCGATGAAAGTTTTGAACCGTTGGAGGCAATAGATTATGAGTAAAATCCACATTGATCGATTCACCAGCAACAACCCAGAACTCACATTTGACGATGTGGTACAGAACATTCGTATGGGTGTTACTGATAAAGGAACCGTGAATGTTCATTTCGAGACTCGCGACAAATACATAGAGGTGGAAGCCAACGGTACAGTTGGTGGCCCAGACTATAAGGGCCAGACGATTCATCTTTCTCCTCATCTATGGATTATTGGGGATGGTGGCCTAGGACGACAGTTGGACGGGACGGATGATGAGTTTTACGATCATCCAAACTTTTGGAGCGCAACACTAATAGTTGACACGGAGGACAATAAATATTATACCAGTAGTGTGATTGCATTGAAGCACGAATATTTTGTGAGTTATGTCCTCGACAGTGAAGTGATGAACCATGATTGCCTTGGTGAAGTTGAAATTATTGAATGGGTGGAGGAGAGTGAGTGATTATGAATGATGTTAAACTGGAGAAGGGTGCACGATGAAAGAAATTACTGATGAAGAATACAATCTCTTCAAAAAACTGACTAAGATTTGGTTCCACACACAACCTGATGAGTGGAAAGCTTTCCACCCAGCCAAGAGTGGTTCATTCTTTATATGTGGTGAAGGCGGTGACCACGATGAGAACGGATTACCTGATACTATATTAGTATGTCCTCAAATGGGTGCGAATATCACAGCAGTCTATGAAAAGAA
>Ga0209308_10001680_pt1 | contig 20172 bp, 17 predicted proteins | sample COGITO_mtgs_1204_3_FD_184806 | JGI IMG/M metagenome (GOLD analysis project Ga0209308, IMG submission 184806) | Pelagic marine microbial communities from North Sea - COGITO_mtgs_120405 (SPAdes) (version 2) | ecosystem: Environmental > Aquatic > Marine > Epipelagic ...
CTGATCTTGCTGGAATGCCTCACTTGTTGGTGGCTGGAACCACAGGATCGGGTAAATCTGTAGCTATTAACGCCATGCTTATCAGTATCTTGTATAAAGCGAGTCCAGAACAGGTCAGACTTATTTTAATAGATCCAAAAATGCTTGAACTTTCTGTCTATGAGGATATTCCTCACTTATTAGCTCCAGTCATAACAGATATGAAGGAGGCTTCAAGTGGCCTCAGGTGGTGTGTGAATGAAATGGAAAGACGTTATAAGCTAATGGCACATTTGGGCGTAAGGAACTTAAATGGATTCAATAAAAAAGTAAGCGATGCTGCTGCTTCCGGTGAGCCCCTTAAAGATCCAACGTGGAAAATTAATGAAGCCGAAGAAGGAGAAGAAGCTCCAGATTTAGAAGAATTACCTTTGATTGTTCTTGCAGTTGATGAGTTGGCCGATCTGATGATGGTAGTTGGAAAAACCGCTGAACAGCTAATTGCGAGAATTGCACAAAAAGCGAGGGCAGCTGGAATCCATATGCTTTTAGCTACCCAAAGACCTTCAGTCGATGTAATTACTGGTTTAATCAAAGCAAATATATCTTCAAGAGTTGCATTCCAAGTGGCCTCAAAAATGGATTCAAGGGTTATATTGGATCAAGGGGGCGCTGAGCAGCTTCTAGGAAAAGGAGACATGTTGTATTTAGCACCAGGTACCTCTATTCCTCAAAGAGTTCATGGAGCCTTCGTGGGTGATGATGAAGTCCAGAGAGTGGCGGATGATTGGAGGCAAAGAGGTAAGGCAGATTATCTTGAAGAAGTGACAAAAGAAGAAGGCGCTGTTGCGGGTATGCCAGGTATTGCATCAGATGACGACGATGCCGAAAAAGACGAACTTTATGACGAAGCCGTAGCCTTTGTCGCTCAATCAAGAAGAGCTTCCATTTCAGCTGTTCAAAGAAGACTAAGAATAGGTTATAACAGAGCAGCAAGAATGATAGAGACAATGGAAGAAACAGGTGTTCTAAGTCCAATGGCCTCAAACGGAAATAGAGAAGTATTGATCCCTCCACCTCCTGAGGATTAATTTGAAGAAACTATTTCTCTTTTTAATTTTCTCTAGTTTCTATCTATATTCTGAAGATAATATTGTCATCATCATTTCAATGGATGGTGTTCGATATGATTTTCCTGAGTTAACGCAAGATGGAGGCTTCACTTATATTAAGCAAAATGGCTTGAAGGCAGGCTCTTTAATACCAGTTTTTCAATCTTCAACTTTTCCTGCTCATGTGTCCATGGCTACTGGAGTAACTCCCGATAAACATGGAATTCTTCATAACTCCTTTTACGATAAAAATAGAGGCTCTTATAGCTATAGTCCAGATGCCAGTTGGATTGAATCTGAACCCATATGGGCTCTATTGGAAAGAAATAACTTAAAAACAGCTACTTATTTTTGGGTTGGATCAGAGACAGACTGGAACGGGACTAAGATTTCTTACAGTAAAGCCCCATTTAATGGTCGCATTTCAGAAAAAAGTAAAACAAAAAAAATTTTAGAATGGCTTGATCTAGAAGATCGATTGCGACCAAGATTAATTATGTCTTGGTGGCATGGCACGGACTCTATTTCTCATGAAAACGGCGCTCTTGACTCCACAGTTATCAACCAACTTAAAAGACAAGATCAAGAATTACTTAATTTAATTAATGCAATTTCTTCTAGAGATTTATGGAACAAGGTAACGCTTTTGGTTGTTAGCGATCACGGGATGTCGAATGTTTCAAACTTTATAAATTTAAAAGAGATAATAAAGAGTAATAATATAAGTGCTCGTCTTTCTATAGGCCCTGCGGTAGGACATATTTTCTTAGACAATCCTAAGGATATGGCCTTAGCCAAGACAGTCTTGCAAGCAAACAATTCCCTATCTGTATGGGATAAAAGTAATCTCCCACCTGAATACAATATGCTCCATGACAATAGAACGGGAGATATTATTGTGACTACTACCGTACCTAATATGTTGGTTTCTAGGAAAAGCTCTAATCCACCCAAAGGAATGCATGGCTATGATCCTGCCAATAATAAAGAAATGGAGGGGATATTCTTTGCTATGGGCGGTAATGTCTCAAAAGCGGAAATTAGTAAAGTACATCAACTAGATATTGCTCCAACAATATTAAATCTGCTCAATGTAAAGATACCCGAATATATGTCAGGGAAAGTTATAGACTTGAATTAATGCAAAAATTATCTATCCTTTTTTTCTTATCAACAATGTGCTGTTTTAACTATAGCGCAGATATAAATAAAGATAATTTATTTGAATTTCTGAATAGTAAACAACACATAACAGCCCAATTCATCCAAACTACAGAAATAGACTTTAAGAAAAGAACTGTTGGGGGTGAGATTAAAGCCAATCGATCTGGTCAATTTAAAATTGAATATAAAGAACCCATTAATGAAATGATATCTACAGATGGTGAGTATCTTTATAAATTAGATCTTGAACTCGACCAATTAGATATTCTTCCTAGAGAAGATTATTTTACCAATACACCAATCAGTATTTTCATTTCAGAAATAGACGACCTAAACGAGTTATATTTAGTAGATTACTGTGAAGTTAAAAATAATCAGACCTCCTGTTTAATCACGCCAAAAAGTAAGGAGAGTTTTATGGAAAAATTATTTATTAATTTTATTAAAAATAATCTAGTTTCTTTGAGGTATATAGATTCCTTTAATCAGGATGTAAAATTACAACTCAATAATATATCTTGGTCTAGTTTTGAAGAATCTGATCTAGAGATTTCTATTCCTGAAGGTATAGATGTTGTTTATCACTAAAAGTCTTTAAAATATCAGTATGCTTGATCCAAAAAAACTTAGAAAAGAAACCAGCGAAGTTGCTCTTAATCTTAGCAGACGAGGATTCAATTTTGATCAAAACACCTGGAATGATCTCGAATCAGAAAGGAAAGAGTTGCAAGGATCTAATGAAGAACAGCAATCAAAGCTAAATGACATTTCAAAAGAAATTGGACTTGCCGTTAAAGAAGGTAAAGACTCCACTCAATTAAAAGAACAAGCTTCTGAATTAACTGCTCTTATCAAAACACAATCCAAAACACTTGATGATTTACTCGAGGATATTAATCAGTTTGTTTTGTCTTTACCTAACTTGATAGATGAAGATGTTCCAGATGGAAAAAATGAAGATGAAAATTTAGAAATAATTAGTGTCGGCTCGCCTAGACAATTTAATTTCTCACCAAAGGATCATTTAGAAATTGGTGATAATAGAGGAATAGACATGGAGGCTGGTGTAAAAATAACCGGCTCTAGATTTAAAGTATTAAAGAATGAGATTGCTCACTTGCAGAGAGCATTATTAAATTTCATGCTAGATACTCATGTAAAAGATCATGGGTATGAAGAAGTTTATGTCCCTTATATTGTGAATAAAGAATCATTAATCGGTACTGGTCAACTTCCCAAGTTTGAAGAAGATTTATTTAAAATAGACGGCGAAAATAATTTCTATTTAACATCTACCGCTGAGGTCCCAGTTACAAATTTACTTAGAGATGAGATCTTAGAATCTGAAACGTTACCGCTCAAGTACGTATGCCACACTCCATGCTTTAGGAGCGAGGCAGGCAGTTATGGAAAAGACACTAGAGGTATAATGAGGTTGCATCAGTTTGAAAAAGTTGAACTTGTTCAAGCGGTAGAGTCTAGTGATTCCGAAGAGGCTTTAGAGGAATTAACTGGACATGCTGAGGCAATATTACAAAAACTGGAACTTCCCTATAGAAAAGTATCCTTGTGTTCAGGAGATATAGGTTTTAGTGCAGCTAAAACTTATGACCTAGAGGTCTGGGTACCGTCTCAAGAAGCCTATAGAGAAATTTCTTCTTGTTCAAATTTTAGAGATTTTCAAGCAAGAAGAATGAAAGCTCGTTGGAAAAATCCATCAAATAACAAAATAGAACTACTCAATACCATTAATGGTTCCGGCCTAGCTCTAAGTAGAACTGTTCTGGCAATTCTCGAAAATTATCAAGAATCTGATGGATCTGTTGCGATTCCAGATGTGCTTAGAAGTTACATGGGGAAAGATAGAATTCTTTCTTAATTCAAGTTTTTGCGATCTCAAACATTAAAAATTCATCTAGATGTGCCGTCATTGTGAAAAAGATAGAAATATAAGTCTATTTTTATACCTTTTGTGACTAACAAGGTATAAGATATATAAGAACTTTTTTTCTAATTAATTTTGGGGTAACCAATGAAAACACTCTTCAAAAAAGTATTTCTTTTTTCTTCTGTTGTCTGTTTAAGTTTACCTTTCTTTGCTGATGTCGATACGACTTCTGGGATGAGAGGAACTGTGAATGTATCTGGAGCAACTGTTGTTGCAGAGCATACACCAACTGGCATAACAAAAACGACTACATCTGGCTCTTCTGGAAGCTTTAGGCTTACATTCCTGCCTTTAGGTGGTCCATATACAGTTAAAATAACCGCACCTGGTTATGATTCTGAATCCATAGATGGCTTATACCTTAATTTGGGTGATCCGCTTTCTTTCGGAGTCACATTAACAAGTTCTTCAGCTGCTGATGAAATTGTGGTGACTGCTAAACCAGCTGAGGCATTTAAAATGGGAACTAGTACAGTTCTTACTCGTGATGATATGAATGCTATCCCAACGATTAATCGTTCCGTTGCTGATTTCGCTAAAATGGATCCTAGGGTATCTGTTAATGGTGGGGTGGGTCGTGATGCTGAAATTAGTGTCATGGGAGCTAATACAAAATTTAATGATTTCACTATAGATGGTGTCAGCTTTAATGATCCATTTGGACTAAATGATAATGGGTTTGGAACAATGAAGAATCCGGTAAGTATGGACTTCGTTGATCAAATTTCAGTTGATATTACTCCTTTTGATGTTTCTAGAGGTAACACAACTGGTGGATCGATAGCTGTAGTTACAAAATCTGGTACTAATGAGTTTCATGGTTCTGCTTTCTATCAAAACAGAGACGAAGGCAATGTAGGAGATTATCTAGGTGAAGATTTTCCTGAGTTTGAAGATGAAGTCATGGCTTTTACTTTTGCAGGCCCAATCATCAAAGATAGACTTTTCTTTTTCGTAGGTTATGAAGAAAACACAACATCATTGCCAGGACTGTATGGAACAGTAGATAGTAATGCCCAAATCAAAGGGGAAACAGTTACTACTGCACTCGCTAATGAGATTAGGCAATACACCATTGATAACTACGGTGGGTACGATGCTGGTTACATTAATCTTGTAACATTTGATGAAACTCACGAAGAGTGGACAGTTAAATTAGATGCCGTTATCAGTGATGACCATAGAGCAACTTTAAACCTTTCACACTCTGAAGATTTAACACCGCAAAGATATAATTATGGTGAAACAGTATTCAGTAATAACTGGTACTACAAGCCCCCAGAGATAGATCGAGCTTCATTTACTTTATACAGCGATTGGTCAGATAGATTGTCGACTAAATTTAAGTATACCTCATATGAAATGGAAGAAGATGATGCCTCATACGGAGATGACTTCTTTCCCGAAATGAATATTAGAATTGGTGGAGATAACGTATTTCTAGGTGGAGACAGATATAGAGGAGCAAACTTAATTAATGTTGAGAGTGAATTCCTTACCTTGAAAGCAGACTATGATAATGACGATCATTTATATACTGTAGGTTACGAATCTGATAATTCTGATGTCGTTAACTTATTCATCGCTAGATATAACGGCGAAGTAAGATTTGATAGTTTTGAAGATTACAAGAATGGTATTTGGAGTAGATTAAGAATCCATGAACCATATGCTGGTCATGATGCTGTTGGAACAATGGCAGCAGATTTTGAAGTAGAAAAGACTTCTCTCTACATTCAAGATAAATGGTTCGTTAATAATGATTTAACAGTTATGTTTGGACTTAGGTATGACGCTGTTGAAACTCCTATTGCCCCAGCTACTAACGTAAACTTCGTTAAAGAATATGGATTCTCTAATGCTGAAACATTTGATTTCAATCTTCTTCAGCCAAGATTCTCTTTTAATATGGATGCAACAGACTTTTTCTCTAATAGGGAAAATGTAGTTGCTGCTACCTTGCGAGGTGGACGAGGATTATTCATGGGAAGAATCCCAAGAGTTTGGTACGGAAATGCATACTCTAGAACAGGTGCAACAGGTGATTACAGAGGTTGGTATGATTACGATACATCTGCAAGTAATTTTCCTGGTCCAATGCCTAAAGGAGATCCAACTGCATTTTGGTTAGGAGCAGGTTCAAAATACACCGTTCCATCAGGAGACAGTCCTTATGGAGTTGCTCAAAGTACAGATCCAAACTTTGAAGCACCATCTTCATGGAGAACAAGCTTAGCTCTAGATATTTTGACCCAAGGTGGCTGGGATGTAACGCTTGAATATAATCTTGATGAAGTTAGACAGGCTATTTTCTTTACTGATTTAGGTCTAGAGCAAGAAGGCACACTGGCTGATGGTAGGGGAATCTACGGCGGAAGAGGCGACTATAGGTTAACTAATACGGACCAAGGAACTACTGAAGCTTGGACTATATCTACCGCGAAACAGTTTGGTGATGTGAATTGGTTTGCTGGTTACACCAAAATGAGAGCTAACGATGTGTTTGAACTTACCAGTGCTCAAAGTGAAAGTTCTTATGGTAGATCTGTGAGAGCAGATGGTGAGAATATAAATGCTGCAAGGTCAAACTTTATGGTTGAGCACAAGTTTATCTCTAGCTTAGATTACACAACACAACTAATAGGTAACAACGATACTAGATTCTCTTTAGTTTACGTAAGAAAATCAGGAGAGCCTTATAGTGTTACATTTGATGGCTATGATGATGCTTTCGCGAATGATAAAAGCGATGGTGGATATGACGCTGCTTACATACCTACAGGCGCTTCAGATCCGAATGTTGTTTTTGCAAGTACTGCTGTAGCAGATGCTGTAATGGCACATGTAAATTCATCCGGTCTTTCTAGTTACAAAGGAACAATAGTTCCAAGAAACGCATTTAATAGTCCTTGGAATTCTTCTTTAGATTTAAGAATTACTCAAGATATTGAAGTTATGGAAGGTCATAAAGTAATTGTTTATTTAGATATCACTAATTTGCTTAACTTGATCGATGACGATAAAGGAATAATTACTGAATATAGTAATAGAAGCAGGCAAATAGAGCTTGATCGTGATAATCCTTATGATTCAGAGGGTAGATATAATATTGTTGGTGTAGATCCAGATGACGGATTGAGAGTTTACAATAACAATGGACAATCTTCTTACCAATGGAACTTAGGATTTAAGTATCAATTCTAAATTCATAAAATTAAAAAGACGCCACTATATGTGGCGTTTTTTTTATAGAAGTCTTGGACCGTTTGCGCTGCAAACTTTGGATGCATAATTAACTGATTTCATCAGTGATTCTATTGAGTCGGAATTTTCTAAACAAGATAAGAAGGTCCCGATTAAAGCATCTCCTGCACCATTAGAATTTATCATATTAATTTTAGGGGCTTCTACGTATTGTTCGTTATAACGAGCTCCGTTTTCACCATCTGTAACTAGGGTATTGTTCGTATTCATAGAAATTAATTTCTTGATTGCAGACATTTCAATTTGATTACCGTAGAGCATATGTAATTTTCTTGAACTTAACCACATGAGATTACTAAGATTTTCTTCTATGAGAGATGCATCAGATATTCCAAAACATATTTTTAAATCAGCACTCTCTTCCAATGCACTCTGAGCAGTACTTAATCCGTTGTTTGTAGATAAACTAAAATTATCAAATAGAAGATATTTAGATTGCTTTAACTTATCGATATTTAGACTCTTGGGGCTAAGATCTAGATTAGCTCCTAGATGAGCTGCCATAGTTCTTTGCCCATCAGGCGTAACAAATATTAGACAAATTCCTGTGTCTAGATTAGATCTTGAATAGGAAACATCTCCTAATTCATCCTTAAAGCTATCTATGAAGTATTGACCGTATTCATCATCGCCTAATGAACACGAATAATGAGTCTTAGCACCATGTTTATTTGCCGCATAGAGAGAATTAGCAATAGAGCCACCAGGCAATTTCGAATGAATATTTTTAGAATATGTCTCCAAATATATTGTCAGTTCTTCTGTAGCAATATGTTTCATGCTGCCTTTTTTTATCTCGATATCTTGAAGTTGAATCTCACTAATTCGTATTTCTATATCTACCAAGGCATTTCCAAATCCGTATATTGTGTTCATATGGTCTATAATCTAGCTGAAAAAGATTAATTATAAATAAATATTAAATTGGAAGCTCCTTTCTCAGTTCTATCTCTTGAAGATCTTGATAATGATCTTGCTTCTTTCTCGAATAATCTTGGAGAAAGCTTTAAACAATGGGGTTTTTGTGGAATTAAAAATCACGGAGTAGATACCGAGCTTGTAAATGAAGTTCAAGAAATGTTTATTCAATTTTTTTCATTTCCTGAAGAGAAAAAAAAAGAATATTTCAGGCCAGAGTATGGAGGGGCAAGGGGTTACACGCCTTTTCAGGTTGAAACCGCTAAGGATGCTAATATTGCTGACCTGAAAGAATTTTGGCATGTCGGACGCGATTTAGAAAAAAAAGATCCTTACAGAAGGTGGATGCATGATAATTTAGATGTAAGCGATATTTCTTCCTTTACAGAAAAAACTAATCAATTATTTTTGCAGTTTGACGAGCTAGGCAACGAACTTCTAAAGGCAATATCCCTTTACCTTAATTTGCAATCTGATTACTTTAAATCAATAACAAATAAAGGTAATAGCATAATGAGAGTAATACATTATCCGCCCATAAACTCAATTGATATAGGTGAAAGGGCGGGTGCTCATGAAGATATTAACTTGATTACACTGCTTATAGGCGGTCAACAGGCTGGTTTAGAAATACTGTCAAATCAAAATGAGTGGCTAAGGGCTTCGGTAGATGACGGCGTAATTATTTGTAATATTGGAGATATGCTACAAAGGCTTACCAATAATAATTTAAAATCAACTACACATAGGGTTAAAGCAATAGGCAATGAAATGGAATCTTCTAGGTATTCAATTCCTTTTTTTGTCCATCCTAATCCGGATTGGTATATTGAGACGCTTGATAATCAGATAAGTATTGATAATCCAAATTCCTATCCAGATGGAATTTTAGCTGAAGATTATCTGCAAGAAAGACTAAAAGAAATTAAACTATCCTAATGGAATATTTACAGCCAACTCTGGGTTTATTTGGTCTACTTGCCTTAGGGGCAATTTTTAGTGAGGATATAAGGTCTATAAAACTTAGATATGTTCTTAGTGGAATACTGTTACAGTTTATTTTAGTAGTAGCACTGACTAAGGTAGAAATCATCAGTTCTTTATTTGGTAAACTTTCAGAAGGGGTAATGGTCCTTAAAGCTGCGAATGATTATGGAACTGGATTTGTTTTTGGATATCTCGCTGATGGAGCTCCTAATGCGCCATTCGATATAGCCAATCCCGGAGGTACTTTCATCTTTGCATTTGGGGGTCTTACCTTGGTCATATTGATGTCAGCTCTATCTGCTCTTTTATGGCATTTAAGAGTTATTCCCTTCATAGTTAATGCTTTATCTGTTCTTTTCAAAAGACCTTTGAATGTTGGTGGACCCATCGGTCTTGGTGCAACTGCAAACGTATTCTTGGGCCAAGTAGAAGCTCCTTTGCTTATTCGACCTTATCTTGCGTCTATGACTAGACATGAACTGCTGATAATAATGACAGTGGGCATGTCAACTATTGCAGGGTCGGTGATGGTCGTATACACCACAATGCTTACGCCTATTTATGGACCAGGTTTAATTGGCCACTTTCTATCGGCGTCATTAATATCTGTTCCTGCTGGCATTATGTATGCCAATATGATGATTCCTAGTGACATTAAAACCGAATTTCCTGATGAGCAAGCAGATGATTTGTACTCAAGTACTATGGACGCTGTTACTCAAGGTACCAAGAATGGTTTGGATATGTTTCTTAATATTAGTGCGATGCTCATTGTTGTAATGGCATTAGTTTTTTTGTTAAACGCAGTTCTGGGTTTGCTACCTAATTTCAATGGCGATCCTATTACGCTAGAACTAATCCTTGGTTATATTTTTGTTCCCCTTGCATGGTTTATGGGAATACCTTGGAGTGAATCTCTTGCAGCAGGTCAGTTATTGGGTGTTAAGACAGCTCTTAATGAATTTGTAGCCTATCTTTATTTATCTGACGTAGAGACTTATGATTTGAGTGAAAAAAGCAGACTTATAATGCTTTATGCTTTATGTGGTTTTGCGAATCTCAGCAGCGTCGGTATATTGCTTAGCGGTATTAGTGCGATGGTACCTGAAAGAAGAATGGATCTAATTTCTGTCTCTGGAAAGGCATTATGGGCTGCTTTATTAGCATCTTGCTTAACTGGATTCATGGTAGGAATACTTTAATACTAAGCTATCTTTTTCTCTTTGAAGTGTTTTCTACAGACTGAAACATATCTTTCCTCTCCGCCTATTTCAATTTGAGATCCATCAGCCATTATATTTCCTTCGTCATCTACCCTAAGAACCATTGTTGCTTTTCTACCACAATGACAGACTGTCTTGATCTCTTTTAAGTTATCGGCCCAGGCCAATAAAAATTTACTTCCTTCAAAGAGCTTCCCCTGAAAATCAGTTCTAATACCAAAGGCTAAGACTGGTATATTTAATTCATCTACAATTCTTCCCAATTGCTCAACTTGTGATTCCGTCAAGAACTGAGCTTCATCTACTAGAACACAATCCACAAGATCATTATTATTTTTGTTTAATATATCCTTGTAAATATTTGTTTTTGTATTAAAAGTATTAGATTTTGCTTTTAAACCAATTCTTGAAACTATTTCACCAGATCCATATCGATTATCTAAGTCAGAGGTATAGATTTGAGGCTTCATGCCTCTTTCTAGATAGTTATGATTCGACTGGAGCAGCATGGTAGATTTACCAGCGTTCATAGAGGAGTAGTTAAAGTAAAGTTTGGCCATAATTCAGTACTGTGAATGTGATACTATAACAGTCTTTTTTATGTCCACCGAAGTTGATAAGGCACAGACCCAAGATGAATCTGTAGAAATAACTCATCCAGAATCCCTGAGTGTGTGGGGTCTTGCGTGGCCTTCAATTTTAAGTAATTTATTATTTGCCTCTGTAGGCCTGGTTTCCATAAAAATGGTAGGTTCACTTGGAGCTGAAGCGGTTGCTGCAGTTGGTACAGGACAAAGAATCTTTTGGGTTTTTCAAGCTTTGTTAATGGCAGTGATGGCAGGAACAACAGCACTTGTTGCAAGGGCTATAGGTTCAGGTGATGCTGAAGAGGCAGCTCAAGTAACTAGAGCGTCTTTAGGTTTGTGTTTATTGATATCCTTCTTTACATGCATTCTTTTATGGTTAGGTGCTGACTCTATGATCGGTCTTTTTGGCTTAGATGAAGTTTCAAAAAATTTATCTGTTACCTATACTAAAATACTTGTGGGATTTACTCCTGTCTTTGCTATATCTATGGTTTTAGGAACAGCACAAAGAGCGGCAGGAGATGCTAAAACTCCTTTGTATATTGGTTTGCTAACTAATATAGTTAATATCATTCTCTTGCTAGGTTTGGTTGAAGGCAGATACGGCATGCCTCAAATGGGTGTTGTGGGTGCTGCCTTAGCGGGTGGCTTAGCATTCACGTTTAATTCTCTACTGGTTCTTGCTTTATGGTTTGGAAAACGTTTAGCAGTGAGTATAGGGAAAGCAGGCTCTATGACGCGCGAAAGATTAGGTCAGCTAATAACTATTAGTTATCCAGCCGGTCTCGAGTCATTCATTTTCCAATTTGGTATGTTGTCTTTTTTCTGGATAGTCGCACTTTATGGAACAGATGCAGTTGCTGCTTACGGTATAGGAGTAAATGTATTGATGCTCTCATTCACCGTTGGTAATGGTTTTGCAATAGCTGGGGCAACTCTAACCGGTCAACACTTAGGAGCTTGATCCTGATAAGGCCTATGATTCTGGTTTCAAAGCTGCCCTAATGACCGTTCTGTCTATGGGTACGCTAGGCATTATCTTGGCTGTTTTCTCTAGAGAGCTAGCTACCTTTTTTATTGATGATATTGATGTTGTAGATAAGGCAGTTATATTTGTCTGGATGTTGGGAATCATGCAACCATTTATGGCAATTGAGTTTTCTATTGGCGGAGCCGTTAGAGGTGCTGGAGATACTAAATCACCTTTGATAATAACTATGATTGGTCTGGTGCTTGTTAGAGTTCCGCTCGCATATTTATTCTATCGCTTAGGACTGTCTATTGAGTGGATATATGCTACTTTGATAGCAGATTATTTCTTGAAAGGGGTTTTGCTGGCTATGAGGTATAAATCTAGGCGTTGGATGAAAGTTCTAAATACTAATAACTAATATAATTTTTTATATGAAATTCCTCTTTTTTATTCCATTCTTCTTCATAATTTTTAGCTGTTCAGAAACAACATCTATAGAAGCTTCTAAGAGTCCGACTCCTGATGATCTCATAGCACATACATCTGAGTTCAAAAAAGAAGTCATAGAAGTCACCGAAGGGGTTCATGTTGCTATTGGATATGCTCTTGCTAATGCAATTCTTGTAGAGGGAGAAAATTCCAATATTATTATTGACACAACTGGCACTATAGAAACAGCCAGAGAAGTGAAAGCTTTATTCGATGCAATAAACTCAAATCCCATCGAAGCAATCATCTACACACACAATCACGGAGATCACACATATGGAGCGACTGTATTTGCAGAAGACTCCAATCCTGATATCTATGCACATGATTCAACAGAAGAGTACCTCTCAAGAGTGATCGGTATAATTCGCCCTATTATCTCTGCTCGAAGTAACCGAATGTTTGGTAATTCTCTCCCTAAATCTGAAGTAGAGAATAATGGTATAGGGCCTTTCTTAGAGATTGGTAGGGACGGACGACAGCCCGGTCTTCTTTATCCAACAAAAACATTTTCAGATAAAATTAAATTCGAAGTCGGTGGTGTGAAAGTAGAGCTTTTTCATGCTCCTGGAGAAACTAACGATCAATTATTTGTTTGGTTACCAGAAAAGAAAGCATTATTTCCTGGAGATAATTTTTATAAAACCTTTCCAAACCTATATACGATTCGCGGTACTCCATACAGAGATCTAGCCGGATGGGTCAATAGTATTGATGTGATGAGGTATCTTCAGCCAGAATTTTTAATTCCCAGTCATACGAGACCGCTGGTGGGCCAAGATAATATTAATGAAATTCTAACGACTTATCGTGATGGAATTCAATTTGTTCATGATCAAACTGTCAGGCTGATGAATTTAGGATTAGGACCTGATGACATAGCAGAAACATTAGTTTTGCCCAAGCATTTAGGAGATTCACCATTTTTAAAAGAATTTTATGGGTCCCCTGAATGGTCTGCAAAAAATGTTTTTTCTGGCTATTTAGGCTGGTTCAATGGGAATCCTTCTTCTTTAAAACCACTTCCTCAAATAGAAGAAGCTGAAAATTTTATTAAGCTAGCTGGTGGTTGGGATAGTCTGCTTGCCACTGCTGAAGGGTCTTATTCGAATGGTGAGTTTCAATGGTCTTTGCAGTTAACTGATTATTTACTTAAATCAAAACCGGATGACACTCAGGCTAAATTGCTGAGACAATCTTCGCTTGTCGCTTTAGGGAATAAAGAAAGCAATCCAAACTCGAGATACTATTATTTAAGCAGTGCCGCTGAGTTAGATAAAGATTATCAACCAAATGATATTTTATTACCCAACATTGAAGCCATAACAAAATATCCAATAGAATCGTTTATGGAAACTCTCAAAGTAAACGTTATTCCTGAGAAATCTTTAGATAAAAATATACAGTTATTATTTACCTTTACCAATTCAACAAAATCTTTTTCAGTATTTCTTAGAAAGGGTGTTTTAGAGGTGCAGCCCTTCATGGTTTCGGGTTCTTCAGTTCAAGTCACATCAACTGAAGAAGATTTAAAGAGTGTGTTATCCGGTGTTAAGAGTCTTCCAATAGCTTTAGTTAATGGTACATTGCAAGTTAATGGAAGTAGAACAGATCTACTTTCTTTTTTTAGTAGTTTGAGGAATTAAATATGAAAAATTTTGATGATATTTCAGTTGAGATTATAGGCAATCTTGCCCATGTAGAGATTCAAAGGCCGCCTAATAATTTTTTTGATTATTTGCTTATACAACAAATTGCAGACGCCTATGAAGAACTCGATGAAGTTTCAGAATGTAGAGTTATAATTTTAAGCTCACAAGGAAAGAATTTTTGTGCAGGCGCAAACTTTGGACAAGATGAAGATATGCTTGATAAATCAGTTCCTTACGCTAAGTTGTATGCTCAGGCAGTCAGATTATTTAAAACACGAAAACCAGTAATAGCAGCTATTCAAGGCGCCGCCATAGGCGGTGGGTTGGGTTTGGCACTTTCTGCTGATTTTAGAATCGCTTGTCCAGAAGCAAGGTTTTCAGCTAATTTTGCTAAGCTTGGTTTTCATCCAGGTTTTGGGTCATCAGTGACTTTACCTAGAATAATAGGTAAACAAAAAGCTATGGACATGCTTTATACCGCTAGAAGAGTTGGGGGAGAGGAGGCTTTTAATATAGGACTTGCTGATAAAATTACAACGAAAGAAAATTTAATAAACGAATCAGAAGACTTTGCCTCACAAATTGCTTCTTCTGCACCAATGGCAGTAGAGTCAATCAGATCTACTGTAAAAGGTGATCTTGCGGAACAGGTAGAAAAAATAGTTGATTGGGAATTAAGTGAACAAATGAGACTTCAAAAAACTGATGACTTTAAAGCAGGAATAGAAGCTTCGTTAACTAGGGATACACCTCAATTCAATCGCAAGTGATTAAATCTTTAGCTTCTTAGGATCAAGTATTGTAGGTTTAGCCGTTTTAAGAAGATTAGGATAATCTATAGAATAATGTAATCCTCTGCTTTCCTTTCTCTTTAAGGCACTTTTAATAGTTAAATTAGCGACAAGGGCAAGGTTTCTTAATTCAATCAAGTCTGAACTGATCAGGTATTTACCGTAAAAATAATTAACCTCTTGATTGATATGCTTCATTGCAAGTTCTGCTCTTTTTAAGAGATTATTGGATCTTACAATTCCTACATAATCCCACATAAGTCTTCTAATCTCATCCCAGTTATGCCCTATGATTACTCCTTCTTGTGTCTCAGTTACTTTCGATACATCCCACTCCTCAACAGAATAATTATTCTTTTTAAAATTTTCTAAAATATGTTGAGAGGCTTTTTTAGCAAAAACTACGCACTCTAGAAGAGAGTTACTGGCCATTCTGTTTGCTCCATGTAAACCCGTGCTTGAGACTTCACCAATTGCATAAAGATTATTGATATTTGTATGGCTATTGAGATCAACTTTGACTCCTCCACATGTGTAATGAGCGGCAGGAACAACAGGTATAGGTTCTCTGGTTAAATCGAATCCAAAGGTCTTGCACTGCTTGAGGATATTAGGAAATTCATCTTTTATTTCTTCAGGATTTTTATGGCTGATATCTAGAAAAACATTATCTTCACCAGTTATCTTCATTTCTTTATCTATCGATCTAGCCACAATGTCCCTTGGTGCAAGTTCTAGTCGAGAATCATATTTTTTCATAAACTTCTCCCCATTACGGTTTATGAGAAAAGCACCTTCACCTCTCAAGGCTTCACTAATAAGAAATGATTTTGCATCAGGATGAAACAAACACGTAGGGTGGAATTGATTGAATTCTAAATTTTCTACTATGCATCCAGCTCTCCATGCTAGTCCGATTCCATCTCCCGAAGAACCATCCGGATTACTTGTATAGAGATAAACTTTACTAGCACCTCCAGTTGCAAGGATCGTTGAACTTGCAGTAAATGCTTTAACTGCATTTGCTTTTATATCTAAAACGTAAGCTCCAATACAATTATTTTCATGCGTTATTAAATCCACAACAATATGATTTTCTAAGATTTTGATATTACTGATACTTCTTACAATGTCAGAGAGAGAGCTAGAAACTTCTTTACCCGTTGCATCTTCAGCATGAACTACTCTTCGTTTTGAGTGCCCACCTTCTTGAGTCAGGTGAAAATTTTCGGAGGATTTATCTTGGGTAAAGTTTGTACCGAGACTAGCCAACCAATTAATAGCTTCTTCTCCATGACTGACACATTCTCGAACAGCAGTTTCATTACATAGACCATCACCTGCAATCAGGGTATCTCTTAAATGTTCCTCAATAGTATCATTGTCATCTATGACAGCAGCTATGCCACCTTGGGCGTACCAAGTTGAACTATCAATCAATGAATTTTTTGTAATAAGAGTGACTTCAAAGTTCTCAGATAGTTTTATTGCGGCACTCATTCCAGCTGCACCACTGCCAATTACTAAAATATCTGTTTTAATCAAGAGGCTTAAAGATGAGTGAATAATCTGTAGCTGTTATATTCTTGGTTAAGTCTCCCGAAGAGATGTAGTCAATATTCAAAGATTTCAGCTTTGATATATCATCTAAAGTTATATTCCCTGAAACTTCCAATTTTATCTTACCTTTGGCTAGTTGACTGGCTTTCAACAAAGCATCATCATCAAAGTTGTCCAACATGGCAATATCAGCCTTAAACTTAATTGCATCATCTAATTGGACTAAATTCTCAACCTCTACTTCAATGATTGAGACACCATTTTGTTTCAAAGTTGATATGGCATTTTCTATAGAACCACTAGAAGAAATATGATTTTCTTTTATTAGAGCCGCATCGTAGAGACCCATCCTGTGGTTTTGCCCGCCTCCAATCAAGACCGAATATTTTTGTTCATATCTTAATCCTGGTAAGGTTTTCCGAGTATCTAATAGTCTTGTGTCTGAACCTGCCAAATCTTTTTCATATAAATATGTTTTATATGCGATTCCAGACATCATTTGAAGAAAGTTAAGACCTGTTCTTTCAGCGGCCACCATAGATTTAGCGTTACCTTTTAATCTTGCTACTTCAGAATCTGGTTCGATTAATGTTCCTTCTTCTTGATTCCAGATTATCTCTATATTCGGATCTAATATCGTAAAAGCCGTTTCAAACCACTTTGATCCGCATAAAATTGATTCTTCTCTAGATATCAGCGAAGCAGCTTGAGATAAAGAAGGGTGAATCAACTCGCCAGTGACATCACCTAGGCCAATATCTTCCTCTAGAGCTTGATGAACAGAACGCTCGACCTTGCTTAATTGTGGATCTCGATTTTTAGACATTGAAATTAATCATTTTATCCAAGGGGATCTTAGCTTGTTTTATTAGATCCTCTTCAAGATGTATCTCATTACTTAATTGACTTAAACATTGACTGAGGTTGTCGAGTGAATTAAGACCCATCCACGGACAATGAGCACAACTCTTACAAGACGAACCAGTACCGCCAGTAGGTGCTTCAAAAAACTCTTTATGAGGTGAAAGTTGAGACATTTTATAAAAAATTGACCTGTCTGTTGCCACTATAAATTTATTAAAACTTAATTCTTGAGATGCTTTTATCAAATGAGAAGTAGATCCTACCGCATCAGCTAAAGATATAACTTCAGACGGGGACTCTGGATGAACTAAAACTCCAGCATCAGGATGTAATTTTTTAAGATCCCTAAGTCCTGAAGCTTTAAACTCTTCATGAACCACACAGGCACTATCCCAAAGCAGCATATCAGCATCCGTTTCTTTCTGCAGATAACTTCCTAGGTACTTATCAGGGGCCCAAAGTATCTTTTTGCCCTGAAGATGTAAATCTTCTATTATTTCCTTTGCAATACTAGAAGTCACCACCCAATCGGCCATTGATTTAACTTCGGCTGAAGTGTTTGCGTATACAACCAAGACTCTGTCAGGATGTTTATCTTTCATGACCTTAAGTTCAGATGCAGGACAACCCAAGTCAAGTGAGCATGTAGATTCTAGTGTAGGGACATAAATATGTTTTTCTGGACTGAGTATTTTTGCGGTTTCAGCCATAAACTTTACACCTGCCACAATTAAATGATCCGTTTTACAGTCTCGTCCAAACTTGGCCATTTCAAGTGAGTCTCCAACGAACCCCCCAGTACTTTCGGTTATTTCTTGTATGAAAGGATCGACATAGTAGTGAGAAACAATAGTGGCATTATTCTTCTTTAAGTCTGCTCTAATATTTGCGAATAGACTTTCTTTATCAATTTTCTTATCAATACCATTAAGGGAATTTTTATGACGATTTATTAAATCGATATTTAGAAATCTTGATGCAGCTTCCATGTCTTAGATGACTATTATATCAAAAAAACATTCCTCATCCTTCACCTAAGAATAATTCTTTTTGTTACAATGCGGCTCAATTAGACAGTTTCAAAGGATAGTTGGCAGAGTCTGGTTGAATGCACCGGTCTTGAAAACCGGCAGGGGGTCAAACCCCTCGGGGGTTCGAATCCCTCACTATCCGCCACTTTCCCGCCTGTTTACTCACTCTTAGACAGACAGAAACCATAACAATGATTAGGTTGTGATTAGGTTTTTTACTCCAAATAGATGGTAACGTGACACTTTTGTCACGCTAAGGCTTTTTAATGCACCGGTCTTGTAGTCCGGTGTACTCTCTAGGTTCTTATTCACCAATCATGTCGAGGGTGATTCGGACGTCGATGTGTTGTTACACAGTGGACAAAAATATTGGTGGCGCCGTCTGAAATGATATAGTTAAGTCATAAAGGAGAGAGCCATGAAAATATTGAAATATTTATTTATATGTTTAATAACCACAACTGCGTTTTCTGTTGCATCTATGCATCATGAAAATTCACATAATTTTTCTGATTGTAATGGGCCTGTAGGTAATTTGTATGTATCTGAGATTCTGGGAACAGTGGGTGGATTTAAAAAAGCCGTGGATTTGCATCAGAAGTTTTATACCGACAGAGGATATGACGTAAAAGTAAATGCAAATATTGAATACAACAGGGATGAAGACGGAACCACAGAAGAGCCATCTCGATTGGTAACAGTTGTCATGTTCCCTAGCTTAGAAGTTCAGAACCAATTTATGAATCGTGAGATTACTGATCAAGACCAAGAGGACTATGACTCTTTTGTAGAAATCTATAATAAAAATACAAAGGTTGTTGTTAGAAAATCAAATTGCTATCTGAATTGAATCTGTAATATTTAAATCAACGCTTAACTAAATTACTCTGTTTAAGTATTCCTAAAGATTGTCCAATCTGTAGATCAGATAGATCTATAACTTCCGCAATCTCATTTGCTTTAACTTTAAGGGCTCTATAGTCGTGTCCTATACCTAGGTTCTTATCTACCAATCACATTACGGGTGATCTTGACGGCAATAGGTTGTTACACAGTGGACAAAAATGTTCGTGGCGCCGCCGAAGGTGAAAATGCTATAGTTTGAATATGGCAAATACACTTATATTTATATTAGGCGGGCTATCGTTTTTATTTGTTTTTTCGTGGTTCAAAAAAGCCGCTATTGAGGTCTTTAAGAAAGAACTCGCCTCTAATGTTAATCAGAAAAGTGTTTGGCCAAAACTCTTTCAGGTATTTCTGGTTGATTGGCTTATATGCATACTAGGTGTCTTTGGAACAGGTGTCGTTTTTGTTGCTATTTTTAACCAGCTCCAGTAATTAACCCTTAATCAAATTACTCTGTTTAAGTATTCCCAAAGGCTATCCAATCTGGAGATCCGTATACTCCATTAGTTCAGCAATCTCATTTGCCTTAACCTTAAGAAATCTAAAGTCATGTCTTGCACTATGCCTAGATTCCTATTGACCAATCATACTTCGGGTGATTCGAACGTGGTTTTGTTGCTAGACAATGAACGAAAAAGTTCTCGGCGCCGCCGAAGATAATGCTATATTGAATCTAGGAGACGATTATGGCAAAAGGTCAAGACAAAAAAAAAGACGTGAAAAA
>Ga0209308_10001695_pt1 | contig 20109 bp, 17 predicted proteins | sample COGITO_mtgs_1204_3_FD_184806 | JGI IMG/M metagenome (GOLD analysis project Ga0209308, IMG submission 184806) | Pelagic marine microbial communities from North Sea - COGITO_mtgs_120405 (SPAdes) (version 2) | ecosystem: Environmental > Aquatic > Marine > Epipelagic ...
CTGGTCTCATACGTAAAAAGGGCGGCATAACACCTCGTCCTTTGAAACTCTCTGAGATACGAAGCGGGGCAGAGTCGCGCCTTGAAACGGGCAATGCTGAACTTGATCGAGTGCTTGGCGGTGGAATAGTGGAGGGATCAGTTGTACTGATTGCGGGCGATCCCGGAATTGGAAAAAGTACATTGATGACGGAGCTAGCCACTCTTCTTGGCGATGTAAAACTGCTCTACGTCACAGGTGAAGAGTCTCCGTCGCAGGTCAAAATGCGGGCAGAACGAATGGGGGTCGATTCCGATCGATTCCTTCTTTTGGCAGAGACCGAAGTCGAATCAATTATTCGCTGCGTGCAAGAAGAAGAGCCGACCATCATGGTCGTGGATTCCATCCAAACAATATTCAGGTCGGATCTGACCAGCGCCCCAGGATCAGTCACGCAGGTTAGGGAAAGTGCAGCGGCCCTAATCCAGATGGCGAAATCAACTGGTACAGCGACCTTTATTGTGGGTCATGTCACCAAATCAGGTACGATTGCCGGCCCACGCGTTCTCGAACACATGGTCGACACGGTCTTGTACCTCGAAGGAGACAGACATCATGTCTTTCGCATTCTCCGTGCAGTAAAGAACCGATTTGGATCGACGAACGAAATCGGCGTTTTCGAGATGGAGTCGAAGGGTTTAACTCCAGTGGACAATCCGAGTGAGCTCTTCCTCTCTGATAGAAACATGTTGACGCCGGGATCGGCCGTTGTATGCTCCCTTGAGGGTACTCGACCCATGCTAGCAGAAATCCAGGCGTTAGTGACTCCTACATCCTATTCCAATCCACAACGCACTGCTAACGGCTTCGAGGGAAGAAGACTTCAGATGCTATTGGCCGTTTTGGAGAAGCGAGTGGGCATGCCCCTTTCGACCTGCGATGTGTTCGTAAATGTTACTGGCGGACTTCGCCTAACCGAACCGGCCGCTGATCTAGCGATTGCAGCCGCGATCGCGTCATCCTTTCGTGATATCCCAATCCCATCGCAGGCGATGATCTCCGGAGAAGTCGGCTTAGGCGGTGAGGTGCGAGCGATTTCGCAATTAGAAGCCCGCCTACTAGAAACGTCCAGGCTCGGCTTTAGTCAGGCGTTCGTGCCAGAAAAAGGCCTCCTTAAGAAAAGTGTGCCCAACAAACTGGAATGCATTGGCTTGAAATCTCTGGAGCACATGATGAGTCATCTGTTTTGATGGAGGTTACTCTGAACTGCGAGTTAACCCCAGTCTTGCCTCACCTCGGTACAGGTTCGTCCTGCTCAACCCTTCTCTAGCACCTGGACATGCCCATCGCTGCGGCCGACTAAAACCATCGTGGCCATGTCGAGAAACAATCCGTGATCCACAACGCCGGGTGTCATCAACAAGACACGATTTACATGTTCCGGGTTACTGATACCATCAAACATGGCATCTACGATCCACATTCCTTGGTCAGAAACTACCGGCCCATCTTTCTTCATGCCCATTCTTAGGTCTGGCACTGCCCCTAGGGCTTTCAACACATTCATGACTGGCGTAACAGCCATTGGGACAACTTCTATGGGTAACGGCATTCGGAAGCCCAACTGGTCTACCATTTTGCTCTCGTCTACCAAAACCACGAACTGACTCGCTTGAGCGGCAACGATTTTCTCGCGCGTTTGCGCTGCGCCACGGCCCTTGATCAGGGTAAAATCGGGGTCTACTTCATCAGCGCCGTCGAAGGCGAGGTCCAGCTTAGGGGACTGATCCAGTGTGGTCAACCGGATTCCGTGTTCACGAGCCATCCGCTCTGCTGCAAAGGAGGTAGCAACTCCACACACATCCAAGCCCTCATCCCGAACCCGAGCGCCAAGCGCTTCGATAGCCATAGCGGCGGTCGAGCCAGTACCAATACCCAGCGTCATGCCGGATGAAACCAGAGATGCGACGTGTTTACCCACTGCACGCTTGGCAGCTGCCTGTAGATCGGACATAAACGGTTTGAGGACTGATGGAAGGCAATGATGAACGCTGCCAATCTACACCGCAGATCCTCTATTCGAAACGCAAGGAATCGATTGGGTTCAATCGCGCAGCTTTGTAAGCAGGATACCCACCAAAAACTAGCGCGATGAACGTCACCATTACCACGGCAAGAATGGCCCAATTGGTAGGGAATGTCGCGGAAATATCGAAGTAAAAAGCAACTCCGTTTCCGACGGCCGCTCCAAGTAAGATTCCAATCACGCCGCCAATCTGGCAAAGGAAAAATGCCTCGAGCAGAAATTGACGCAGAATATCCTTTCGCCGAGCGCCAATAGACTTTCGAACTCCAATTTCACGCGTGCGCTCCGTCACTGAAACAAGCATGATGTTCATGATCCCAATACCAGCCGCAAGAAGGGAAATTAGTCCGATGCCCGCACCTCCAGCCGTAAGCGTTCCCGTGAACGCCTCCAAGATTGCCTGCATGGAATCGTTAGTCGAGATCTCGAAGTTGTTGTCCTGACCAGGCTCCACTTTGCGGATAACTCTAAGCCGGCCAGTAGCTTCATCAATAGCAGCATTGATCAGTTGGGGTTCACTAACGCGAAGACTGATGTTAGCGATATTGCGGTCTGTACCTCCATAGAGCGTGAATCCACGAGTGACGGGGATGTACAACCTGTTGTCCTGAGAGAAACCGAGAAAACTCCCTTTGCTCTTGAGTACTCCGATGACTTCGCATCGGGCACCTGCCGCCTTGATCACCTTGCCGATCGCGTTCTGAGTAGCAAACAGTTCAGATGAGACATCAGTACCTAATACGCATACAGGCCGAGCATAGCTGATGTCTTCCTGGGTGAAGAATCGACCATAATCTAACTCGTACGAGTAGTTGCCGAGCATATACTGGTCAACACCCATCACGAAGATATTTGGCTCTGTCTCTTGCTCCTCATAGACCATCTTTCCCATGGTAAAGTCTTCGAGGACACTTACAGTGACAGGCAGAGCCATGGCATCTGAAAGACGTTCAATCTGATCAAATGTGATACTTGGGCGGTTGCGGACACTACGATCCGTATTCCCCGTCCGGATCATCGGAGTCCTAGACACCGAGAAAGTTGACGACCCTAAAAATTGAAGTTTTTCCTTGAAATAGACATCGATCACTTTCACTGCCGTCACCGACACGATGATAGCGAATACACCAATCACCATACCCAGCAACGTTAGGGATGACCGTGTCTTGTGGCCCCTGAGCGCCTCCAGTGACATTCGAATTGCTTCTAGGAATCCCATGGATTATTCGTACCTCAATGCTTCAATGGGAGGCGCCTTTGCAGCCGTCCAGGCAGGCGCTAGGCCAAAGACCGTTCCGATACCTACGCAGATGGAGAATGCCATCACGACCGTACCCATTCCCAACGATGCGGGAAGAACGGCTGCAATGAGCATGGATAATGGGAAAGCCAAGCCCACCCCGATCAATCCGCCCACCATGCAGATTACAATGGCCTCGACCAGAAACTGCATTAGAATAGTGATGCGTCGCGCTCCAACAGCTTTTCGGACCCCAATTTCGCGGGTTCTCTCTTTGACCGTGACGAACATAATGTTCATTACACCAATGCCCCCGACCAAAAGAGCCAGTGCGGTGAGGCCAATCCCTATACCAAAAATGGCATTCTTGATGGGTTCGATGGAGGCTCTAAGAGTAGCCTGTTCATTGATCTCAAAATTGTCTTCCTGGTCAACCGTAAGACGGCGGGCGATCCTGACCACGCCCCTCATTTCGTCCTTGGCATCGGCCATTGCTAATCCATTGAGCACTTTTGCTCGAACACTGACATCCCGGTATCTAGTACCGTAATATTTTTTAAAGGTGTTGAAAGGAATCTGAACCGCCCAGTCTTCTGACGAACTTCCTTCCGAGCCTTGACCTTGACGGGTCATAACAGCGATCACTCGAAATTTATTGCCCCCGATTTTCATCTCTTTCCCGATCGGATTGCCAAACGGAAACAGCTCATCGGCAATACTGGCACCAATTACCGCTACATTTCGGGCACCTTGATCATCAAACGGACTCAAGAAGTACCCGTCCTCCAAATCAACAACTTGGACATCTCCGTAATTAGACTGGACCCCCATAACGCGGGTTGAGGAAATCGATTCCGTTTGCGACTTCAAGGACCGGGCCGTGCTGACCACAGCCGTTGCTGCTTGGATGGATCTAGAGTGCTCATTGAGCACTTCAGCCACGTCTTCTGTGATATTTGGACGGTTGATGTATTCCCACCATTTGAATCCCGGCCCTCGAGTCCAGGGCCACTTCTCAATGTAAATGACGTCCGTTCCCAAGGAGGAGATGTCATTCTCGAATCCTTGTTCAATACCATTAACGACAGTCGCCATACCCGTAACGGAGACGATACCGATGATGATGCCAAGCGTGGTCAACACGGCTCGCATCTTATTCGACCACACTGCGCGAACCGCGATCAGCATGGACTCGATGAACTCAAAAAAGAATTTCCGCACGGAGGTATCAGGAATGGTCAGATAGTAGCCATACGTTCGCACAAGATGGGTGTTGCGCTCATCTCTGTACAGATTGAAGTCTTCCGCAAGTCTACAAATAAGAGGAACTTTCAACCTTCTGAGACTTCTGAGGCTTGATTGCACTCACACCAGTTGATGAAAGATGGGTAAGCTCCGAGTAATTGGCGAATTATGGCACTTCTTGAAAGTCAGAAAGAAATTCTGGCTTGCGCCCATCATCGTGGTGTTGCTAATGCTTAGCCTGATCATCGTTATGGCTCAAGGATCGGCATTAGCTCCATTCATTTACGCCCTGTTCTAGACGCGGGCGTAGGCGCAGAGGAGGACGCGGGCGTAGGCGCAGGCGTAGGCGCAGGAGAGGACGCGGGCATAGACGCGGGCGTAGGCGCAGGGGAGGACGCGTCAGTCTCCGGGAACGTCGGTTAGCTTCGTTTCGAATCGAAGTCGGTACTCTCTGTACACCGAATTGTAATCCGACTTGATTAGGCGAAAACCCTGAGCGAGCGCCAATATGGTCATTCCTGGATGCAAGTTCGGAAACGTATCGAATGCGAAGCGCCGGTAGCCTGCCTCACGCACGATTCGGATCATTTCGTCCAGCAGAGCAATCGCGATTCCCTTTCGTCGAAAAGCAGGCATGACACCACCCTTGGCACTGTAAAACGTAAAGCGATTTTCGCGATATCCGATCTTGAATCCTACGGGTTCGTCATCGATCGTAGCGAGCAAAATCAGAATATTATCTCGCTCAAAGGTATTGATGATTCGCTCTTCCTTGAAGATTGTCCGGTTCATTTCACGGATTAGGTCCAGATTACTCTGTTCAATCTCGCGAATAACAAGCCCCTCTACTGGAGGGACCGTCAACGTTGTGGGAGGGGTATAATCGAATCGCTCCATAGTTTAGAAAGGCAAACCGTCTAAGGGGGGCAACATTTCACCGGCTGCACTGCCCGATTCTGAGGATTCAATCATGGAAGAGCTTTCCTTAGACCTTTCTTCCAGTACATCCGGTGCTGGGCTACCTGACTCAACAAGAGTACATGGCTCCAAAATTGATTCAGGTACGTCCACCAGAAACCGACTAGGTTTGGCAAAATACTGCCCTTCATACCGTCTAAATTGGATCATCGGATAGGTGATGAACAGGTGATCTTCGGCGCGTGTAACGGCAACGTACAAAAGACGAAGTTCTTCGTCTAGAGCTTCCGTACTGCCGACCGAATAGGCTGACGGTAAAACGCCGTCGAGTGCTTGGATCAAGAAGACGACCTTAAACTCAAGCCCTTTTGCAGAGTGTATCGTGGACAGCACCAAGGGCGGTTCATCGTTTTCCAATTCCTCGACATTAATTGCAGACAACTCGATGGGGTCCAACGCAAGGGAATCTAGCATGGCAGCCCTATCCGAAAACCGGGCGGCGATACCAGTCAGATGGTCTAGATCAGGCTCCCGTTTGGGATAATCTTCTGAATAGACATTGCGCATTATCGGAGCGTAGTACTCGGAAAGTGTCTCGATCTGATCTGCGGGTGTCATCGTAGACCCATGTATACCCCGGAGGACCTGAAAAAGACGCATTAGGGAGTCAACATATGCTGCTGAGAAGGCCCCATTGTCGATCTGAAAAGGCGTATCACCTGCTTTAGATATCCATTCAATGATCCGCCCACTTGTCTTGGGGCCGATGCCCTCCAGCAACTGCAGCACTCGATTCCAGGCAACGGCGTCCCTCGGATTTTCGAGCACTTTCAGGTGGGCTAGTATGTCTTTTATATGCGCCGCCTCGCTCAGCTTGAGTCCACCGTACTTGACAAAGGGTACATTTCTTCGATTCAATTCAACTTCGAGATCATAGGAGCTTTGTCCATTGCGGAAAAGCACTGCCATTTGATTCAATGGGACGCCTTGCTCTCGAAACTGAAGGATCATCTGGGAAACGAAACGGCTTTCAAATCTATCATCCGGTGCAGGTACAAGGGCAGGTCTATCTCCTTTGGATCGTTCGGTGAATAATTGCTTGTCTAGACGGCGATGCGCCGAGGTCAGAACTTCGTTAGCTAAATCCAGAATGGACTGTGTCGAGCGGTAATTGTGCTCCAGTTTAATTTCGGCCGCAGCAGCAAATTCATCCCTGAATGAAAGGATATTTCCTAAATCAGCCCCTCGGAATCGATAAATGCTTTGTGCATCATCACCAACGACCATCACATTTCCATGAACCGACGATAGCGCTCGGACGAGGAGAGCTTGGGCTCGGTTTGTATCCTGGTACTCGTCAACTAGGACGTGCCGACACATGGAAGCCACTTCCCGCAATACCTGAGGTTGTGACTGAAAAAGTTTGAGTGTCAGAACTAGCAGATCATCATAATCCATCAGGCCTTGAGCCTGCTTGTAGGACGCATACTCATCGAACATCTTTCCGAGGCGCTCTTCAAACTCGACAAACTGTGGCCACGTTGATTCCAGTACATCAGCAAGTGCTAACCCACGGTTTCGCATGGAGGACACCATTTGCTGCAGCGTCCGTTTCTTCGGAAACCTCTTGCCATCGGCCTTAGAGGTATATCTAGCTCGCAGGATGTCAATCACATCGGCTGAGTCGGCCGCATCCAAGACGGTAAAATTTGACGGGTACCCGATTTTCGATGCATACTTCTTGAGAATGGTCAAACAGAATGCATGAAACGTTCCCCCACGAACACGGCTACAGCGACCATCCAACAATCCGGAGGCGCGAGTCAACATTTGAGTTGCCGCCCTGCGAGTAAATGTCAGCAAGACGATGTGCTCTGGCAGAACGCCCGTATCAATTAGCCAAGCCACGCGATAGACCAGGGTTCTCGTTTTCCCAGTCCCTGCACCTGCCACTACGAGCACCGGGCCTGCACCCCATGTGGCAGCTTCGAGCTGCCGTGGATTCAGCTCCCCACTGAAATCGACAGAACCCGAAGGCACCGCTTGGTGCTCCTCCCTTTGTATGACGAATTGTCTGGCCATCGTGAGGAAACCGGTAGAGGCCAGTTACGATCCCGAAAAAGAGGGCATTTCGTGGATAACTCGACGTGATGCTGGCGTGCTTCGAGTGGCAGGCCTGCGCCCTTCTTCATAGATTCCAATGTGCTGAACGCTAGCGCAGGAACCGCAGCTGCCGGCTTAAATTAGATCGTTTTTATGCAGGTTGCCTCACGGCATTTTCTGATCACCCACCGGCACGTCCGGAAATCATCGTCCGCATGGGAAAAGTCATCGCCATCGCCAACCAGAAAGGAGGAGTGGGAAAAACCACTACTGCGGTGAATCTGGCTGCATCCCTTGCTGCCATGGAGCATCCTACCCTGCTGATCGATTTCGACCCGCAGGCCAATGGAACATCAGGTGTAGGCATTGATCCCAGAACGGTCACTGCATCGACCTATGAAATCCTTATCGGATCCATTGCCACGGAAGATGCGATTCTAGAGACGGAAACACCCTTCCTTTCTCTCATCCCGAGCCACATAAACCTCGTGGGTGCCGAAATTGAAATGGTGGAAGTGGCGGACCGCGAGCGAATGCTTGCCCGGGCACTTGCTCCCATCCGGGACCGATTTGATTTCATCATCATCGACTGTCCCCCCTCGCTCGGCTTGCTCACACTTAATTCGTTGACCGCAGCGAATTCTGTCCTTATGCCAGTCCAGGCTGAATATTTTGCTCTCGAGGGACTAGGTCAGCTTCTCAACACCATCAAGCTTGTGCGTCAGCACTTAAATCCAGCTCTGGAAATAGAGGGTGTCGTGCTGACTATGTTTGATACGAGGTTGCGACTGGCAAACCAGGTGGCGGCCGAAGTACGGCGCTATTTTGGGGAGAAAGTATTTCAGACAATCGTTCAGCGAAATGTCCGCCTCTCCGAAGCACCCAGTTTTGGACGACCCGTACTGCTTTACGATGCAACGAGTACAGGTAGCCGAAATTACATAGGCTTGGCTCGAGAGGTCCTCCGATCGAATGAAGAGTTTCTCCAAGGCTTAGCCGCAGTACCTGCCGGTTCATCATCACCCAGCCCTTCCCCGTCCAGTTCCACTGAAGAAAGCGCATGAGTAAACAGAAATCAGCCTTGGGAAGGGGACTTGGAGCCCTTCTTCCGGATACGCAGAACGAAGAAAGCAACTCCGTACCGGGCATCGAAAGCACACGCCTGTATAATTTCGATGAGCGGATCCGCACAGCGGGAACGATATCTGACATATCGGTGCAGTCGGTTAGTCCTAATCCGTTTCAGCCTCGTGAACAGTTCGATGAGATAGCGCTTACAGAATTAGCTGACTCGATTCGTGAACTAGGCATTATTCAGCCTATCACGGTTCGAAAGACAGGCCACGAACGATATGAGCTTATTTCAGGCGAGCGGCGGTTGCGCGCTGCTAAGCTGGCTGGATTATCCATACTCCCAGCCTACATCCGTGAAGCCGACAGTGAGGCCATGCTCGAAATGGCCATCGTCGAAAACGTTCAAAGAGAACAGCTCAATCCGATAGAAGTGGCTCTTGGCTATCAGCGGTTGATTGATGAATGTGATCTGACACAGGAGCAGGTCGCCACAAAAATCGGTAAGAATCGGACAACGGTGACCAACTTCCTTCGCCTTCTTCGCCTTCCGCCACTGGTTCAGGCCGGACTTAGGGATGGTATCCTAACATCAGGTCATGCGCGGGCGCTTCTACCCTTGGAATCGGAAGATTTGCAGCGCAAAGTGCTAGATGAGATTGTGGCCTCTGCCCTTTCGGTGAGACAGGTCGAGAAACTCGTCCGGAAGCTGCTAGCCCCGGCACCACCTAAAAAGAGCACGAAGACCGCGACGTCAGCCACAGATGAGCGCGAACTGAAAGCCATGTCAGATCGCATCAGGCGCTCCCTCGGCACACAAGTACGCGTCAAGCCTGCAGCCTCAGGAAAAGGAGGACGAATAGAGGTTGAGTATTATTCCAATGAGGATCTCGAACGTATTGTTGATTTCTTTGACTGATTCTATTCTATGACCCGAATCCGCCGGATACTACTGGCCGGCCCACTCTGCCTGTTGTTGCTTGCACCCGTTCTGTCATCGGATGTTCAAGCCCAACTGGTTAGAGGCGATTCGTTGTCAGTCGTAGAGGCTTCTTCGCACTCTCCGCAGGGGGCCTTACGGCGCAGCGCCCTACTACCGGGATGGGGACAGATATACAACCGGCAATACATCAAATTGCCTTTCATATATGGCGCCCTTGGGGGATTGATTTACGCCGCCAAGACAAGTCATGATGATTACGTCCTATACCGAGAGGCTTTTCAATATAAATCTTGGCAGGAGCAGGTTGAGTCGGGGCAGGCAGAATCCAACCCAAAAACCTCCTTTAAGGACTCTTACGAGGTTATTTCAGCTAAATTCGGGGCCGTTTCGTCTCGGCCGCTGGAATCGCAACGAAATAATTTTCGCAGGTCGCGTGACCTTTCGTTAATTGGCATCGGCTTAGTGTATGGTCTAGCTATGCTAGACGCTTACGTAAGTGCGCACTTACTTGATTTTGATGTGGGAGAAAACCTGTCTTTCAGGGCAGATCCCCAGGCAGGAGGCTTTCGCCTGTCCGCCCGGATCCACCTCGGTACTCCCGATGGACGCAGTTTGCCCTACCGGTAAACTGCTAGGAGCGGTTCGTATTGTGCGTTTTCGTCTGCGTGTTGTGCATGCGTGACCCGATGATGGCTGTTCATCGTAACAACATCCGGCAGGAATTCGTGTCGACAGTTGTAACGGTAGCAGGTCCTCACCTACCACAACCATATGCTTTGAATACGATGCACGTTGACTTCAAAGCCGATTTCAAGAAATCGGGACTCCGCACAATGTCTGACAGGTACACCAAGACGGCCGGATCTTCTCTCGAGACGATCGACCCTGCGCATCCCGCTATCTTTGACAAATGTGACCGGTTCTTCGATGAAGAAGGATTGTTTGCTCAGGTCAAGGCAGCGGATCTCTATCCGTATTTCCGCCCTATTGAAAAAAATGATGGTACGCGAGCCATTATGAAGGGCCGGGAGATCATCATGGCGGGGTCCAACAACTATCTCGGCCTGCTCTCCGACCCACGAGTTAAGAAAGCGGCTGAAGATGCCATTGAACAGTACGGGTCCGGTTGTACCGGGTCACGCTTTCTTAATGGCACGCTCGACATACACATTGAGCTAGAGGAGAAGCTAGCTGCCTTCATGGGGACTGAGTCCTGTGTTCTCTTCTCAACCGGATACATGACCAATCAGGGCGTAATCCAGTCATTGGCCAGCAAGGGTGACCTGGTGTTCTCTGACAAGGACAACCATGCCTGCATTGTTGCAGGGACCAAAGTGGCGATGGGCGAGACAATTAGGTATCGTCATGATGACATGACCCACCTGCGCCGACTCCTAGAGAAAGCGTCGAAAGATCATCCAAAGGCGGGCAAATTTATCGTCACGGATGGGGTTTTCTCGATGAGCGGTGCCATCGCAAAGGTACCTGAACTAGTCGCACTCGCAGAGGAATTTGGGGCAGCATTGATGCTCGATGATGCTCATGCTGTAGGCGTGATTGGTCCTGGAGGACGCGGTAGTGCGGCAAGCTTTGGACTTGGAGACCGGGTACATCTAACCACGGGGACGTTTTCAAAAAGCTTCGCATCATTGGGTGGGTTCGTGGTAGGACCACACAATGTTATTGAGTACATCCGGCATACAGCATCTGCGCACATCTTCAGCGCCTCCATGCCACCGTCGGCTGTGGCGACCGTGCTGAAATGCCTCGAGATTCTTCAGGAAGAGCCAGAGCGCCTGACGCGGTTGTGGGAAATCTCAGATTATATGAGGGCGGGCTTCAAGAAGGCTGGATTCAATGTGCTGAAGAGTCAAGCTCCTATCATTCCCGTTGTTGCAAACACCATGCGCACGTGTCTAGAAATGTGGCATGACCTCCTTGAGGAGGGCGTATTTGTGAATGCCGTTATTCCTCCCGCCGTACCGCAAGGACAATCGCTACTAAGGACGTCATACATGGCAACCCACACTAATGAGGACATGGATTTCATCCTAGATGCGTTCCATCGGGTTGGCCGCAAACATGGTGTCATTTCCTCCAACGGAACGACAGCGTAGATTCGGGCGCTGCGAAGTACTTTCCGAAGTGCCTAGCCGAACCCAAGCTACTTTCTAACGCATTCCCCGGGGCCCGTGTCCGATACGACCTCTGTAACCATTACGCCGATTACCTCTTCCAGGGATCGGCGAGCGTTCATTCAATTTCCGTTTGACCTGTACAAGGACAACCGGTATTGGGTGCCGCCTCTAAGAATGGATGTTGCAAAGCTGATTAATCGGCGCAAGAACGCATTTTTTGGACATGGTGAGATGCAGCTTTTCCTTGCCCGAGACCCAATGGGCAAGGTTGTTGGTCGGATTGCTGCCATCGAAAATGGGATGCACCTCACCAAGTACAATGACGGCGTGGGGTTCTTTGGATTCTATGAGTCTATAGACGATTCCGATGTTTCCCGCAACCTCTTTGATGCTGCCAGTGACTGGCTTCACGGACGCGGTTTATCTGCAATGCGAGGGCCGACAAACCCGACAATGAATGATGTCGCTGGGCTGTTGGTTGGTGGTTTTGATCGGCAGCCAGCCATTTTGATGCCTTACAATGAGCCTTGGTTTGAACGACAGCTTCTTGATTACGGGTTCGAGCGCGTCATGACAATGTGGGCCTATTTCACGCACGCTAAGTACATCAATAGGTCGAAGCTGGAGCGTGGCTCAGCCCTATTAAAACGACGATATCCAGATATCACCATTCGACAGCTGGACATGTCGCGATTTAAGGAGGAAGCCCGTCTTATCATGGACATCTACAACGATGCATGGGCCGATAACTGGGGCCATGTGCCCATGACGGAGGCAGAATTTGCTCAGCTAGCCGGCGATATGAAGCAGATCCTTGATGAACGCCTCGTCATCATTGCTGAGGATAAAGGTGAGGCCATCGGATTTGCGGTGCTTTTACCCGATTTGAATTATGCGTTCAAGACGCTTAAGAATGGCCGCCTTTTCCCTACGGGACTATTCAAGCTTCTATTTCTTACTACATCGGGTGTCATTCGGGAAGGCAGATTGCCTTTGATGGGTGTGAAACGAAGCCATCAAGGTCGCGCGATTGACACTCTTCTCGTAGGAGAGGTCGTTCGCAATGGAATAGGAATGGGCATCGAAGGATGCGATATGAGCTGGATTTTAGATTCCAATCCAGCTATGAAAAACTCCCTCGAAAGTATGGGAGGCTTTAAGGACAAGGAGTACGCCATGTTTGAAAAAGGACTTTAAGGTGACAAACAAAAACTGGGACATCCAATTCGTCTATTTCGATTTGGACGATACCCTGCTTGACCATTCGTACGCAGAACATCTTGCACTGAAGGATTTGCACGAGGACGCCACCCTGCCACTCGTCGCAAGGTCTTTCGGCGACGTCCACCAAGCCTATCGCAAAATCAATCCTGTCGTATGGAAAAAGTACTCTGCCGGTGAGTTCACGAAGGTTCAGGCTAAAGTTGGCCGATTTGAGCAGTTGCTTGGCGCCCTTGATCTTCCATCGCCGCGCTCAAACAGTAACGAGCATTCAGACTCAGCCATCGAATTAGCAGACCGATATCTGGCATGCTATGCTGATCACTGGCGCCCTATCGATGGGGCTTTTGAGAGCTTTGAGCTAATCGCTGCCTCATTACCCGTAGGCATTCTGACGAACGGGTTTTCAGAGATCCAACGGGCGAAGCTAAAACGCTTTCCAGAGTTAGCTGATCGTTCTAACGCCCTCGTGATTAGTGAGGAAATTGGCCACCTGAAGCCAGACCTACGACTGTTTGAAAAGGCCGCCGCCGACGCCGGTGTGTCTCCTTCTTCCATCCTCTATGTCGGAGATTCCCTTCACTCCGACGTAGGCGGCGGCCTAGGCGCCGGTTGGAAGGTCGCCTGGTTTACCGATCAGAGTCATGACTCTGACAATGTGATGACCTTCAAAGAGTGGGACAAATTAGATCGCGTCCTTGGATTGACTCGCTGACCGGGATCCTGCTTTTTAGCCACAAAAATGTTCGGGCAAAAAAAAAGCCGTCCACTTGGGACAGCTTCTTTTCTGCTCTTGACACGTGAACCTCCCCTGATTTGGTTGCTCCACCTAAGCGGATCGTCCGCATCAGTATGCGGGAGGTTCGAGTCTAGGTTGAAGTCAGTTTCCGGCGAACCGGATTCTGATAACGCCTGCTCGTGCAGTCAAAGACAATCGTTGCCGATAGTCGTCAATGCCGGTAGCTTGCGCTGTCCTTATCGTATGGGCACACGACAAAGACGAAAACCCACAGGACTTACAGTCGTCGGGATGCCGACCCTTTCGGAATCGGTCGCTCGATGACCGGCGGCGATCCTTGGCCAGTTTGCTTCCGAAGAAGCACTCGGGCCCTTTCCTGCCACGGTTCCGACGGCAGCGAGTGGAGCGGCTTTTTAGACCGAAGTCTGAAAGCATCCATCGTCCGTCCGTCAGGTGCTGTGATCTACAGCGTTACGCCGGGACGTTTCGTCTGTTGATCAACTTGCAATTCCTTACCGTATAGTACTACTTCAGCCTAAGCTTTTGTATTTCCATCCAGCATCCTGTCCCGAACCGGGGATCATCTGCCGTCCGACCTAGCTTCTTGCGAAGCTGATCTTCGAACATCCTCCCGTCCCGTTCAAGGCTCGAACCGATTCCTGTACATCGCCCGAAGGCTCTGTTCAATCATCACCAGTCCGAAGGCATCCTGCTTCCCTCCCTTTCGGGTGGGTTGGCTTACCTCATGCAGCCTAGATACTCAGTCGCGTCAAGGAACGGTGCCGTTAGGCACTGGGACTATTATATGCCGACTACAGAACGGAGTCAACAATAGGAGGGGCTGTTTCCTTCCACAAGAAATTCACACCACTTAGTGCATAAGTGTGCATAACGCTGCTAATAACTCATCAGACTCTAGGTGGTGGCACGCAAAGCGAGACCCCTAGATGCGCAAAAAGCCCGGTCTGTTCAGACCGAGCTTTTTGGTGCCCATAGTCACTACGCGACTGAGCGCTTCCATTGGGAAACGCAATCTCAGGCGGCATGAGTAAAAGCAAGATACGCAGGACGATTTCGAATTACAACAATACAATAACGGTCATAAATGCAAAATCGCTGTTTACCAACAAGCAGCCTCACAATCCCTCGACATCCTGCTACCGCAATAACGGTTAAAATCCGATCTGGCGAAGGAAGGTACCTAGCGCAGTAGGCTCCAGAAGTAGGGTTATAATTAGTCCACCAATCGCTCCGCCGAGATGTGCTTCATGAGCCACTCGACCTATACCCCCAGTTTCCCGTTTACGCATTGCCATCACTGAAAAGACAATGAAACCTAACGCAAACAGCCAAGCGGGAATACCAACGGCAAAAAACAAATAGATCCGCTGAAAGGGGTGGAACAGGCAAAAAGAAAACAACAGACCTGAAATAGCTCCTGAAGCTCCTACAGCTGAGTATCCTGGCGTATCGCGATGCATCCACAGGGTAAGCGCATGGGCTGAGAGTTCAGCTCCAAAGTACACAGCAAGAAAAAACAGAGATCCGATTCGTGCTTCGAGGACTGGACCAAAGAAAAATAGCGTAATCATGTTGAAGGCAAGGTGCCCCAAACTCCCGTGCACAAAACCTCCAGTGATCATACGGTACCATTCCTTGTTCTCCGTAATACGCTTAGGCGTGAAGGAGAGCTTCTGAATCAGTGCCTGATCAAAGTAGAGAGCATAGCCACTCACTAGAACATTGATAAGCAGTAGGAAGAGCGTGAAAGGGGTATCGTAAAACAAGGGGGCGTACCTAAGGTGATGATGCTTCACGATGTACGTCGAACAATCCTTTCTTGATTCGTCAATCTCTTCTCCGGGCGCATCGTATTCGGGATCTCATGTAGATAACGTTTCACTGTAGCGCTTCCGATATTTCTCCTGGACTAGTGCTCTAAACCGAGCATACCTCATCCTGAGGGCCGCCTCTGTGCAACCCGTGAGTTCCTCGATTTCCCGATACGTCATGGGATGGAGACCGGTACGATACATGATAAGTCGTTGCGTCAGATCATCGGCTTGCCCTATACAGGCCAGTGAAAAACGAAGTTGCTCCATTTGCTCATCGTTCAACGACTCAAATACTCTACCGTTAGGCAGGCTAGTATTCCATGAGGAATCGACCATAGACTCCTCATTCATTCCCAAATCGGTCCAGAGTGACTCCCGGCCTTCCCGTTGACGCTTTCGCTTGAGGAAACGGAAAAGATTATTGCGGCACATTCTGCGTACGTAATGCTCATGGTTTCTGATTTTTTTCCAGTGTCGCTGAAACTCTAAGAGTGTCTCGCCGGCAAGATCTTCAGCTTCTGTATGCGTCAAAATGGGTTCGCGGCGAGCGCGCGAAGTATAGTAGTCCGATGCATATGTGTACACGATCAAAAAAAGCTCATCTCTTTTTAGCGTGTTCGCTGATCCGTACGACGCCAAATCATGTATGTCGTTGGGCTCGTCGTTTCTCGGATGAGCAGGACGGTCAGGAGCCTTTTTAGAATGGGACAGAGAACGAGATGACCAACTTTGAGGGAAACATTCCATGGTCGAATGGTGGGATTTGGGAGTCTTCACTAGTCCTTTTATTCATAGACACACGCGGACCCCTTGCATAACCACACATTCTGTCAGACCATCCGATATCTGGGAAACCCGGCTACAACTCGAGTGGGGTTTTTCCCATTGTGTGTTTGACGGACGCAGGCTACTCTAAAGTAGATCTTCCATAGAGGTAACATCATGAAACTCCTTTTCGCTACCGATCTCGCAGAACCAAGAAGCGTAACCGACCAGATTCAACGTCTAGCATTAAAACTGGAGGCTGAGCTGTTCGTCCTGCATGTACACATCCCCACTCCGACTACGCCGCTTGGCGTAGATCCGCTGAGCGGTTTCGGAGAGGTTGCGTATGCGTTGTACGATCCGGCCGTGGAAGAATCCACCGTGGAGGCTGAACGACACGACTTCGACACGTTTGTAAAAGATCGATTCAGCATGACTGTCAGACCTGCCCTGCATGAGGGGGATCCGGCTAGAGTCATTCTAGATGATGCGGAGCGCTTAGACATGGACATGATCCTGCTTGCCAAACGTAGACATTCAGCCATTGAAAGAATGCTACTTGGGTCAGTTACCAATACGGTAGCTCGAGAGGCCAAACAACCTGTCATTCTGCTACCTATCCACGAAGAGAAGTCCTGACCCCGATACGGAGTAGGAATGGCTTACTGCCGCCCATCCTGACTGTAATCCTTCCAGGAAACCGTTGCGTCATCCAGGAAGTCAATGAATTCAGAGATGCTCATCAACGCACTCTGCCTGGCAATCAATTGCCGATCAGATGGTCTGGCAATCGCATACGTCGGTAAGGCGGGCGTACCGGTTAAAGCCATCTGGAACGCGTGAAAGCCGTCTCCTTTTTCCAGGTCGTCTGTGTAGAGTCGTAAAGGCACGAACGATTCTGTTAATCGACGTTTTACCTCGGGCTCAGGGAACACGTTTGCTTCCATATCCCGGCAATTAGTGCACGTCCAGCCTGAAAAATCAACCATAACTGGAATGCCGCGACGATCCGCTTCGGCAAATGCGCCTTCGATATCATCGACGAACCAGCCTTCATCATGATTCTCGTCAGCCGCATCCACCCCAAGCATAGTTAAAAAGCGCGTATCAGCTGCCTGTCGTGGTGGAAGGTAGGCGTCAAGAGACCCCAAAGACTTGCCGATTAGTCCTGGCATCATCCAGATAGCAAGACCGAAAATGCCTACAGCTAGCACTCGGCGAGCGGGGCCTGGACGCTGTTGTGGACCATCTCCATCCAAGCGAAGCCATCCCCAGAGATAGGCTCCTGCCAGCAAGAAGAACAGCACTACTAGTGCAACACCCAGTGTCCTTGGGAGCACGCCCAAGCGCCAAACTAAATCTGCGTTCGATAGGAATTTTACGGCAGCTGCCAGTTCCACAAACCCGAGAACGACTTTCATCGAATTCATCCAGGTCCCAGACTTCGGCAATCTGTCAAGTGCTTTGGGGAAAAGTGCTAGTAGTACAAAGGGTAGAGCAAACGTTGCACTATAGACCATCATACCAAGGAGCGGGTAGATCCATGTCCCCATCGAGGCCGCTGCCAACAAACCGCCAACGAAGGGTGCTGTGCACGAGAATGAAACGAGGGTTAGAGTAAGCCCCATAAAGAGTACGCCTGCCCATCCTTGCTCTTCTCCACCTCGCGCATTGATCCATGTCAAAATTGATGATGGAACACGTATTTCGTAGAGCCCCAAAAGAGATAGCGCAAAACCGACCAGCACAAACGCAATAAAAAGGTTGACCCACGGATTAGCAGCAATACTTTGTGCGCCTGCAGCCCCTACCAGAACCGCCATGGCGATTCCGATAGCGGTAAACGTCGCCACAATGGATAACCCATATACAATGGCCAACTTCACTGCCCGTGACCTCGAGTGGCCTTGCTTGGTGAAATAAGACACCGTCAGGGGTATCATTGGGAATACACACGGGGTTAACAGGGAGGCTAATCCTGCGCCAATAGCGAGCAAAAGAAATGGCAACAGACCACCCGAGCGGTACGTGTCGTAATCAGAAGGTGATGCAACCAAACTGACCTGTCGAGTACGGGCAATATCCTCTGGAGCCGCTGTACAAGCTATACATGTCGGGTCAATAGACAGCGACGTATGTACTTCCATGATCGTGGGACGCAGGCAGACTCCAATCTCGTCGTTACATAATTGGAAGCGCACATCTAATGGGATGTCAACCGTGGCGGTCAGCGAATCAGTCGAAGTGACTGCTGTATAGAATGTTGCCTCCCCATAGAACCAAAGTAGATCCATTTCGAAAATTGGATCTCTACCTTTTTTTGGTCCTGCCTGCCCGATCTGACCAGACCATTCTATACCAGAGATTGAGTCTGGCATAGACATAGTAACTCCGACTGGACGAGTCAGAACATCTTCCAAGGATGGTAACGAAGAATCCAATGCGTACATCTTCCAGTCATCCGCTACGGTTGCTGTCAGTTTAATGACGCTGGTGCCGCCAGCTCCAATGTTGGACGGGACCGGTCTAGACGACCACGACACATATTCTTCGGGCCCCTTGATGTCTGGTCCAAATTGGGCATACGCTAAGCTCATTGGCAGTAGCACAACCAATAGAGATAGACTCTGGAATGATCGAAGAAGTCGAGCCATGGCGTGTTATTAGGCAAGGGGTTAAAACGAGAACAGGGTATCCGCGGACGTCACCGTCAACGAATACCCTGTTTCAAGGTTGCCGGCAGTGCCGGTTGGTTGCGCTTAGGCGCTTGCCGTTTCAGGCTCGACGCGAATCTTAATCTCTGCAACCACTTCAGGATGGATCTTGACCGAGGCCGTGAACACACCTGTGTGCTTGATATCTTCAGAGAGCTCCACCTTACGGCGGTCAACGTCAATACCGTGGGAAGCAAGGCCTTCCGCGACCTGAGCTGCTGTTACGGAACCAAAGATGCGATTCTCTTCGCCAACTTTTGCAAGGATGAGAACTTCGACACTGGCCATTTCCTTGGCGAGTGCTTCCGCGTCTTCCTTTTTCTTGGCAATCTTGCGTGATGACTGACGACGTTCTTCCTGCCAAGCTTTCACTACGTTGCTCGTAGCGATGCGGGCGAATCCACGGGGGATCAGGAAGTTGCGACCGTATCCGTCCTTGACGGTAACGATGCTGCCTGCTTCACCCAGGTTATCGACGTCTTCAAGAAGAAGTACTTTCATGATACTGTCGGGCTGTGACGGAGGGACCGTCCGTTACGGATTACTTGAGTGAGTCGGCGACAAACGGAATCAGGGAAAGATGACGAGCACGCTTGACTGCGCGTGTCAGCTGACGCTGGAATTTCGCTGAAACGTTAGTTATGCGGCGAGGCAGAATCTTGCCCTGCTCATTCAGATACCGCTTCAGCAGATCCGTGTCCTTGTAATCGACGTAAGCCGGCTCGACGAATTTTGAGTTCGATGACATATTCTTATTCAGTCTCTTCGGTTGCTGGTTCAGGAGCAGATTCAGGAGCAGGAGCAGGAGCAGCGGCTTCTTTAGCTTCAGCTGCGCGTCGTGTTTTCGACTCCTCGTAGTGACGGATCATTTTCGCATCTAGACGCAAGGTCATGTAACGAAGAATGTTGTCGTCGATTTCCAGTGTGCGTTCCAGACGCGGGATGAGCGTGCCGGCTGAACGGAAATACATGTTTACGTAGTATCCGTTGCGCTTTTTCTGGATTGGAAAAGACAGGCGGCGTGCGCCCCACTCGTCCACTTCGATGATGTCACCACCGGCATCCGAGATGTAAGTAGTAATCCGGGTAACCAGATCTTTTACCTGCTCGTC
>Ga0209308_10001698_pt1 | contig 20094 bp, 15 predicted proteins | sample COGITO_mtgs_1204_3_FD_184806 | JGI IMG/M metagenome (GOLD analysis project Ga0209308, IMG submission 184806) | Pelagic marine microbial communities from North Sea - COGITO_mtgs_120405 (SPAdes) (version 2) | ecosystem: Environmental > Aquatic > Marine > Epipelagic ...
GCACAGAATCAATTTTCGCCATGGGGATTCTTAACTGATAATCTATACACAATGTATCAACAGCTTATTGACGAGTTTATCCAGCGGGAGCATCTCCCCCAGACCTATGCCGCTGACGCGCGGCAATTTTTCTTGCCGCTTCTGCAGGGAATTGAGGAAAAAATCGACAGCGTGATTCAAGGGAAAAAACGACGCCCTTTCACTGTCGGCATCAACGGTGCGCAGGGCACAGGCAAATCCACACTCGCCGAACTACTGAGCTCTCTGCTACGACAGAAAAACCATTCCGTGGCCAAGCTATCAATCGATGACTTCTACTATTCCAAGGCGAAGCGCCGGCAGCTGGCAGATACTATCCACCCGCTGCTACGCTCTCGCGGTGTACCCGGCACCCACGATGTAGGTCTTGCCCTACACGTATTGCAGCAACTCGCCGCGGCACAGGAGACGGATGAAGTCAGACTCCCCCGATTCGATAAAGCTATGGACGACTGCCTGCCCGATGAAGCCTGCGAACAGATTCAGGGCCCTATCGATGTCGTCATTTTGGAAGGCTGGTTTGTCAGCGCCAGGCCCCAGGAAGAGTCTGCGCTTGCACAGCCGATTAATGCGCTGGAGGCGGATGAGGACAGCGATGGTCGCTGGCGTGCATACGTGAACAGTCAGTTAGCCGCCGATTATCAGGCGCTCTTCGCACAGCTGGATACGCTAATCATGTTGCAGGCACCGGGGTTCGAACAGGTTCTTCAGTGGCGTTCTCTGCAGGAAGAGAAGCTGCGTTCCCGGGCCGATGCAGATGCCGTTGGTCTCATGGACCAGCAGTCCATCGAACGCTTCATACAACACTTCGAACGCCTAAGCCGGCACTGCCTGGCCACCCTGCCCCAGAGCGCCGATCACCTGTTCTTGCTCGATGCGCAGCACCGCATCCACGCCTCATCTATCAAGTAGATTCAAGCAGCTCCGCCCTGCGCAGGAACAAAGGCTGTAACCAGACTCGCGCGAGCAATGCGCACAGCAACACTGCCGCTAGATGTCTCCACAGCGGATAACTCACACCCTCCTCCATCAGAGAAAGCTGTAGCGGCCAGCCGTAGAGCGCATAGAGTTGATTGAGGATGAGGCCACTGACGATCGCGCTCACAATGACGCCGACCATATAAGCAATCAATGAGCGCGTACCCAGCTGCTCCCTGATCACTCCCATGGTGGCTATGTTGGTAGCGGGGCCGGTCAACATGAACACCAGCGCAGCGCCCGGAGATACACCGGCGAAGAGGAAGCCCGCAGCGACCGGTGTCGATGCCGTAGCGCAGATATACATGGGCAGACCCACAACCACCATAACGATCATCGCCAGCAGACCGTCGCCCCATTGCAGAAAGAATGACTGCGGTACTGCCGCCGTTATAAGAGTCGCAGCCACCAGGCCTATCACCAACCATTTCGCCGTGTCGGAGATCATTCGACCATAACCGTATTGCACAGCACTGATCATTTTCTCGCCTAGCCCAGGTTCTGCTGTCTTCTGCTCCTGCTCTTTACTGTGGCAGCAACTGCTTTCAGCTTTGACCGGTTCAATAACTCCCTCTTCCTTATCGAAGCTATTGACCAATAATCCAGCCACTATGGCACTGGTAAGAGCCGCAATGGGTCGCGCTAACGCGAAGACGGGACCTAGAACTGCGAACGAGAATGAGATGGAATCCACGCCAGTTTCGGGCGTTGCCACTAAAAAGGAAGAGGTGGCACCTTTTGATGCGCCGGCCTTGCGCACTGCAAGCGCAGTTGGTATTACGCCGCAGGAACAAAGCGGAAGTGGCGCTCCTATAAATGCCCCCTTAACGATAGAAACGAAGCCGGGCTTTGCCATTTGTTTATGTACCCACTCGCTGGGTATCACCTGCTTAATAATACCAGCCAGCAAATAACCAATGAGTAGCCACGGCGCACTCTCAATTACCAGGCTCCAGAATATGCTTAATAAATTCATTTCGTCTCGCCTTGCTGTTCAGTCCTCGATGCTGCCTCCCTATCTAGGAGTAGCCCCGCATCCAGCGCTTCCATGATAGAGCAATGGGTGGCGTTTTCCGGGCCTCCACAACAACTCTCAAGCAGCAGCTGCAGGGTCTGCTGCATCGACTGTAGCTCAGTCAGTTTTGCACTCACCTCGTCCAGCTTCTTTCTGGTTATGTCGGTCACTTCCTGACAACTGTGGCTGAGCTTGTCTACGCGAATGGAGAGTAGCTGGCCAATATCCTCCAACGAGAAGCCGGTATTGCGTGCGGTCTTAACGAATTGCACACGGCGCACATCGGAATCCGTGTAGAAGCGGTAGCCCGCCTCGCTTCGATTGCTGGCATTGATGAGGCCGTGCTTCTCGTAGTAGCGCAGCGTATGGGCTGTAAGCCCCGTCTTTTCTGACAATTCACTGATTTTCAACATGCATTCAATTCCACTAGTTCAGCTAATTACTTGAAATTGACTGCAAGTATAAGCTTAGAGTTAACTCTAAGGTCAACTAGCAAGTCGCAGTAATTGCCTCCACCACCGGAGTTTCTAGATAAAATTCAACAATGCTGGTCTTATCTCTGAAGTAAGCCCGTGGTAATGGGGGTGTTTCCAACGAACAATCAGGACCGAAGGTCCGTGAGTGGGGAATACCTCCATTGCCACGGGCGATGGGGAAGCAAATGTCGATAGCTGAACCCTAATCCCCAGCAAGAACGCGAGTTATCCAGTCGGCAATATCCCCCACCTGCTGCGGGCACAGCGAGTGTTCCATGGGATAGCTATGGTATTCGGGCGCAAAACCCAGACTCTGCAGGGTAGCCATACTCTTCTGGCCTAAGGATTCCGGCACTACCGGGTCCATAGTGCCGTGGCAGATCATGGTAGGAATGGCATTCTGCACGGGGTTAACCTCGATACTCTCGGCAGTAGCGAAATAGGTAGAGAGCGCCATGATGCCGGCCAGTGGCTTTGCATAGGTCAGCGCAGCCTCGAAGGAGACAGCCCCTCCCTGAGAAAACCCGGCAACAATGATGCGGCGACTATCGATGCCGCGCTCAAGCTCTCTATCGATAAGAGCGTGCACCCAGGAAGCCGATTGCAGCAACTGCTCCTCGTCGACGTGTCTATCTATATCCATTTCCTTGATGTCATACCAGGCGGGCATGACATAGCCATTGTTGATTGATACGGGAATCGATGGCGCATGGGGGAAGATAAAGCGAATACCGAAGCTTTCTGGCAGCGGCAGTTGCGGCACCAAGGGAGCGAAGTCATTGCCATCGGCACCGAGCCCATGCAACCAAATGATCGAAGCGTTCACCGCCACCGTGCTGGGCGATTCCATTTCTATAGCAGGTAATAACTCCATAACGCTCCTTAGTTTCTGTCAGTAATCCAGCCGTTCCACTCGACAGCATGACCATAGCCTGAGAAGCGGGGTAATGGGAATTTATAGCAGGCGCAGTATTCTCTAGCAACTCATGAATTGCGTTTCTCATCTTTATACATCTATGTTTTACTCAGAACGAATTAATCTGTCACAGCCCAATGTAAGCAGGAATAGATGATGAAAATTTCACAATGTTTTGACGCGCTAACAGCCCCCGAAAAATCCCTAAGCTGGAGCTCTGCTATCGCCGCCTTGTTGCTTGTAACGCTTTCGGTCGCAGGCCCATTATCCCGGGCTCAGGAGCAGAGTGATCCGCGCTGGGTGACTACCTGGACGGCTTCACCCAGCACGCTGCCTGGCCAGGCTGATCCGCAAGACCCAGCGCAGGATCAGACGCTTCGATTAATAAGCCATAGCAGCGTTGGCGGCGACAGTGTTCGAATTCGTCTAAGCAATACCCACGGCAACGGACCGATCACCGTAGGCGCCGCCTCTATCGCCATGCAATCGACAGGCAGCTCAATTCGTGCAGGCAGCAGCTCGACACTCAGTTTCTCTGGCCAAGCTTCGGTAACAATACCCAGGGGCGCTGTAGTCATTAGCGACGCCATCAACTACCCCGTGCCGCAGATGAGCAACTTAAGCGTCAGCCTCTACCTTCCGGCGAACAGCGGCTTTCTTACCGCCCACGCCCTATCGAATCAGGTCAATTACCTATCGGAAGATGGCGATCAGACTCAGTCGACAAGCCTAAGCAATGCCAGTGAGACCCCCGCATGGCCACTGTTAACTGCTATTGATGTCATAAGTCCGGATTCGGTTTCGGCAATCGCCATGGTTGGAGATTCCATCACAGATGGTTGGGGGTCTACCGCTAGTGCAAATCAGCGCTGGCCGAATCATTTTTCAAGAAGGCTCTTCGCCGATAGCACTGCGAAAAAATTTGCCGTGGTAAACGCGGGCATCAGCGGCAACAGAGTCACCACAGAAGGAAACGCGCGATTCGGACAAAACTTACAGGCGCGTTTCGAGCGCGACGTGCTCGCGTTAAGCAATGTGACGCATATGGTATTGATGGAAGGCATAAATGACATAGGCATGTCACCGAGTGGCGATCTAATATCCTCAGCCGAAGTCATTGCAGGCTATAGACAGATAATCGCTAGAGCTCACGCGGCGGGAATAAAAATCATAGCAGCCACTCTCACCCCCTATGAAGGTGCAGCCTACTTCACAGCGGCAGGTGAAAATATAAGACAGGAAATCAATGCCTTTATCCGTAACAGCGGCGAATTCGACGGCGTTATCGATTTCGAAAAAGCCGTGCAAGACCCTACCCAGCCTAGCCGAATTCTTCCCGAGTTTACCGAAGATAATCTGCACCCTAATGATGCAGGCTACAAGGCGATGGCTGACATGGTCGCGATTGACCTATTCGAATAAAAAGCAGTCGCCGCAGTCTTTGCATTAATTTCCTTGATCCGAATGGGGCCAGCCCGCAGGAGTTGGCCATATCGGGTACAATCGCCAATGGGAATGCCGATGACGACTAATCGCAATATGGAGCAAGATGAGCGACTCACTCTCAAATAAATTCGAAGAACTGATTGGCCTGAATTACCAACTCTACAACGGCCTGTTTCTGACTCTACCTCTAGATGCCATCGAAAAGACAGGGCTTCTACTGCCACTATTGGATGCTGCCTGCCAGCAGGGGCTCATCGATGGCAAGAACCCGGACGCCATCATCGAAGAATTCTTCGAGCTGCACAAACCCCATTTTAGTGCTCAAGATAAGAACAACTTCCTGTTTAGAGTGATTCAGTATGTGGAGCGGCAGGTGGTGCTGGTAGATGCGCTGGAAGACGCGGCCTACAAGAAGATGCATCAGGTCGACAAACTAAAGATTCTGCAGAGTGTCGTTGAGAAGGTCGAAGCGGAAGACCTGGGTGAAAAATTTTCCGAGGTCCTCAAGAAGTTTGGCATACGGGTAACCCTAACCGCACATCCCACACAATTTTATCCGGGCACCGTGCTCTCCATTATCAATGACCTGACTCGCGCCATCGCTCGCAATGATATCTCTGAGGTTAGGAATCTGCTGCAGCAGCTGGGTAACACGCCTTTCTCGCGCAAGAAGAAGCCCTCACCCTATGATGAGGCGATACTGCTCAGCTGGTATCTAGGCAACATCTTCTATCCCGTGATGGGGCAGATCGTGGATAAGTTTGCCGGTCAATACGAACGCGCCGTGCTAGAGGACCAGAAACTCATGACCATCGGGTTCTGGCCCGGCGGAGACCGCGATGGCAATCCCTTTGTTAACGTCGACATAACGCGCCGAGTGGCTGCGAAGCTACGCTATAGCATTGCGAGTTGTTATCACCGCGATGTTCGCGAACTCAAACGGCGCCTCACTTTTCAGGGAAGCTATGAAATACTCGACGAGATCGAGAAACAGTTGCACGATGAGATGTCGGAGAGCAATCCCCACTACACTCTGGACGCAGAATCACTGATAGCCAAGCTCGATGAAATCGAAACGATTTTATTGGAACAGAACCAGGGCCTATTCATAGAGAAATTACGTTCGTTCAGACGCAAGGTACAGCTGTTTGGATTCTATTTCGCAAGCCTCGACATTCGTCAGGACAGCCGCGTAATTAGTAGCGCGTTCGATGCCATTATTGAGAAAGACCCATCCCTTGTTGGCAACATCAGCGAATTGGATGAGGCTCAACAGGTAGACAAGCTGCTACACATCTGCGGAAGCACCGACCTCGGTGCCTTCGATGAGGCCATCGTGCAAGATACCCTGGGCTCGTTCTCCGTTATCGAAGATATTCAAAGAGCTAACGGCGAACTTGGTTGTCATCGCTACATAATCAGTAACTGCCATGGAGCGATTGACATGGCGCGGGTATATGCGCTATTTCAGCTGTGTGGTTGGCGCGACAAGGAACTTAGCGCTGATATCGTCCCATTGTTCGAATCTATAGATGACCTGCAAAGCTCTGGCGAATCCATGCGCAGTATCTACGCCATCCCAACGTATAGACAACACCTCGCAAATCGCGGTAACCGACAGACAGTGATGTTGGGCTTCTCCGACGGAACCAAAGATGGTGGCTATTTGATGGCTAACTGGGCCATCTACCGCGCGAAGGAAGATCTAACCGCCGTCTCCCGAGAGGCGGGTATCGAGGTCATCTTCTTCGATGGTCGTGGCGGCCCTACCGCGCGAGGTGGAGGCAATGCCTATCTGTTCTATGCGGCGCTAGGCAAGAAAATTGAAAGCAATCAGATTCAGATGACGGTACAAGGCCAGACCATCAGCTCCAACTATGGAGTAAAGCCCGCGGCACAGCACAACTTGAGTCTTCTGCTTGCGGCTGGCCTGGAAAACAATCTTTACGATAGATCCGAGCGAGAACTCAACGAGGAGCAGAGCGCCCTGATTGAATCGCTCGCCACAATGAGTCTGACAAAATACGAGTCGTTAAAGCAGCATGAGTTGTTTCTACCTTATCTGGAAGAGATGAGCACGCTGCACTACTACAACATGACAAATATCGGTAGCCGACCGGCCAAGCGTGGAGACAGTAGCGAACTAAAATTTGAAGACCTCCGTGCGATACCTTTCGTTGGGGCCTGGGCACAACTCAAACAGAACGTCCCTGGCTACTATGGCCTGGGCACCGCTCTTCAAGAACAGGAACAAGCCGGCAATCTAGAAAAGTGCATTCAACTCTACAAAGAATCTGGGTTTTTCCGCGCCCTGATCGCCAATGGCATGCAGAATCTTGCCAAGACCAATTTTCATTTAACTCGCTATATGAAAGAAGACCATCGCTTTGGCGAATTCTGGAAAATGATCTTCGCGGAACACGAACTCACCCATGAAATGGTGTTAAAAGTAGCCGGGCAAGATTATCTATTGCAGGACAATGATAGGGCGAGGCTCAGTATCGAACTACGAGAACGCATAGTCCTCCCTCTTCTCGTCACCCAGCAGTTCGCGCTAATGAAGATACACGAACTAAGACGCGAGAATGAGGATGACCCGCTAATAGAAGACTATGAGAAGATGGTAGTACGCTCTCTCTACGGCAATATTAATGCTTCGAGAAATTCCGCCTAGGCAGGCCGACAAACGATGTGCTTTTGTTAGGGCCTGCTCTTCTGCATCTCCAGCCACGATCGCAACATACTAGTGACGAACTGAATATCACCTGTATTCTGTGAGTTATGCCCTATTCCCGGCAGCGTAACCAGAGTGAGATCGCGACCCATAGATTCCCATGTGTCATTGAGTGATTCATTTACATAGGCTCCATCCTCCAGACCATGAAATTCCAACACTGGAACCTGTATAGGCACGATAGGCGACTCATCGACCATCCATGGCGGCTTGGGGTAATAGGCGCGGTAGTAGTTCAGCATCGCTTCATAGTCTGATCGCTGATACGCGGCGAGATAACGCTCATACCACACAGTGCCCTGATGACTCTGGGCGCGACGCTCCGCATCCATGCCCCCCAGATCTCCCTCACTGTTTGTGAATCTGGCTATATAGGCACTGCGCTCCTTCTGCTCATTGTTGAGCGCCATCTCGCGCTTTCGAGAACGCGGGTGTGGACGATTGAAGATCACGAGATTCTCGGTCTTCTGTGGATAGGCCTCGGCAAAGGACCAGGCAATTATACCGCCCCAGTCATGACCGACGATGGTGGCGCTTTGAACATCCAGATCATCCATTACCGCCAGTACGTCGCCGGTCAGATGAGGTAACTCATAATTCTCCACTCCCCGGGGCTTGTCACTGCGGTTATAGCCCCTAAGAGAGATGGCAACGACTTTATATTCATCCGCTAACGCTGCCATCTGATGGCGCCAGTCATACCATTGATTGGGAAAACCATGAATGAAGATCAACAAGGGCCCTTCACCCAGGCTCACATAATGGATACTAACTCCGCCATTGTCGGCATAGTGATGTTCAACAAGGTCGTAGAGTTCGTCGGCATCGATCTGCGCGTTGGCCTGCACTGCCAGCAGCATCGATAAAACGAAGGACGCAAAAGTTAGCTTTGACATAGACATTCTCCCAGGGAGTTTACGTACTCACATTTTTAAACAAGAATATGCCCAGCAATCCGTCTAGTCCATACACATTTTCTCTGCAATACAGTGCCACCATCGACAGTCACGAATAATAGCTAACCACGGCATTTCCCTTTGCAAGATCAATTCAGACCCAATACCAAGCAGATCGAATCAGCACTAACTCTCAATCAGGAGAAAAACATGAGATTCCTCGGGGCACAAAAACTCATCAAGATGGCACTATTACTTTGTTTCTCGCTAAGCGCCATGAGTCAAAGCAGTTCACAGAACAATGAACCAGATCCTGACAAGCAGCTAGAGGTAACCGAAGCCTTGTTTAAGTGCCTCACCGAAATGACCAGATCATCGACCGGCGCGTTCTTCGTGGATAATATGCTAGGCGACATCGATGCCACCGTAGCCGTAGCGAACTCTGAAACCGGTGGGGAATATCCTGTGGGATCGCTGGTTTCCTTGATACCCACAGAGGTGATGATCAAGCATCGTGAAGGCTGGAACGAGACCACCAACGACTGGGAATTTTTTGAGCTGACCGTTTCCGAGGAAGGTTCCGAGATTGCAGTTCGTGGAACTACCGAAGTCGTAAACCGCTTCGGTGGCAACTGCTTCGGTTGCCACATGCTTGCCCGATCCGAATGGGATCTGATTTGCGGCACCGGCCATGGCTGCGCACCTCTTCCTATCGATCGCGAGACTATTGCGAATATGCAGAACGGCGACCCCCGCTGCATCAAGCAAGACTAGCTAAACAACCACTATGCCTGTCGGTTCCAGTTCGGGGATCGGCAGGCTAGCGAGCCTTCTCTACACCCCGGCAGCGGCCATCCCTCATGGCATAAGCACTAAAATTATCACCCAGCAGCAAAGAACTACTTTGAAACATTGCCACAATCTGGAATACTCTGTCGCTCCACCATAATCAGCACACAAAAATAATCAATTCAATAACCTAGGTAAGCTGCATATGTCCTATCTAAAACAACGAGTAGTCCTAAGCATTAGTGCACTCCTGCTTGGTCTCACATCGACCATAGTCATGGCCCAAAGCGAATGGCCTGAAGTGGCTCCGGCCGAGCCGCCGGCGCATTGGGGTGCCGTTTCCGCTAACTTCGAAGAAATCCCCTATCCCTATCCGGTGCACTTTCTGGAGCTTAATCGTTTCCAGCAAGATATCCGCATGGCGTATATGGACGTCCCTCCTAGCGGGCGTGCTAACGGCCAGACTGTCCTAATTCAGCATGGTATGAATTTCTACTCCGAGGCCTATACGCCGACGATCAAAGCCCTGGCTGCCGCAGGCTTCCGCGTGCTAGCCGTAGACAGAATAGGCTTTGGCAAATCAACCAAGCCTATTCTTCCCTACAGCTTCAACTTTGTCGCAGCCAACATGAAGGCGCTGCTAGACGAACTAGAGGTCGATGAAGTTGCGATCGTTGGGCACTCCATGGGTGGGATGACAGTAAGTCGCTTCGCCATGATGTATCCAGATATTACGACTCACGTGGTTATGGTAAACCAGATAGGTCTAACCGATCAGCGCCAGAGCCGACCCTGGAGCGACCCTTTTGCCGGCGGTGGCACTACTACCTACCAATCGATACTGCGCGGCCATCAACGCTACTTCCCGCTGCGCTGGCCACCAGAGCATCTGGAATTCGTCCGTCGTCAATTTGGGCAGACAATGAGTGGCGAATGGCCGCGTCTGGCGCAGGTGCGCAGACTGCAGGGCCAGATGCTCTACGATGACCCGGTTGTCTATGATTGGCAGCACATCGAGACCAAAGCCCTGGTTATAGGCGGCGAAGAAGATGGGTTGGTCGATGATTTTCCGACACTGGCACACAATGTGGCAAACGAATTACAGAACTCAGCCATATTACTCTACCCGGATGTAGGCCACGCGCCTCAGATAGAGATACCCGATCTGTTCCATACCGACCTGATTCGCTTTTTGAGTTCAGATCCGAACGAACCAGCCAGCGCCTGGAAATAGTCAGTCGCTGAGCCCAGCTCAAGCTATTAGGTCCCAACTGCGGCATCTGCTCTGTCAGTTGGGATCTGATTCCACTTCAACCAAACCCTTCACCACACCCAGCAAATTGCAGAAGATAAGATTGCTGCGGCAGAGCCTGTCACCGACCTCTGGAAACCTTGCGGCACGATAAAACGCCCACCCTCCATGATTGGCAAACAGAAAGTTGACGCAACAACCCTAAACAGAAAAGGGTGGCCTAGGACAACATACGCACTTCGCGCTGGGGAAAGGGAATCGAGATATTGGCTTCGGTCAGCGCATCTTTGATTGCCTGATTCGCAGCAAACCGAATCTGATGAAAATCTTGAGTTTTCGCCCAGCCTCGCACAGCGATACTGATCGCGCTGTCGCCGAATTCTTCAATGCCGATCTGAATACTACGCTGCTGACTCAGCCCATCGACATTGGCGAGCTTCTCAGTGATTGCCTTCATCGCGGCATCGGTATCGCTGTCATAAGCGACACCGACTGACAATTCCAGGATCGTGTCTGTCTGGGAGTTATGCAATATCTCACCCACTATATGCTTGTTAGGGATGATAATTAGTTCTTCGTCTTCATTGGTCAGCAAGGTGTGGGCTAGGTGGACTTCCTTAACCACGCCGAACACGCCGTTAATGCGAACCGTATCGCCAATCACAAAGGGACGGGTGAAGATGATACTGAGCCCCGCGCCATAATTTGATAACAGGCCCTGCATAGCTAAGCCGGCTCCCAAGCCCAGGGCACCAATTGCGGCCAGGAAAGGCGTAACCTGGATCCCCAGCTTAGGCAGCGCGATGAGCACGGCAAATGTGATGATACCGATGCGCGCGGCACTCGCGAAGAACCGGCTAAGGGTTATGTCCAGTGATTTCTTAGCACACAGGGCAAGCACTAGATCACTTAATCGCCTACCGATGAAAACGCCTAGAACTAGCACGACGATCGCGCCGAATATTTGGAAGCTATAATTGACCAGATAAGTTACAAGCATGTTGTAAACCTCGGTCATCTGTTCTAATTCTTCTTGTCCCATAAAGTTTATTCTCTGTATCTGGTGATCTCGCGTATCATGTAAGTCTCACATTCTGCCACGCCAAGCTGTTAAGGCAAGCAATTAAGGCTATATCCAGGGCTACCAACGGTCATCCCAGTCTCGCCATGAACTCAGAAACAGAAACAAATCCCACTGTGAACGAAGCTACCGCGATGCTATGCAATCGCCTGCGCAAAAACCTGCGCGTGCTTGGGAAATGGGCACGGCAGCAGAATATCGAGTGCTATCGCCTGTATGATCGAGACCTGCCGGAATATGCATTTGCCATCGATATTTATGGCGAGCGCGTGCAGATGGCAGAATATCAGGCACCGGCCTCCATAGATGAGACGAAGGTGGCCGCGCGGCGTGAACAGGCCCTCGCTGCGGTACAGGAGGTTCTGGACATTGAGCCTGAACACATCGTACTTAAATCCAGAGAGCGCCAGCGTGGCAAGCAGCAATATGAAGCACAAGACCAGACCCACTCATTCTTTACTGTCGATGAGGGGCCCGCCAGCTTCTGGATAAACCTGGAAGACTATCTGGATACGGGATTATTCCTGGATCACCGCCCGATTCGTCAGTTTATTCGAGAGAACGCCTCGGGGAAACGCTTCCTCAATCTCTTCTGCTACACCGCAACTGCCAGCGTACAAGCCGCGCTGGGCGGTGCGTCCTCGACGCTAAGTATCGATCTCTCGAACACCTATCTCGACTGGGCTAGAAAAAACTACCTACTCAATAAAATGGGTGGCAAGAGTCACCGCCTGAAGAAAGCTGACTGCATCGAATACCTAGATTCCAAGTACGAGAAATTCGATCTTATCTTTCTGGACCCACCGACGTTCTCTAACTCCAAGAGCACCAGTAACGTGCTAGACATCCAGAGAGATCATCTTTCACTGATTCGCAAAGCCATGAAAAAAATTGAAAGAGACGGTCTGCTCATATTCTCGACCAACAAGCTCAGCTTCAAGCTGGACGCTGAGGTGCTCAGAAAATATAAGGTACAAGATTACACGACAGCCAGCCTCGGCAAAGATTTCCAACGGCAGAAGAAGATTCACCAAACATGGCTCATCCGGCATTCCTAACACCCTATCGGCTTGCGCTAGAACAGTTCGCGGCTTAACATCCGGCCTATGAAATACACATTAAGCAGCGCAGCCCTATTGGCACTACTGATCTTCCTTCCTTCCGCTACGGCCCAGGATACTAGCGCGACTCCCCTGGTCGGCTCCTGGGGTGGGCCACTGGTTATAGGCGAAGATGACCTAGGTCTAATCTTCAACATCACTATGGCAGATGGCGAATATTCGGCCTCGATGATTAGCGATGGCTTGGGAATCTATGGCATGCCGGCAGATAGGGTGAGCCTCAGAGGGCTTTCCCTCACCGTCATTATTCGCAGGCTAGATGTTGAATTTACCGGGACCCTGCGTTTCGATGAGGCAGGCGAAGAATTGCTGCGCATCGATGCCAGCTGGTTTCAAGGTAGTGAGATGGTGCCGGTAGTATTGCGCCCGGTCGAGTAAGGCTCGCTAGATATAGCGACTCAGATTTCTATTCGCTCTGCCCAACCTTTCAGATAAGACCTTAACAATGTAGGTATGCAGCGCAGCTGTAGACGCTGGAAATCTGCGTGACATTTCCTCCAGCTTATCCTTGTCCAACCTAAACAGAACCGCATCGTCCTCGATGCGCACTGAAGCGGTTCGATTCTCACCGGTATAGATAGCCATCTCTCCGAGAATAGCCCCGGCCTTGTATTTATGCAGTATACGCTCTGCCTGGCCTTGCACTTTGAGCACAACTACGACAGTACCCGAGCCGACAAAGTAGAGGCTCTCGCCTCTGTCACCCTCATTGAACAGGTACTCACCTGCTTTTCTCTTTTCGATGACGAAGAAATCAGATAGCAGTTTGACGTCAGCTTCTTCATAGGCGATGCGACCGAGCACGTCGTGCAATCCAAGATTCTGCTCTTCATCATTCAGATTCAGATCCCGAAGTATGCGCCTCTCGCACCAGTCTACAGCCGTATCCAACTGCTCCTTGTAGTGTCGCTCCAGGCGCTGATTACCGAAGGTGAAGAAGTCGTGCTTAACCAATTGCTTTATGGACTTCTGATCTGCGCTACTAATTATGATATGAAAGCCAACACGATCACTGAGTTGCGCAAGCTTCGAGAAGGTTACGATCGCCGATGTATCCAATTGACTCACGTGATGAAAATCGAGGACGAGGAAATCAAATTTACTATCTTCCACTTCCATGATGCGGTTGCGTATGGCGCTGATCAACTTATCTGCCGTGCCGAAGAAGATAAATCCTTGCAACACCATGATCAGCACACGATGCCCTTCTTTGTTGAGTAGCTCCCGTGTTTCCAGGTCGCGATCGACATTACTCGCATGGTCGCTGCCGTTAGTCTCGATTTTGATAACGCTTAGCTGCGAATAGTTCACCACAAACAAAATAATGGCCACGAAGAAACCAAAGGTGACGCCCTGCAGGATATCAGAGAAGATAATTACAATAAGGACCAGAATAACGACTCCGTAATCGGAAAGAGGCAGTTCGTCACGCGCCTTCCACAGCCAATCGATTAAAAACTCCAATCCAACATAGATTAGCAGTCCCCCCAAGAGGAATGTAGGCACTAACTCCATGAACTCGGTGCCCGCCAGTATCGCCGCTGCGACGAGAATCGCATTAACGATACCCATCAGCCTGTCTTTGCCGCCTAGGCGATCTACCAGCGCAGTGTCCGATGCGTCATGTACGCCAGGAAAACCGCCTAGCATTCCGTTCACGACATTGGTGTAGCCCATGACTTCTAACTCATGGTCTGGATCCAAATCTTTCTTGGCGATTAGCTCGATGCCGGAAACATCGAGCAGTAGCATCATGGAACACAGTAACGCTACAACGACGATACCACCGAGCTGCTCCCAGATAGCCAGCCATTTAACTTCTTGCAGATATTCGAAATGAAAAATCGGAACGAGGGTTCCAGCGGAATCAATGACCGGCAGCAGGCCGTTGGCGGCAGCCTCATCTCGGCTGATGCCTGCTATCGACAATACGCCATAGAACAATAGTACCGACAGCAACAAAATTCCTGGCACAGAAAGTCTATTGTCTCTAAACATCTTTCCGATGATCAGGCAGAGTGCCAGCACGACTGCCGGCGTAACGAGTTGAATAAATTGAGGGTCAGCAATCGAACCAAGGTCAGCGTCGCGACCACTGGCTACGGTTAGGCCACCCTGTATGAATATGTAGCCAATACCGGCGAAGAAACCGCCCGCAACTGGATAGGGGATATAACGCACTAAGTTTCCCAACTTCAAGCGGCCAAGCAGAAGCAGAAACAAGCCAGCAAACGTCGTCGTCACCATGATGGCGACAATAATCGTGGCTTCCGCCCCGATCGAATATTCGGAACCAAAGCTAACGTAGATGCTGCTCACGATTACCGCGAACACCGGTATCAAACCATTGCGAGGGGAACAAACAACGGCCTTGTAACCACTAAACAGGGTGCCGCCCAACCCAGTCACCAGGGTGCCGATCAGCAGTATAGCGATACCCGGCACCATAAGACGCTGATCAGTCTGCGCGAATAGTAACGCCGCAACCGACACGGCCACCGAAATGTTGACCAATGCAATTAGACCGCCAGAGATAATATTGGCTATATAGCTAGACCGCATCTTATAGTCTTATTGTTTTGTTGATAGAACTAAGGTATCAGGATACTACCGGCCAGCTCGCGATGCCAGCGTGAACCCCTGTTTACGGCGCTCTAAGGGCCTGCTAACTGTCTATGTTTTTGGCAATTTCCTCCCAAGTAAGCAAAAAGTAGGCCTATGCGTTATTGATAGAGTAAATTGAACAAACTCTCAGGCCTGAGCTCGAAAATAGGGCTATTTCTGCTTATTAAGACAGGTTTCAAGGACGGCAAGAGACTAGGGAATAAACTGAAGCCTTTGCCTGTCATTGACTATGTTGCTGCATTATAATTCTCGGGAGCTTTACGTGTCGGCTTAGCCGACCCAAAAGTGCCTCACCAGGAATGCCGAATATGAACAATGCGACCGATCCGACACTCTGTCTTGCGAACTCTGATAGAAATATCGAGAAAGTGCTTCTCAAGGGCTCCCCCTCTGCCTCTGTTGCTATCCACGCGAAACAGGCTATGGCAGCTGCTACATGCATTCTGTGTCTATTCGCTGCTATGGCCGCGAACTCTGCGTACGCAACCACAATTCTCGCCATGGATATCGATAAGGTTATAGCCGATGCCGAATTCGTATTCGAGGGCGAGGTAATCATCAGTGAAACACGACAGGATAATAGCAGCGGCATAATCAGCACCTATGTCACCTTTCGAATCGACGACATTATCAAGGGCGACTATTCGGGTGACAGTGTTGAGCTGAAATTCATGGGTGGCGCATTTAACGGGCAGATAGTGCAGGTCAGCGGCATGCGCATACCCGAGATGGCGGAACAGGGAATCTACTTCGTCGAATCCCTGTCTCGCGATCTTATCAATCCCCTGATCGGCTGGTCCCAGGGGCACTTCATAATCGTAGAAGAAGATGGCGTACGCCGAATGCGCACCGCAGGGAATCAGCCGGTTACCGATGTAGAGCCGGTCTCATCCATACCCCCCAGCATCAAGAAACCGCTGTCGGTAGTCGAAGGCAACAGCGACATAGCTGCCGGCGTCATGACCGAGTCCAGCCCGATCATGATTCAGCGTGCGCTGACTGTAGAGGAATTCAAGTCGCGCATCACCGACCTTGTAGACAACTAGGAGTCTAGTCATTGAGAGTTGTCTCCCTGCTTTTCGTATTCTTACTCCCCCTCAATTCCAGCAATGCTTTCGAGACGTCGGGGAATTTCTGGGAAAGCTCACGGGCGGTCTTTCACGTAGGCATTAGCGGAAGCTCTCCCACCGGCGGCACCTGGAATGCAGCCTTCATTCGCGCGATGAACGCATGGAGCGAGGTCAGCAACTTCGAATTTATTGCCGTTAATGACTATCTGGATCCCTGTATCGATCGCGGCGTCGATCAATTCGGTGACGGCGCTACGAGTGTCGACTTCGGAGCAGACGTGTGTGGCACCGAGTTTCAGGAAAACACCCTGGCGGTAACGCTGACTGCGGGAACATGCCTCAATAAGGAATGTACGGGAGGGTTCTCAATCACCGATGCGGATATCGTGTTCAACAGCGCGGAGAGTTGGGCTATCTACAGCGGAGCGCTGCGCTTGGACAATACCAGCGAATTCGAACGCGTTGCATTACACGAGTTAGGCCACGCTCTGGGACTGAATCATTCGACGGCCAGCGACGCTATCATGGAGGCCTTTGTATCGGATACGAACACCTTGCAGGCTGATGACATTGCGGGGATAGTCTCTATCTACGGTGGCGGTGAAGAGGTAGAGGCGACAGTCGCGAACATCTATGGGGTCAGTCTAGTCGCTCCAGAGAACTCCACACTAGCCGGGCAGAACAACAGCCGTAACCTTAGCGGCTCACTAAGCGGTGATGACAATCAGCTGGATGGCAAGTCTCTCGATCTGTATCAGTATACCTTCGAGAATGACTCTACTGTCGATATTCAATTAAACTCACAGGCCTTCGACCCCTTCTTGTATCTAGTCAGAATCTCTGCGACACAGGCCGCGGTAGCTGGCTCCACTTTCACAGATGACAATTCGGGTAGCGGCAACAACGCAAGGATCAATGAAAGCATTCAGGCCGGAACCTATTGGCTTGGAGTCAGTAGCACTAGCGGTAATGCGACGGGCAACTACGATGTTTCAATAATATCGAACACCAACAATCCCTCTTCTTCATTTGATTCATTCACTTCGATATATGGAGTAGATGTGCTGGTAAATCCGAATCCGAGTATAAGTGGCAGCCTAAGTTTGGCGGATTTTAAATTCAACGAGAAGTTTCTGGACCTGGTACAGATAGAAACCGTAGTTAGTTCCAAGGTGAGGATCGACCTCGCCTCCTCGGCATTCGATACCAGTCTATTACTCGTAGCAGTGAATTCAGATCAATCTCTGGGAAGTCTTTCCCTGCAGAACGACGACAACGGCAGCGGCACCAACTCTGTTATAGAAACCACCCTGCCGCCCGGCACGTATTGGCTGGGCGTAACAAGTTTCGCTCCGGATGAGACGGGCGACTATAACATCGCCATCTCGTTGGTATTGCCCTAACTCGGTCTAACTCGGTTTCAATCCAGCGCCATGCGCACCATGGCAATACGCTTAGGGACCTGTCCAACAGGGATCTTCGCGATGGTTTCCATTTTTATCGCGTCTACGGCATAGGTGACGTTGTCTCCGGCCGCACCGATGTAGGCACGCTTACCGTCGGGCGTGAAAGTGATCCACTCGGGATGCTGCCCTACAAAAACACGTCCTATCTCTTGCAGATCAGGCAGAGAATGAATATAGACATGGCTATACACCTTGCTTGTCGACCAGAGCATCTTGCCATCCGGGGAAACCGCCAGGCCATGGGCAGGCGCTCCCTGCAGGCCATCTAGATGCGCCTCCTCTCCCGGCACAGCTGGATGTTCGATCCTGGCCACCTCCTCTCTCTTGTCGAAATCGACAACGGCAAAACCGTGAAAACCGGAGAGCTGTACGAATATACTCCTGGTTGAGCCATCGGCCTTGGTATCGAATGTCATGGGACGAATTCCCGAGCTCATCTCTAGCTCCCACGCCAATTCATCTGTTTGGGTATCGATGACGTTAATGGTTCTAGTCTGTATCGATCCGGCAACGGCGTAACGACTGTCGGGAGTCACATAGACATTGTGAATGGCACCGTTCACTGGCAGCGTCTTTACATTCGTCATGCTGGCTACGTCGATGATATCAACCGAGCCAGGCATTTCCATGATCGCCACATAGACCTTACTGCCGTCGCCAGTTACCGCGACATTATTAGGCCTGCCACTGAGAGGAATGCGTCGTTTAACACGCAGAGTTCTGGCATCTACGATATCCAGGCTGTGCATGGACTCATTGGTAATATAGATCTGAGAACCATCTGGCGCTCCGACCACGCCATGTGGAATGGCTATATCCGATATGGTGCCAACAACTTTATTCGACTCAGGGTCGATAACTGTCGAATCATCTCCAGCGGCATTGGTTTGAATAATGCGCACCGCTACACTTGATGGCGTACGTCTGACTTTTGCACCGGCAACCCAGTCCGCCATGATCCTCCACTCGGGGTCGAACTGGCTATGGAAGTGCTTGCCGCCACCATGAAAGGGGTCGCCGCCCACATCAGCAGCAAGAGGGTGGGTCATGAAACGACTTCGCAGAGGATCTTCGCCCGCAAGCACAAACTGACTCGCCGACTCGAAATTCATGCGCGATTGTTCATCGGTCCAGAACAGTTGATGCTCTTCAAGCCCTTGCAACCTAAAGTTGCTGCTACGGGTATGGCACTGTATGCAGCGCACATTGCCTTCGCGTTTAGCGAGGAAGATGGGTTGTACTTCATTCTTGAAGAAATCGAAATCGAGTTCGGGGGCCTGAGCAAGTAACAGCCCGGATAAGGCTGATGCACTCAAGGCAAATAGATAAGTAATCACTCGTAGTCTGATGCTGGGCTTCATCGTAATACCTCTTGGTTTGGTTCTCAGAACAGTAAGGCTTATTTGCGTCTACTCTAGCAGTTGCGCGACTCCTGTGCGAGGAAATGAGTCAGCAAACACCCTAAGATATACCCGCCTATCGACTACCGCATCCCTGAACTGAGCGGACATAAAATGGCTTCCCTGTGCGGCATCGGTATCCGGGGCCAGTAGATTTAAGACAATGGGATCTTGGGCATCCCCATCAGCATCGCGATCTATAACCAAAGTGACAGCGTGAACAACCCCACTGCTGCCCGGCTCTTTGCGTATATCGAAATGAAACAGGTTCGTTAGTACATCGAATTCGAATTCTGCCCAGAGCCGTATTGAAGAGCGCTCGAAGCTAAGACTGAAGGGCTGCACTCGGGGTGCCAGGCCAGATTCCAGGGGAGGCGTTGTGGAAGGCGCACGCCTTGGCGTTAACGCCTGCTCGTAGGCATACGCTATGGCAAGAAGTTCGGCGTCCTGCAGAAAGCCGCCCAGAAGCTCCAGACCCACTGGCAAGCCGTTGCCAGTAAAGCCGACGGGCATGGACAGCGCCGGCAGGCCCGAGTTGGCACTTAGGCTGCAATTGCTGCCGGCCTGTGCCTCACCGGTAAAAACCTGTGTGCGCTTGATAGTCGGATAGGCGATCGCATCCAAAGCTAGCTCGGCAATCACTGCCTCTATCGCCTTGCGCAGCTGCGCTCTGGCGGCGATCGCGAGCTGGTAGGCTGGCTCATCTAACTCCGATTCATTCGATCGGCTCAGCACCCCGTCGACCGCCTCGTGATACAAACCCTGGCTCACAATACTATCCAGATTCAGA
>Ga0209308_10001700_pt1 | contig 20044 bp, 7 predicted proteins | sample COGITO_mtgs_1204_3_FD_184806 | JGI IMG/M metagenome (GOLD analysis project Ga0209308, IMG submission 184806) | Pelagic marine microbial communities from North Sea - COGITO_mtgs_120405 (SPAdes) (version 2) | ecosystem: Environmental > Aquatic > Marine > Epipelagic ...
GAAATAAGTTTCTTATATTAATGTAATGGCAACCACCATACAAACATTCGAGGGAAGTGTCGGAATTGGCACTGATAATCCATCTAAAACCCTTCATGTCCAAGGTGGATTATTAGTAACAAATAAAACGGAAATTCAAGGCAATTTAACAGTTTCAGGTGACACAGTTATTATTAACTCCAATGATATAACCATCAACGATCGGATATTTGGAATTGGTTCGGGATATGTAAATCACAATGAAGACACGGGGGTCCTTCTAGAACACAAGGATAATGGAACATATGCAAATGTGGCATTGGTATATCACGCGGATGAAAAACGGCTCTCTTTGGGGTACACTCAAAATACCCTTACAGATAATCATGTCCTAAATTTTCAAGATCCCACCCATCTTTTAAAAATTGATTTACGTGGAAATACCACTGTTCAAAATACATTTTCTGTTGTTCACGACAATATGGGTATAGGAACCGAAACACCTGGAACGAAATTGGACGTTCACGGGACGGCAAATGTTGGGGTACTGACAACAACATCACTATCAATCACATCTAATTTAGAAACCCCAAACTTACACGTAGATACAAATACTTCACGAGTCGGTATAGGAACAAACACACCTTTATTCAATATAGATGTTCACGGAAAAGCAAACGTTGGAACATTGACGGTCACATCCATTTCCGGTGATGGTAGTCAACTTACTGGGTTATCGTCAACTTTACAAGAAAAAACAGACACTGGAAACACAACTTCGAATACCTTACAGTTTACCAATGATATAACTGGGTTAGTGACGTCAAGTAACATAGTAGTTGGTGGAAATGTGACAGCCACCTCATTTATAGGTGACGGGTCAGCATTAACTGGTGTCGGTGCAGCTTTCACGACAAGTGGGAGTAATCTCATTCGCACGTCTGGGAATGTCGGTGTCGGGACAGATACACCATCACGTAAATTGGATATCCATGGTAACTTAAATCTTACGAAAGATTTCTATACAAGTAATCTGATTTCAACAGAATATTCCATTGTTAGTAGCGATGTACATACCCAAGTTGGGGCGGACATAAACGGTGAGGCGGCTGGGGACCAGTCCGCGACGTCCGTCGCCCTCTCTTCGGATGGAACACGTCTCGCTGTGGGAGGCTGGCTAAACGACGGTGGTGGTACAGACGCGGGCCACGTGAGGGTATACGAGGAGAGTGGTGGGGCATGGACCCAACTTGGCGACGACATAAACGGTGAGGCGGCTCGGGACCATTTCGGTTGGTCCGTCGCCCTCTCTTCGGACGGGTCCCGTCTCGCAGCGGGGGGCTACTACAACGACGGTGGTGGTACAGACGCGGGCCACGTGAGGGTATACGAGGAGAGTGGTGGGGCATGGACCCAACTTGGCGACGACATAAACGGTGAGGCGTCTGCGGACCGGTTCGGTTGGTCCGTCGCCCTCTCTTCGGATGGAACACGTCTCGCAGTGGGGGCCATCTACAACGACGGTGGTGGTTCCAATTCGGGCCACGTGAGGGTCTTCGAGGAGAGTGGTGGGGCATGGACCCAACTTGGCGACGACATAAACGGTGAGGCGGCTGGGGACGAGTTCGGTCGGTCCGTCGCCCTCTCTTCGGACGGGTCCCGTCTCGCAGTGGGGGGGCGGGGTAACGACGGTGGTGGTACAGACTCGGGCCACGTGAGGGTCTTCGAGGAGAGTGGTGGGACGTGGACCCAGGTTGGCGACGACATAAACGGTGAGGCGGCTGGGGACCATTTCGGTTGGGACGTCGCCCTCTCTTTGAATGGAACACGTCTCGCAGCGGGGGGCTACCTAAACGATGCCAACGGTTCCAATGCGGGCCACGTGAGGGTCTTCGAGGAGAGTGGTGGGACGTGGACCCAAGTTGGGACGGACATAGACGGTGAGACGGCGTCGGACCTTTTCGGCATCTCCGTCGCCCTCTCTTCGGATGGAACACGAGTCGCCGCGGGGGCCGCCGCCAACGACACCACTGGTACAGACGCGGGCCACGTGAGGGTCTTCGAGGAGAGTGGTGGGACGTGGACCCAAGTTGGGGCGAACATAGACGGTGAGGCGGCTTCCGACTATTTCGGTTGGTCCGTCGCCCTTTCTTCGGATGGAACACGTCTCGCAGCGGGGGGCTACCAAAACGACGGTGGTGGTTTCAATGCGGGTCACGTGAGGGTCTTCGACAGCCCTCGATACACAAAACAAACTATAAAAGATGTGATATTCGAAATTGGAGGGTCTAATGTATACGTAGACACCACAACTGGAAACGTTGGTGTAGGAACAAACACTCCATATGCAAAACTTCACGTTCAGGGTTCATCGGGGATTGTGAGTTCTGCTTCCAAAAGATATTTTAACCATAGCACAAATTTAACAGCTGACACGGGATCTTTGTCGGGTGTGTCTATTTACGCGAATGACCACATCGTTTCTGGAAAACGTATAATTTCAAAGAGTGGAACTATAACAGCTTCGGATCGTCGTATTAAACAAAATATTAAGGACGTAAAAGATGATACTGCGTTAAATATTTTACGACTTCTGAAACCCAAAAGATATAGTTATCGTGATGTTGTTTTTCAAGGTGACCAACCCGTATGGGGATTTATAGCCCAAGAAGTTGAGAACGTCCTCCCTTATGCAGTTCAAACAAATACATCTTACGTTCCAAATGTTTACGATATGGCTACACGTGGCGGTGACAACTTACTCACGTTTACAAATTTTGATACTTCAAATTTAGAAAGTAATTCTTTTACTATTCAAGTATACGGTGAAAATGAAAATGCATATACTCTTACACTTAAAAAAATAATTGATTCGAAAATAATACAAGTTGAAGAAAAAATAATTGACGATGAACTTTTTGTTTACGGTCAAAGGGTTGAAAACTTTAAACAATTGCAAAAGGATGCAATATTTACAATCGCAACTTCAGCTCTACAAGAAGTTGATAAGAGACTTCAAATTGAAAAAGAAAAGAATGACGGATTAGAAGAACGAATTATAAGACTGGAAAAAATGTTTGGATAAATTAATGACCACGACCCTTCAATCTTTTGAAGGAAGCGTTGGAATGGGAACGGACAACCCATCTAGAACCCTTCATATAGAAGGTGAAATACTTGTAGAGGGCGATGTAGAAATGAATGGAGATCTTGAAGTTTCCAGTAATAATACGATTATTAACTCAAATAATATTACGTTTGCAAATAAAATTTTTGGTTTGGGTTCAGGGCAGATAGATCATAACTTGGATTTGGGTGTGCTAATGGAACACAAAGATGGTTCTACATATGCAAATGTAGCATTGATTTTCCATGCAGATGAAGATAGATTTTCAATGGGGTTTACCCAAAACACACTTTCAGATTCCCACATTCTCCACTTTCAAGATCCTACGCATCGGTTAAAAGTTGACATGCGAGGAAATACTCTCGTCCAAAATAACTTTACAATCGTTAATGGTGATTTGGGTGTGGGAACAGAAACACCCACTTTCAAACTCGACGTACATGGAACCGCAAACACTGGAACCCTCACCACCACCGCGGTGACCACCACAGGTGATTTAGAAGTTGGTAACTCAAACCTGGTCGTAAACACAACCACGTCTCGAATTGGTATAGGAACAGATACACCACTATTTAATTTAGATGTTCACGGGACGGCAAATGTTGGTGTAATAACAGTCACATCCATTTCGGGTGATGGAAGTCAACTTACAGGATTAACTTCGAATCTTCATGAAGTTTGTGAAAGTGGGAATACAACTTCAAATACGGTTCAATTTACAAACACCATCACAGGATTTGTTACGACCAGTAATATAGTGGTGAGCGGAAATGTCACCGCAACATCTTTCTTAGGGGATGGTAGCCAAATAACAGGTATATCTAGTGGTGGTGGTTTTACGACGGGCGGGGGAAACGCATACCACACTTCTGGTGATGTTGGTATAGGAACAAACAATCCTGTGAGAGCGTTGGATGTTCGGGGAGATATAAATATTGAAGGTAACGTGTTTTCAAGTAATGCGTTTTCAATAAAAATCACTAATCAGTCTATATGGGAACAAATTGGTTCCACTTTTAATGGTGGAGACATTAATACACGTTTGGGTGAAGCAGTTTCTATATCCGGTGATGGTAGTGTTATAGCTGTTGGAGGGGGGTATGAGCCTGGTCCTTTCCCGTCTAAAGGACAGGTAAAGGTATATGTAAGGACTGGGGGGACGTGGACCCAACGTGGAAGTAACTTAGATGGTCACAGTGTAATTGATTATTTTGGACAGTCTGCGTCTATTTCGGACAACGGTTTAAGATTGGTCGTGGGTGCTCTGGGATACGGTAGTTATGGAAGCGGAAACCTGAGTGGAAGGGTCTATGTGTATGATTGGAATGGAACAGCTTGGAGTGAAACTGTAGTTGACACAGGTGCGATTGGTGGCTCTGGTGTTTACACCTTTGGTGATGGTTTAGGACGCACAGTTACTATTTCGGGTGACGGAAATACAATTGCAGCAGCTTCTCCATATAATGACGATGCCGGGGATGATTTTGGAAAAGTGTCCGTGTATCGTTATAGTAGTGGAACTTGGTCTCAATTGGGGTCGTCTATTAATGGAACGGGGGACAGCACGGCTACGTTCGGGTATTCACTTTCTTTATCCCAAAATGGATCAATAGTATCTATAGGCACCTATGAACAAAGCCTAACAAATCCAACTGTAGGACGAGCAGGAGAAGTAAAAGTTTACGAATATAGTGGAGGGTCTTGGAGTCAGATTGGAGCCACCTTTGAAGGGAGTGCATCTTTTGAATATTTAGGTATAGCAGCATCCTTATCTGCTGATGGAACAAAAATAGCCATAGGCGCTTACGGCTATTCCAGCCATGATGGACGTGTCAATGTTTGGGAATACAATAGTGGCACAACGTCCTGGTCTCAAATTGGTTCTGATATACTTGGTGGCTCCACTTCTTATCTTGGAACTGGTGTTTCCTTATCAGGTGATGGCACCCACCTCGTTCTTACTGAAAATAACAAAGACGCGACAAACTATAGCGGGGCGGTGAAAGTATACCAATACACTGGGGGGTCGTGGAGTCAGGTTGGATCGACTCTGAACAATACCGATCCCACGTTCGTTTCAATATCTAATGATGGGAAAACTTTTATTGTAGGTTCAGGGAAAAATGGTCCATTTGACGTCACTGGTTATGCGAAAGTTTATGAATATGTAAATAAAGTAAACCGACAAATAAAAGACCAAATCCTCGAAGTTGGGACGGCCAACCTATATGTGGACACCACAACTGGAAATGTTGGTATAGGAACTGACACCCCTCTCACAAAACTCCATGTAGTAGGTTCAGCGGGTGCTATTGATGGTAGTGGAAATAGAAAACATTTTAAATATGATGCAGCTTTATCAAGTGATACAAGCATAGTTGGAGCTCATGGTATTTATGCAAACTCGGATATAGTCACCCAAAAAAGAATTATGTCCGCATTTGGAACCCTTACAGCTTCAGATGAAAGAATTAAAACAAATATAGATGATGTTGGTGCGTGGGTGTCAGCGTTAGATACATTAAGACTTTTAAAACCAAAACAATATACATATAAAGATGTCGTAAATAGGGGTGAACAACCTGTATGGGGATTTATAGCTCAAGAAGTTAGGGACACTCTTCCATACGCAACAAAGTTAAGGACTGAATATGTTCCAGATATGTATACGTTAGCTAAGGTCTCTGATAAAAATAAAATTCTTTATGGAACTTCTAAATTAAATTCTGGAGAAAAAATTAAAATTATTACACCTGATGGTGAAGATGTGTATACGACTATAATTGAAATTATAGATAATACAACTTTCCGGATTGATACTGATATGAAACACAAAGATATATTTTTATTTGGTCGCGAAGTTGAAGACTTTACATTTTTAAACAAAGATTCTATATTTACTATAACAACTGCAGCTCTCCAAGAAATTGATACACAACTTCAAAATGAAAAACAAAGAAAAGAAAATCTTAAAACGAGATTAAAAAAATTGGAAGAAATGTTCTAATCTATAGTAATGGACACAACCATACAGACATTTGAGGGAAGTATTGGGATAGGAACCCAAAATCCACAGAAACAACTTCATGTGGAGGGTGGGTTGTTGACAACAGGTGATATGCAAATTACTGGTAATCTCACTGTTTCGGGAAATACAGTTGTTTTACATTCAAATAATGTAACAATTGAAGATAAATTGTTTGGTATTGGTTCGGGTGACGTAGACCATGATATGGATATGGGTATTTTGATGGAACACGAGGATGCCAATGTTGCTCTCATTTACCACAGCGATGAAAAACGTTTTTCTATGGGATTTACACAAAACACCCTTACAGATGATCATATCCTAAACTTCCAAGAAATGGAAATAGATATTATTGGAAATGCGGTGGTTCAAAATAATTTTTCAATTATTCACGGAAATGTCGCAGTTGGAACGACACCCTCTGCTTTCAAACTCGACGTTCACGGAACAGCAAATGTTGGATCTTTAACAATAACCAAACTTATAACCGATGGTACACTTCACATTGGAACTTCGAATTTGGTAGTCACTTCAAATGTTGGTATAGGAACCGATACACCCGATTTCGATCTTGATGTTCGTGGAACTGCAAATGTAGGAACTATGATAGCGACATCTGTATCAGGTGACGGTGGTCTACTCACCGGGTTGACATCTACACTACAGGAAGCAGCCGATAGTGGAAACGTCACATCCAATACGGTGCAATTTAGCAATGCCATAACAAGTCTTGTAGTCTCCAGTAATATAGTTGTGGGTGGTAATGTTACAGCTACTTCACTTTTGGGTGACGGTTCAGGACTAACAGGTATATCTTCGGGTGGATTTACGGTAAATTCTGGAAATGCTGTCCGGACAACTGGAAATGTAGGTATAGGAACAAATGTACCACTACAAAAGTTAGATGTTCACGGAAATGTAAACACAACAGGAAACCTATATTTTAGTAATACACTTTCAATAGAATATTCCACTGTTAGTGCTGGAGTGTGGACTCAAGTTGGGGCGGACATAGACGGTGAGGCGGCTGGGGACTATTTCGGTTACTCCGTCGCCCTCTCTTCGGATGGAACGATTCTTGCGGTGGGGGCCTCCCTAAACGACGGCACAACAGGTTCCAATGCGGGCCACGTGAGGGTCTATAATTACAGTGGTGGGGCATGGACCCAACTTGGGGGGGACATAGACAGTGAGGCGGCTGGGGACAATTTCGGTTACTCCGTCGCCCTTTCTTCGGATGGGTCCCGTCTCGCTGTGGGGGCCACCGGAAACGACAACAACTTTAATATCAATGTGGGCCACGTGAGGGTCTTCGACTGGGACGAAAATCAGAGCACCTGGACCCAAGTTGGGACGGACATAGACGGTGAGGCGTCTGGGGACCGGTTCGGTTGGTCCGTCGCCCTCTCTTCGGATGGGTCCCGTCTCGCGGTGGGGGGCCTGTACAACGATGCCAACGGTTCCAATGCGGGCCACGTAAGGGTCTTCGACTTGGTCGAGGGCGCTTGGACCCAAGTTGGGACGGACATAGATGGTGAGGCGGCTGGGGACGATTTCGGTGGGTCCGTTGCCCTCTCTTCAGATGGAATACGTCTCGCAGTGGGGGGGCGGGGTAACGACGGCAATGGTGCAGACGCGGGCCACGTGAGGGTCTTCGACTGGGACGAAAATCAGAGCACCTGGACCCAGGTTGGGGACGACATAGACAGTGAGGCGGCTGGGGACAATTTCGGTTGGTCCGTCGCCCTCTCTTCGAATGGAACACGTCTCGCAGCGGGGGGCTACGTAAACGACGGTGGTGGTACATGGGCGGGCCACGTGAGGGTCTTCGACTTGGTCGGGAGCACCTGGACCCAACTTGGGGCGGACATAGACGGTGAGGCGGCTGGGGACCAGTTAGGTTATTCCGTCGCCCTCTCTTCGGATGGAACGCGTCTCGTGGTGGGGGCCCCCCGAAACGACGGCGGTGGTACAGACGCGGGCCACGTGAGGGTCTTCGACTTGGTCGGGAGCACCTGGACGCAAGTTGGGGCGGACAAAGACGGTGAGGCGGCTTTCGACTATTTCGGTTGGTCCGTCGCCCTCTCTTCGGATGGATCCCGTCTCGCTGTGGGTGCGCCCTACAATGACGGCACCGGTTCCGAAGCGGGTCACGTGAGGGTCTTCGACAACCCTCAATACATAAAACAAACTATAAAAGACTACACCTTCGAAGTTGGGACGGCCAACCTGTATGTAGATTCCACAACTGGAAACGTCGGTGTAGGAACAGCCACCCCTTATGCAAAACTCCACGTTCATGGGGACGCTGGTTTGATACAGGCTGCCCAACGGCGTTATTTTAGGTATGATCAAGCACTGACATCGGACAGCGCGTCCACCAGTGATCCAAGTATTTACGCAACCGACCAAATCGTATCAGGAAACTATTTCATTTCGTCGCAGGGAACGATAAGTTCATCGGATTATAGAATCAAAAAGGATATAATTGACATTGATGATGCTTCGGCATTGGAAACTCTGAGACTTTTAAAACCAAAAAAATATACCTACAAAGATTTGGTTTCCAAAGGTGATGAACCCGTATGGGGTTTCATAGCCCAAGAAGTTAGGGACACCCTCCCATACGCAACGAAAATAGGTTCAGACTATATCCCGAATATTTATGAACTCGCAAACGTGAGTCAGAATGTTATTACATTTTCAGAGTTTAATACATCGAATTTGGAAAGTAACGCCACCATACTCCAAGCTATGGATGAAAGTGATCAAACGAGGGACCTCACCCTCGTAAAAATAATAGACGAAAAAACTATAGAAATTAAAGAAAATTTAGAAAGTAATCAAATTTTTATTTTCGGACAAAAGGTGAATGACTTTGTTTACCTCGATAAAAATGCAATTTTCACTGTAGCCACCGCAGCTCTCCAAGAAGTTGATAGACAACTTCAACATGATGAAGTAGAAAACGATTCTATCTGTGCACGTCTCACAAAACTCGAAGAAATGTTCTAAATAAAAAACATACTTATAGTATAATGCCGAGAGTAGATCCACCGAAAATTGTGCATGTTCATGGTAATTTAGAAATCGGAAACACAGACATTGATATATCCAAGGTTGGGACAATAAAAGTTGACGATCTACAGATAGATGGTGTATCCAACCCATTTCTACCTTCCGGATGTATAATCATGTGGTCAGGATCAAATATGGATATACCGAGGGGGTGGTTAATTTGTGACGGAAATGAAGGAACACCCGATCTCAGAAACCGTTTTATAGTTGGTTCGGGGAATAAATATTCTATAAATGAGGTGGGTGGAAGTCCGGATGCCGTCGCTGTCACTCATACCCATTCAGGGAAAACAAAAACATCTGGAAAACACCAACACGGAATAACCGCCCATGGTACCGAAGGTTTAAATCAACCAGTAACCTGTATAGTTGGTACAGATACCTCATTTTTAACATCAGCTACACAAAATACGGATGAATCGGGAGAACATACACACGATTTATCGATAGATCCGGGTGGAGTTAGTGGAAAAGATAAAAATTTGCCACCATATTATACACTCACATACATAATGAAACAATAAAATTGTGTTCCTATAGTATATGACCCCTTATCAGTTGTTACGTTATAAGAGAAATGTGCTTCTCAGAGAATCAGATTTCCGGGTTATACCCGGATACCCACATCCAACACCGGAAAGTCGTGCACTGTGGTTAGAATATCGCCAAGTATTGAGGGATTTGCCTCAAAATTCAAATCCCCAACTTGATAGAACTGGCAATTTAGTGGGTGTCACGTGGCCAACTCCACCGCAATAATTTTTCTATTTATTTTATACCCTTATATCAACAGAGATGGTCAGTACGAATATTCAGTTTTTCGAGGGGAATCTCGGAATTCAGAACTCGTCTCCCTCACACGATCTCAGTGTGGGGTCCAACCTCCATGTCGAAGATACAGGATCTAATGTTCTCTCCGTAGTCGGGAACGTCTCAGTCGCGAATACCCTCATCTTGGGGAACTTTGCAGTTGTCGCGTCCCATGGCCTCAACCACGTGACTGGGGAGAACAATACAACCACAGATACTATTATCCTCCAAAATGCTACCACGGGGCTCCAAACAACCGCAAACATCTTAGTTGGTGGAAATATAACCGCAACATCGGGGGATCTGGAAGTCCTTGGGAACACCGCGATCACCGGGAACACCGCGATCACCGGGAACCTCCATACCACCTCAAACCTTGAAACTGGTGGACGCCTCAAGTTTGACGCCAACGTCTTCGTAGACACCCTCCGCGTCGCAGATGTCGCAGCGAACTTGGTGACCTACGACCAAAGCACCGGGGAACTGTTGGATTCGGCGGGACTCTTCTCAAATAGACTGGCCGTCGTGTCCCAACAACCACCCTCCACCCTAACCGCTAACAGCACTACGGTGACCAACCATGGCACCTACACCCTCACAACCTCAAATCTGGCTACGGGGTCAAACACCTGGAACGCCTTCGATGGGAGTACCTCTGTGGCTTGGGTGGGTGACGATACCTACACGGGGGCCTCCAACGCCTACGCGGGTTCCGTTCAACTTGCTGGGTCTACCCAACAAGGTGAATGGTTATCCCTTTACCTCCCCTATAAAACAGTCCTCCGCCATATGAAACTCACCCCATCCTCAGTTGAGGCCTACCCCGGGAGTGCCAACCTCTACGCCAGTAACGATAACTCAAATTGGGTAGAGTTGAAACATTGGGAAGATGTCGTTCCCTCCTCAGTTTCAGACACCCAAACAGTTGTCGTTAACGCACCGGCGTCCTATAGGAGATTCGCTATAGTGACAACCAAGGTCTCTGGGAATAACGCCAACGTCGCCCTCTCAGATTGGCAACTCTTCGCGGAATCCTTCACCGTCGACGGGGGGAAGGTCATACAAGCCATACCAACCCTAACTGGGGGTGAAACTATATTTGAACAGGTGAGCCCCCATGAAAGAACCCAAGTCGTCCAAACGTACCCCAAACTCAAAAAATATCCAGATATTTTATTACGGGGTTCAGATTTTCAGGGACACGTCGTGACATCAAGTAGTTCAGCGTTTTCAGAAACACATTTTGGAAATTTTAGAGCATTTAATGGACGTGTTGATGCTGATATGGGGTGGATGGCGGGTTATGGACAGGCTGACGCTTGGACTACCGCTCTATATAATGGTGGTGGTGGGCTCTACTCATACACCCCAGCTGCATCTATCGCTGGTGAAACTGGGGAATGGTTGAAACTCAAACTACCCAAAAAAATTATTCTCGATCATGTCAAAATTATACCGCGACAAGAGAGCTCTGGAACCCATGCACCCTCCACATTCAAAATATTTGGTTCCAACGATGATTCTACTTGGGTTGAATTAATTAGTGAAACTGGGGTCATACCAGCATACAATTATGGTTCAACATACTCACCAACATCTACTTTGACCACAGCCTATAATTACTATGTAATTTCAGTTCAAAAGACTGTGAGTGACACAGAGCTCTGTATAGCAGAACTTGAATATTATGGTAGAGAAGAAACGGTCATCAACTCGATTACCACCACCGGTGATACATCCGTAGATACAGTAATTAAATCTGTATTCAACACACCCGCGACAACGGGTCTCTCTCTCTACCTCGACGGAAATCAAGGTTCTACAGCGACCGACCTCGTCAGTGGTTCTACCCTAACAGTGACGGAAAATAACACCACCTACGACGACACTGATAAAAGTTGGGTGCTCGATGGCTCTACGGAAAGTAATATACATTCTACCGCAATTAGCCTTACCACAAATGTGCACTCTGTGTCTATGTGGTTAAACGCATCAAACTTACACACAAATGTGGAGACCAACTCTCTATTTGTTATAGGCACGGAAACACCAGAAGGTAACACCTGCTCCAAAATTTCCACAACACGGAACCAACTTTTAGCATGGAAGAGACCATTAAGCGAAGATCACGTTCTAACCTCAAACACATGGCATCACCTCGTGTATGCATATGGGGGTGAGGGTAAATATAAAACTGCATACCTAGATGGCCGTCAAATTGGAACAGAGTACATCTACAAAACTGAACGCGTCAGGGAATATCCGGAATTTGCGATGAGTGCCGTGATACAAGAGCAACATGAAGTGACGAGGAGTTCTATCCATAGTAGTAGTTACCAACAATGGGATGCATTTGATAAACGTCAATATGGGGGCGCCGCCGGTGAAGGTTGGATAACTGGGAACCATTATACAAATGGACAACATAACGCAAATAGAAGTTCCTATGGTTTAGGCGGGGTTACAGGTGAATGGTTAAAACTTAAATTTCCGTACCGCATTCGTATGGAATCATATGATATGATACCACGTTCTAGTCAGGTGGAGCGTTTACCTTTAAACTATACTATACTCGGGAGTAACGATGATTCTACTTGGGATATAGTACATCAGGTTTCGGGTCAGACTGCCTCAGATCTAAATGTTCTTGGGCGTAAACTTATGACTGGAGCAAATAAAGATAATTTTTACAAATACTGGGGACTTGTCATACAGGAAATTATAGAAACCACAACGAACATTTACACGGCAATTCAAGAACTTAAATACTTTGGTGAGAGGGAATTTGACGAGTTTCCAAATTTTGAGATGAATGATTACGAAGAAGGTGGGTTCAGAGTTTCTGGTGAGGGGAGAGAATATAATGATGACGGATATGCTATATGGAGAGCTTTCAGGCGCGATGACCTACAATGGATAACCGCAGATAATGATGGGTACCCTAATAATGATGGTGTATACTCACAAACAAATACGTCTGGTGTGCGTCTAGCATCTAACACCGATTATGGTAAATATATGAAACTTAAATGCCCTAGACAATTTGTCTTAAAAAATATGACTCTCAGAGACCACGACACGTATTATATTAAAGATTTTAAAGTGTACGGGTCAAACGATGATATTAATTGGACTGAAGTTTTATCGGTAACTGGTAGAACCGCGAGCGGTTTAACATTTGGATCAAATCATGATGCTGACACAACTACAAAGGCCTATAACATGTTTGCCATGGTCATATCAAAGGTAAATGGTGGTACTACAGCTCGTATTCAAATATCTCAAATCAGATTTTTCGGTACACCTGTATCCGAAGTTCTCCACCTACCAGCCACCCCAGAGGTCCGTGTGGGTGGATCCTTCGATGGAAAGATTGCAAACTTTAGGGTCTACGATAAATACCTCCAACCCGAGGAGGTGGAGGAACTTTGGGATGCCCAAAAGGACCAGTTTGGTCTCGCCAAGTCTTCGGTGACCTTCTACAAAGGGAGGGTGGGGATAGGGACGACAGAGCCCAAGGGTGCACTAACAGTAGCAGATGAAACCATCGATTTCAGGGGAACTGGGGTGTTCCCCCCGGGTCCAATGGATTCCGAAAGCACCAAAATTCCCGGGCATGGTATATTTAAGGCGAGTGGGGGTGATTATTACGGTTCTGGTTATCCCCTCGAAATTGATGGTAATGATCAACGATACGCACCTTGGCAAATATTCCAATATACTACAGATCATGTGGATGGAGATAATCAAAATGGCGTGGCCTCGGATGCTTTTTGGCACAGCAAACTTACATATGATTCCACCCCACCTTACGCAGCGAAGACAACCATTGCAAATGACCAAATTTCACCCAAAACCTTCGGGATACCCGGTGTAGGGATGTCTTACGGTAACTGGGTTGACCTTCACTGCCCCTATAAAGTTCGTGTGAATGAAATAGAAATATCACGGGTCACGAGCCACCTGGACTCATTACCGGGTGCCGGTTATCTTCTTGGTTCGAATGATCAAGGAGAAACCTGGGAAATTATACACACATTTTCAGGGTGGACAGAGAGTGATTTTGATTTTGGGCGGTACTATGCCACGTTCCACTTCCCACTGGGTGAGGTGGGGTATAAGACTATTCGTTTACATGTGACACATCTCACCGGGGATGGTCAACACATACGTATGTCAGGTTTACGGTACAGGGGTGTAGCCGTGCCCACGGAAAAGGGTCATTCAACTCTCCATGACGGTGAATTACTTCTAACGAAATCCCTTAATGTACCCAGATTTGGACCACCACTGGGAAGCAATAAAGTTCCGAGTAGGGATACACTTCTTGTCGAATACGATACATCGATACCCATCCATGGGAGACTTGTCGATTATTGCGCCACCGATACTAGTGGAAATGGGTTGAATGCACGAATGTACAACGAAATGGTTTTTGATAACGCTGATATGTCATTTAGATTCATTAGTCAAGATGAATATCTGGCCGTAAATTTGAATAGTCTTTACACGGGCCACCTGCCGGAACACATTGTTAGAGGCAATTTTCAGCACACGGTGTCAGTTTGGTTTTATGTGGAGGAATTTAATGACAACCCATGCATATTTCATTTAGGATCCTCGGCTCACACAGATGCTAAAAATAGTTTTATTTATATTGTTAATACCAACCAATTGATTTGGTATCTCGGTGACGGCTATATGCGATTTCCTCATGGATTTCAATTGCATAGGTGGTATCACGTGGTAGCTGTGTATAATGGTGATACGGGTACAGACGGACGAAGAGTATGGATAGATGGAAAGGAGTTATTTATAGACTATATAACAAATGCGCTTTTTGAAACGCCATTGGATATGACTGACATGAATCTCCACTTCGGTAGGCAAATTGACGGAACTAACGATTATTTTGGTAAAATGTCTAGTATACGAATGTACAGGTCTGCTCTAAACGAGGGTGAGGTGAAACAACTGTACGATTTGGGGAGGAAAGGGACTGGTAACCAGGTAAATTTTGAGCACACAGCTGTAGCTATAGGGTCTCATCAACCAAGGGCACTTTTAGATGTTGCAGGAAGCGTGAGGGCGCAGGCAAATTTCCAAGACACTTTCACGGGGCAGCACTTTTGCGTCCCCGAGGGTCCCATGGGGGAGGGCCTCATCGTATCGGCTAATAAAAATCAGTACATCAAGATGAACGGTGGTCTCAGTACGGGGTCAGATGGGATTACCATCGACGAGTCCCTCCCAGTGGTAAGTCTATCTGGGACCTCCCAAGATAAAAGCTGCTTTGGGGTGGTTTCCAAAATTGAAAAGAGTGGGGATAGTCGTATAGAAAACGTGGGTGGATTGATTTCTGAAACACCCAAGGTGCGCGGTGACAATAGAGTTGTCGTGAACTCCCTAGGGGAGGGTGCCCTTTGGGTGATCAACACCGGGGGACCCCTAGAGTCTGGGGACTATGTGACGACCTCTAACGTCGCGGGGTATGGTGAGAAACAAAGTGGTGAGTTCCTCGCAAACTATACGGTGGCCAAAGTCACGATGGACTGCGACTTCACGGGATCGAATGTGGCTGTTCGGGCCCCAAAGAAGGTCGAGACTTTGACGACGGTCACGGAGGATGTTTGGAGTAACCTTACAGCCTACAACAGGTCTTCTACGACAGAGACCCAATACATCAACGAGGAGAACGTGGTCCTCACGGAGGGTGAGTGGTCCAACTTGGCCACAGAGGAACAAAACACATACTCCGACACCACATTGACTACATACTACCAAATTAAAAGGGGTGGAAACCTCCTAGATGAGAAGGGCTCAATCCAATGGGAAGATACAGACAGGATGAAACCGGGGTACAAGGTGAGGTACCTAGACGCTTCGGGTGTAGAGACCGATCAAGCCAATGTGGTATACACGGCGGCCTTTGTGGGGTGCACCTATCATTGTGGTTGAGTACAGAGTTTCTTTTCTCCCTCTATATTAAATGTCTCTAGAGGGCGTTGAAGGTTTTCTGGAAATTCCAAATGCATCTCTAAAGGTATCAGGGAACGTCCACGCAGATGGCCTCAAGTTGGGAGCGGTTGAATTGATTCCCTCCTACGACCTGGCCTCCGTCTCCAATGTCGGGAACACCACCACCCAAACGGTGCAGTTCACCAACCCCACGACCTCCCTAGTGGCCTCCTCCAACATCATGATGCTCAACACAGCCAACGCCCTCCAACAGGTTACCATGAGTGTCGGGGAGAATGCGGTACCCTACACGAAGCAGACCTTTAAGGTTTTTGAAGATAGTGCACTGGGGGCTGAGTATGCTACTGGATACCACCTAGGAAGAGCTGTCGCCATGAGTGGGGATGGAACTATAGTTGCTGCGGTGGCGTCCAAGGATAACAATCCTAGTACGGACGACGGTTCCGTCTTATTTTGGAAAAAAAATACGTTAGGGGAATGGTACGTGTATCAAATAAATCGGGATGCTACGAATCAACAGCACTTGGGCTACTGGAATGGTTCTAGCATGAGCATGTCTCGAGATGGTTCAACGCTTGTTATTGGAGCAGCTGATACAGATGTAGGTGTCTCAAATAGTGGAAGAGCATACGTTTATACACAAACCGCGGGGGTGTGGAATTTAGTCAAAGAATTATACGCCAGTGACCCGGAGGTCGGCGACTATTTCGGTGCAAGTACAAGTATTTCAAGTGATGGTTCTGTTATCGTTGTGGGATCCATGCACGAACATGCTAATGGTCAAACTGACCAGGGTTCTGCATACATTTACCATAAATCTGGGGGAACGTGGCCCTCTACACAATCACAAAAAATAACAATGGCAGAAAATGACGCTGATAGTTATTTTGGCAGTTCTGTGGCTCTTTCAGATGATGGGTACACATTGGTTGTTGGTGCGTCTCACCATGATAATGTGGCTACAAACGAAGGTGCTCTCTTTATATTTGAGAGGGGCTCTGGAACGTGGACACAAACCAAAAAAATGTGGGCATCGGATTTTGCATCAGCTGGCCAAATGCTTTTAGGTATAAGCGTCGCAATATCCGGAGATGGAACTATTATTGTCGCAGGTGCACATGGTAATGACACCACGGGATCGAATAGGGGCGCTGTCTATATATATGTAAAATCTGGTGGTGTTTGGCCGACGACGGAGACCCAACTACTCCGAGATAACGATGGGAATAACGATGACTATTTCGGTTGGCATGTATCCATGAGTCAAAGTGGGGATAGAATTATAGTTGGCGCGGAGAGGGACCATCATCCAAATATGGTCGGTGCTGGGGTAGATGGTGGTTCTATAGTGGTTTTTGACAGAATCAATAGCGTGTGGAACCAAACTAAAAAATTTTTTGGGGGAGGGGCAAATGGGGGTTCCCAAGAGTTGGGTTTTAGTACAGCGTGTTCAAATGATGGGAATGTCTATGTTGGGGGCGCACCTCAGTCCGAAGCAAACAACGATGACGGAGGTAGTATCATAATTTACGAAGAAAATGTGTGGAAAGAACGCACTAAAACTTTAAATGTTGACGCAGCTCTCATTGCCCAAAACCCTATATTTTTCAGTGTTGTGTGCTCGGCATATGAATTGAACAATGGTCAGGTTATTCCTTGGGATGTGGTGTTAATTAATCGCGGGTCTGGTTATGACCCCAATACGGGTGTATTTACGGCCCCGATTGCAGGATATTATTTTTTTACATATAATGCGATTAGGGTTGCTTCAACTGCTGGTTTATATATAGCATTCCGTAAAAATCAAATCTTTAAGGGGAAGCTGGATAGGAGCCAGAACGATTCCCAATATAGTAATCACCAGTTGGTCAGTAGTAGCTTTATAATTGATTTAGAGGTTGGTGATACCGTGGATGTGTGGTTAGTTACCGGTGAGTTATTCAGTTTTCATAACAAATTTAATGGATTTTATTTATCCTCATAGAATATGAGTCTATTAAAAGTATTAGGAGAACGCTATCCGGGTAGACCCTGGTGTCTTTGGACCCCCCGTTATTAAGATATTCAATGGAAGGACATTCCGGAATCTGAGAGGATGACCAAGGAGGAGGTTGAGACGCGACTTAGGGAACTCCTCCATGAGAAGGCTTTCGATACACTTAGGGGTGAGAGGAACCGTCGCCTTGCCGAGTGTGATTACCTCTTTGTGGCGGACTACCCCCACCCCTCCCCAGAATCAAAGACGGCTTGGGCAACCTACCGCCAGGCCCTTAGGGACCTCCCAGCTACAGTCGTGGACCCAGAAAACCCGGTGTGGCCCACCCACATTTAATAACATGTAAATCATTTCTTACACTATATTAAATGTCCATACAAGGCAATAATGGATTTTTGGATTTGGAGAACGCCTCCCTCAGGGTGACTGGTAACGTCCACGCCGAGGGCTTCAAGGTTGGCTCAGTCCGGCTCCAGTCGGCCTACAGTCTTCAGTCTATCACGGGGGTAAGCAATGTCACCAACGATATGATTCAATTCACCAACCCCACGAAGAGCTTTGACGCGACCTCGAACATCGAAGTTGGTAACGGAAATCTCTTTGTGAATACGACCACCTCCAATGTTGGTATAGGGACCAACATGCCCACCTCAACTCTAGATGTTCGAGGTGACGCAAGCGTCTCTGGGAACACGAGCGTCTCTGGGAACGTGAGCGTGGGTGAAGTCATCGGTTTGAGTTTTGGTAACATACCCACAATTAACTTTGACCAGGTCTCAAATGTTTCCCAAATTAAATCGAACTCCAACGTCGTCATGGAGTACAAGTTGTCCACCAGGGACTATGAAACCAAGGAACCAAGGATTGCCCTAACCGCCAACTCTGATAGGGGCTACGTGGCGAGTGCGAGTAAAGAAGAAAGTACGAGTCGTCAAGCTTGGAAAATATTTAATAACGTACAAGCTGAAGGTGATGGGTGGAGATCAAGTACCTCTGATATAGAATATAATGCGAGTGGAACATACGTCGGATCAACAAATTTAGGTACAGGTGCAGTTAATGGTGAATGGGTTCAAATTCAATTACCTTATAAAATCAAACTCGAAAGGTTTACTCTTCAACCTAGATTATCAACACCAATAGTACCAGGTTCATCACCTTCACTGAATTATGGTAGATCAGAGTTTATAAAGAATGGTAAAATTTACGGTTCTAATGACGGTGTGTCGTGGAGTTTAGTACATACTATAACTGGAATAAGTGCTAGCACTGATACATCAATTGTGTCTGTTATAGTAGATTCCTCTAGTGCCTATTATAAATATTTTGGACTAGTTATCACTGATACAAATACAAGTTCAGCAAGTGCCGCGGGAACTGCACTTAGTGAATGGGAACTCTACGGCACCCCCTTAACCGCAAACGTGGCCACTGGGACTGACGTGGTCCTCCACACCACCCCTAACGTCCCAAAGACAGACTTCTCCAACGTGTACTACGACGGTCAGGACTACACCTCCATGCCCGCCACCGTGGCAGACAAGTCTGGGAACGGGGTCACCGGGACCCCCTCGGGTGGGGTTGGTTTCGATTCCACCTACAAAGCCTTCACCTTCAGTGGGGGGTCGAGTGGTGACAAAATTACAGCGACCCTCACCAACCCCGCAGGTGCTTGGGTCCACTCCGCGAGTATGTGGTTCAAGGTGAATGCATTAACCAAAACCCACTGTTTATTTAGCGTAAACAATGATGACACTGGTGATACTGATAGAACATTGCGTCTCGAATTAAAAACAACTGGCACACTTAAGTATAATTTTAACAATAACATAGTTATTTTTGGGAGTGATGATACTATTAGAACTGGAGAATGGTATCATCTAAGTGCCACCTATTCGGGTGGTTCAGATGCACCAAGTAGAAAATTGTTTTTGAACGGTGTAGAATTGGGTATATCTTCAACGAGTGGCACTATAGCAGCACTCAATGCACACGCAAACGCACTTCTAAAAATTGGAACGAGAGAAAGTAATTCAGGGGTCTTCAA
>Ga0209308_10001708_pt1 | contig 19978 bp, 8 predicted proteins | sample COGITO_mtgs_1204_3_FD_184806 | JGI IMG/M metagenome (GOLD analysis project Ga0209308, IMG submission 184806) | Pelagic marine microbial communities from North Sea - COGITO_mtgs_120405 (SPAdes) (version 2) | ecosystem: Environmental > Aquatic > Marine > Epipelagic ...
AACCCTGCCGGGCAGGCGTTCAATTAAAAAAGCTCACCAGGCAGCCTGGCTCCTCAAGGCAATCACCTGTATTGATTTAACCACCCTATCCGGAGATGACACCGAGCAACGGGTACGAAGGTTGTGTCAGAAAGCCAAACATCCGGTTCGAAAAGATATTTTAGAAGCTCTCGAGATCGAACCGGGCACCATCCGTACCGGTGCAATCTGCGTGTACCATGAAATGGTTCCCGCCGCTGTCTCCGCTCTCGAAGGGACTGACATTCCAGTGGCAGCAGTATCCACGGGATTCCCCGCCGGCCTCTCCCCGTATGTCTTGCGGTTGGCGGAGATTGGAGAGTCTGTTCAAGCAGGAGCAAAAGAAATTGATATTGTGATTTCCAGGCGCCATGTACTGACTCAAAATTGGCAGGCGCTATATGATGAAATGAAAGCTTTCAGGGAAGCCTGTGGCGATGCCCATGTGAAGGCAATTTTAGCCACAGGGGAACTGGGAACTCTGCGCAATGTGGCCCGGGCCTCCATGATCTGTATGATGGCGGGGGCAGACTTTATTAAAACTTCAACCGGAAAGGAAAGTGTGAATGCGACCCTACCCATTAGCCTAACCATGATCCGGCAAATCCGGGATTATTACGAGAGAACCGGGTACCATGTCGGTTACAAACCGGCGGGGGGGATATCCAAGGCGAAGGACTCCCTCACTTATCTTTCTCTGATCAAGGAGGAACTCGGAGATCGATGGCTCCAGCCCGATCTTTTCCGCTTCGGTGCCTCCAGTCTGCTTGGGGATATCGAACGACAACTAGAACACTTTGTAACCGGGCACTACTCGGCCAATCATCGACACGCAATGGGATAAGGAATGAAAGTTAAGGAAATTTTGGAAACAATGGATTATGGAGTGGCACCGGAAAGTGCCGAACAGGCGAAGGCATGGATTGCTACCCATTCCGGCAAAATGGGCCTCTATATTAATGGTTCAATTGAATGCCCCGACGGACGGGACTCTCTGGAAAGCAGGAACCCAGCGAACGGAGAACTCCTCGCCCGTGTCTGCCAGTCAGAAGGAAAAGATATCGACCGGGCAGTGGAAGCCGCCCGTAATGCACAACCCGCATGGGAAGGAATAGGCGGTCCAGCCCGGGCAAAATATCTCTACGCCCTCGCCCGCCTTGTCCAAAAACATTCACGACTCCTTGCCGTACTGGAAAGCCTGGATAACGGAAAACCAATCCGGGAAAGTCGGGATATCGATATCCCCCTGGTCGCCCGTCATTTTTATTATCATGCCGGGGCCGCTCAGTTAATGGAAAAGGAAATGCCCGGCCAAAAAGCACTGGGCGTGGCCGGACAGGTTATTCCATGGAATTTCCCCCTACTCATGCTAGCCTGGAAAATTGCTCCCGCCATTGCCATGGGTAACACGGTGGTTCTAAAACCGGCGGAATACACCTCCCTCTCCGCACTTCTCTTTGCAGAAATTTGTATCGAAGCAGGACTACCCGCTGGTGTGGTCAATCTCGTCACTGGGGATGGACGGGTTGGAGAAATGCTGGTGACTCACGAAGGAATTGATAAAGTTGCTTTTACCGGGTCGACCGAAGTCGGACGTAAAATCCGTCAGGCAATTGCCGGACAGGGCAAGGAACTCACACTTGAACTCGGAGGTAAATCCCCCTACATCGTATTCGACGATGCCGATCTTGACAGTGCGGTGGAAGGATTAGTCGATGCAATCTGGTTTAATCAGGGACAGGTATGCTGTGCCGGATCCCGCCTGTTTGTACAGGAAGGAATTGCGGAAACATTTCATAAAAAACTCAGGGCACGGATGGATAAATTGCGCATCGGCGATCCATTGGACAAGTCCATTGATGTGGGAGCCATCATCGATCCAAGCCAGCTCGAATCCATCACCCGTATTGTAGAGGAAGGCTTAAAAGAAGGTGGTGAACGACATATCTGCCCAGCCGAATTACCGGAAAAAGGTTGTTTCTATCCACCCACACTTATCACTGAAGTGGACCCTGCATGCCAACTCATGCAGGAGGAAATTTTTGGCCCCGTTTTAGTCGGCACCACCTTCCGCACACCCTCGGAAGCAGTGGCTCTGGCCAATAACACCCGCTATGGCCTGGCCGCATCCATCTGGACCGAAAATATTAATCTCGCTCTCGACATTGCCCCCAAAGTGATCTGTGGAGTGGCATGGATTAATTCAACCAATCAATTTGACGCAGCCGCCGGATTTGGAGGTCGCCGAGAAAGCGGATTTGGCCGCGAAGGCGGCCAGGAAGGATTGTATGCCTATACGCGTTCGAAAAATGCCCCAACCATCGAACTGGCCCAGGTCCAGGCGCTCAAAGGAAAAACAGAGCCTGCAGGAACAGATATTGACCGCACCGCCAAGCTCTTCATTGGGGGCAAACAAACCCGACCTGACAGTGGATATTCCAGCCCCGTCTTTTCAACCGAAGGAAAACTAATCGCACAAGTCGGACAAGGTAGCCGTAAGGATATCCGCAATGCAGTGGAATCAGCAGCTGGTGCAAAAGGCTGGGGTAAAGCCACAGCCCATCTCCGTGCTCAAATTCTTTATTATTTGGGTGAAAACCTATCCGCACGAAAAAACGAGTTTTCCGATCGTATCGCGAAAATGACCGGTTGCAAAGAAGACACGGCCGAACTGGAAGTGAACAGTTCGATCGATCGTTTATTTACCTATGCGGCATGGGCGGATAAATATGACGGGGCTGCCCACGGCGTTCCTATCCGCGGAGTCGCTCTGGCCATGAACGAACCGGTGGGAGTGATTGGAATGATCTGTCCGGACGAGTCCCCCCTACTTGGATTAATCTCACTTCTCGCCCCTGCACTTGCTATGGGTAACACCTGTGTGGTGGTTCCTTCTGAACCGTTCCCCCTATCCGCCACCGATCTCTATCAGGTATTTGAAACTTCAGATTTACCGGCAGGCGTGGTTAATCTGGTCACCGCAAAACATGCTGAAGTCGCCGAAACCCTCGCCGGGCATATGGAAATCGATGCCCAATGGTATTTTGGATCGGGTGGACTCTCCCCCTTGATTGAAAAAGCCTCCGCGGGTAACCTCAAGCGGACCTGGGTAAATCAGGGAAAATCAATCGACTGGAATGATTCCCAGCAGGCCGAAGGAAAAATGTTTCTCCGCCATGCAACCGAAGTGAAAAATATTTGGATTCCCTATGGCGAATAAATTCTTACGAATTTTAAATTTCTTCTAAGAAAATGAATCCTCGTTCGTCTTAATGCGAACGATCCAATGATTCCACCCGAATTCTTTCCTTCCTCACATTAAAACTCATATGAAAAATAAGCTGTTTCTCTTCTTTCTTTTCTCCCTCCTTCCCACATTTTCTTCCCTACAGGGTAATGTAATTGGTTATGTTGAGGATTTTGCCCTCGCTCCCGATCGTGAGGCGGTTCTCAAGGACCTGGTTCCCGGAACCCGCGAGTACTACTATTACCATGCCCTGCATGCTCAGAATGAAGGACAACATGGAGAAGTCGAAAAACTAATCGGACTCTGGGTAAAACGCTATGGAGAAACCTCAAGGGTTCGTGAAATCCGGAACCGGGCAGCCTTGCTCGAATACGAAAAAAACCCCGAGAAATCGATGGATTACCTGAAGAAAAAATTGGGGCTTCGCTTTAACCATAGCCGGGTAATCGAAGGCAGAAAACCTGCTCACCCCACAAAACTCGACCCTAAAAAGGTTTCCTATGATTCTTATTATCAGGAGGCAATCAGGGTATATAAAAACCTTCAGGGTTTTGAACAGCGGGGTTTGCGTAACCTCAAAGCAAATAAACTCAACGGTATTCAATTACGCGACTTTTTGGGACGAATCGTTTATCCAGACATACCCGGTCTACCAGAGTTGATTCAAAAAGATTTAAAGGAAAAACAGAGTCGAGGATTTGGATCTTTGAGCATCCATCGGAACTTAACCAAGAAACAACTGGATGAACTGCTTGAACTGGACCCAAAACTTCTCAACTCCAACAATTTTGTTCAGACCTACCTTTCCCGGCTAAGCCCATCCGCTGATTTAAACCCCGAGGAGGAACCAGAAGAGAAATCCGCCTGGTTTAACCGCCAGCTCCTCTTCGTAAGAACACTCTCCCCAGCTTTTAATTCCCTCAAGGCAAATGTTCTCTACAACATATTAAAACACAAAAGATCCCTCGGCAACTGGGACCGTGAACTCCTTCTGGAATATCTGGCCTTACCCCGTCCGGTTTCCTATCTACGCAGGGAATGGACCCAGGCAGAAATGAAAAAACCGAGTGCCAGGGCGGTCAATTTCAACGAGGATTTTAGAAGCTTTGGATGCTACGCTCCCATCCGACAGGAGACCCCCCTGGTCCGTTCGATGCTTCTTCATTTTTTCGACTCAGATGAAAACTTTGATGCCTTTTCAAAATACTTAACCGATGAATTCCTCAAACCGATTTTTGCAGAGGCCAAGCTGACCGCAGGAAAGGGAGATGCCGAGAAATGGTACTCCATGCTCTCCACTAGTCAGCTCAAGAATTTAAGAGAAAGAATCGATTTATCTTTCGCTCATCAGAACAAGCAAAGCTTTGCTCCAAACGATAAGGTAAACCTCAAGCTTTGGACCAAAAATGTTGATAAGTTAATGATCAAGGAATTCGAGATCAATGCCTTCAATTACTACATAAAAAACAGACAGGAGGTAAGCACAGCGATTGAATTGGACGGTCTTACCGCTACCCGCGAGCGGGTAGTCGAGAGCGATCTTCCACCCATTCGCAGAAATTTACGGTCCATCTCTTTTCCTAATCTAAAAAAGAGAGGCGTATATGTCGTCGAATTCATCGGGAATGGAATTTCAAGCCGTGCCCTGATCCGGAAAGGAACCCTTCGTCTACTTGAAAAAATTGGCCCAGCCGGTCATGAATTCCGGATACTTGATGAGAAGAACCAAATCTGCGACGAGGCCACGCTTTGGTTCAATGATAAGGAATATTCACACAAGGACGGAGTCATCCTGATTCCTTTCAGCAACAATCCAGGCTCACGAACCGTTATTTTACGAGACGGAAATTTTGCAAGCCTTGCCCTCTTTAACCACTTGGGAGAAAACTACAAGCTTCAGGTCGGGTTTCATATGGATCGCGAATCCCTCAGAAGCGGAGAAAACACCACCCTCTTGGTTCGTCCTACCCTGCGCCTGAATGGATATCCCACTTCCTTAAAATTATTGGAAGAAATCCAGCTTGTGATCACCTCCTATGATCATGATAACCAACCAACCCGTATGGAAGTACCCATCGAAAACCTCGATCCGCGGGAGGAATTTGCTCATGAATTTAGGGTTCCGGAAAGGACTCACCGAGTAGAGGCATTTGTGGAGGCCAAGGTTGAGAGTCTAAGTGGCTCAAAAAAGGTAAACCTCAGGGACAATTTTTCAATCTCCATCAATGGCATAGATCAGAGCACCCAGACTGCAAGCCCCCTTCTTCATCGTTCATCGAATGGATTTGTTCTCGAAATCCGGGGCAAAAATGGAGAACCCTTTGTCGATTATTCTGTCCCCTTCAGTTTTAAACATGTGGATTTCCGACGGACCCGAAATCATACCCTTAAGACAGATGAGATGGGTCGTATCCAGCTTGGATTCCTTCCCAATATTGAATGGTTACAGGTAAGTACCCCGAATACCCAAAAATGGGAACTTGAAAAACATTCGGTTGGGCGCTCGCATCTACCAACCCTCATCCATGCCGTACTGGGCGATTCCGTCACCTTACCGTTTCCACGTTTGGGTAACCGGTTTCCAATCAATGAATTTTCCCTTTTTGAATTAAGAACCAATTCTTTTTTCGTGGATCATTCAGACAAAATAAGCACCCTTCCCGGACTGATCGAAATCTCCAACCTGCCCGCTGGAAACTTTATGCTTAACCACCACCCGACCGGTCGTACTGTGACCATTCGGATAACCGATGGAGAGAACCGATCCGGCTTTGCAGTATCACGCCACCATATTCTGGAGAGAAATTATGGCCCACCCCTGTCCATATCTTCCATCGAAGCAAAGGATGGTAAATTGCACATTCGTTTGGCCAATGCTCATTCAAGTGCCCGCTTACATGTTTTCGGTACTGCATATACTCCCATTTTTGACGCTCATTCCTTACTCCAATTAAATCCCATTCCCACGCCCTCTTCCATGGCTTTGGCGATCCCACGAACTCTCTATGTCGAGGAAAGAGATATCGGGGAAGAATATCGCTATGTACTGGAAAGACAGGGAGCCGAAAAATTTCCCGGCAATCTGCTCCCCCGCCCGGGACTTATTCTTAATCCTTGGTCCGTTCGTTCAACAGATACCCAGAAAAAAGAAGCCCAAGCAGGAGCCGACTACGCGGACCGAAAAGATCAAGCAGATTTGTTGGCAAGGGCAGTAGAGCAGATAGCAGCCAAAATTAGCGGGCTCAATGATAAGACCAACTTGGACTTCCTCGAACATGGTACCCTGCTCTTAAAAAACCTCCGTCCAAATAAGGATGGTGTGGTCATTATCGACATCCCAAGGGACAAGGGATATCGAATGCTGAGGTTTCTTGCCCTCGACCCGATTCAACAGGTCAGCCTCGATCTACCTCTTCCGGATGCGGGAACCATTCCCAGGGAAAGACGGATGGTCACTGACTTGGATTTCAAGACAGCCCATGCCAAGCAGAAACAAGTCTCGATCCTGGTAGCTGAAAAAGATTTCAAAGTCGAAGATTTCACTACTTCCCGATTCCGCTCCATCGATTCCCTCCATGACGCCTATGATCTTCTTTTGACTATCAATGGAAGTTCAACCGTTCGGGAATTTGGTTTCCTGATGGACTGGCCCGAACTGGAAGAGAATGAAAAGATCGAGAAATACCGAACCTATGCCTGTCACGAACTTCACTTTTTCATCTATCGGAAAGACCGAAAATTCTTTGACAAAATTATCCGTCCTTATCTGGAAAGCAAAAAGGAACCCACTTTCCTCGATGACTGGTTTTTGCAACGCGATCTCTCCGTTTATCTCGACCCTTTTCGTTTTGATCAACTCAATGCCTTTGAAAAAGCATTACTCTCGACCACCCGATTCGCATCGGCCAAGGAAATGAGCAGGCATCTTTCCGAAAAATCCGACTTGATTAAACCCGACCTCGATCTATTCGACCGTCTTTTCGAAATCGCACTGAACAGTGGGTCACTTGATCAGGAGACTGATGAATTGGCTAGCCTTGCCAAATCGGCTCGGAAACAGGCAGAGATCAAAAGAAAGTCTATGGCACTTGCACCTGTACCTACTGCTGCTCCGAAGCTGATGCCCACTTCGGACATCAGCTTCGGAAGGAGCCGTTCTGGTTTCCTCTCGGCAAACAAAGAAAAGATGACAGCCAAAGGATTTTTGAATAATTCTCTAAGCCGAGGTGTAAATGCTAATGCAGAAATCAGTTTTGATTCAACTGTGGCTCTTAATGACTCCATTAGATCGGCGCCGATGGAAAAACTCTCTGAAGAATCATCCGACTTATATTTCAAAGCCCAAAAAGAAAGTATGTTGAAAACCAAGAAAAGTGAGAAAAAAAATAAAAACTGGTTTTCCTACAGTGCAGGATATTCAGATGCTGTTGGTGGTGGTGCGGCGAATGACCCTTTTGCAGCAAGACTTGGGCTTCGCAAGCAAGCCCGTGCCTTCTACCGAAAAATGGGAAAGGTCATGGAATGGGCAGAGAGTAACTACTATCGGATAACCATTCAAAACCAGAATGCCAATCTGATACCCATCCATTCATTCTGGAGTGATTATGCCAAACATTTATCAAGCGATGGAAAGAAACCTTTCCTTTCCGGTAATTTCATCTACGCGACCCGCAATGCCAATGAAATGCTCCTCGCCCTCAGTGTGCTCGATTTACCCTTTGATCCCAAAAAGACCGAAACTGAAATTGAAGAGCGCTCCGTAACCATTCAGCCAAAACAAAACCTGCTTCTTTTTCATGAGCAACTCTTGCCCTCAGAACAAAGCAAGAAAAGTGAGGTTCTAATGAGCCAAAGGTTTTACCGTCTCGATTCCCGCTACCGCTACGAAAAAGGAGAGAGACTGGACAATTTTGTGGATGAAGAATTCCTTCCCGGTATTCCCTACGGTTCCATCGTGGTCCTTACCAACCCCACCTCCTCCAGGAAAAAACTCCGCCTTCTCCTCCATCTCCCCAATGGCTCGATGCCCCTGAGTAAGACCCGCACCGTGCGTAGCGTTCCGGTCACCCTGGAGGCGTACTCCACCCGCACCTTTGAAAGCTCGTTCTACTTTCCACAGGTTGGAAAGTTTGGACTCTATCCGGCCCGTGCTTCATCGGAGGGAAAATCAGTCGCCTCGGCTCCACTCGTAACTTTTCAGGTGGTCAAAGAATTAAGCAAGAAAGATAAGACATCTTGGGCATGGATTTCACAAAATGGAACGGATAAGGATGTGCTCAATTACCTCAACGCCAATAACCTAAACCGCACCGATCTTAATCAGATTGCCTTTCGTCTGCGCAAGGAAAACGAGGGCGGATCCGGCAAGTCTTTCTACGACCGGTTGCTCAAACAATTGGATACTCGTTTTCATTACCACAATACCATCTGGTCCTATGCCTTCTATCATGAGGATGTAAATCGTTTCAGCGAATTTTTGACCAAATCATCCTTTGCCAATCAGAGCGGACTCTGGATCGAAAGTCCCCTTCTCAATCTCGATCCGGTGGATAGAAAATGGTACGAGCAACTGGAATATGCTCCGCTTGTACATGCACGGGCACATCGACTGGGTAAGGAAAGAAGAATATTGAATGACCGTCTGCGTGGGCAATACCTCAGGCTTTTGGATGTATGTAAATACAAGCCTGCCTTAACCCAGCAGGATCATTTAATTCTCACTTACTACCTGCTCGCTCAGGATCGTATTGAGGAAGGACTCGCCCACTTTGATAAGATCGATCGGAAGGAAGTCCGGGAAAAACTACAATATGATTATTTTGCAGTGAACGCCGCCTTTTACCGTTTGGAAATTGATAAGGCCGAAAAAATTGCCAAGACCTACGAGAACTTTTCCATCGACCGCTGGCAAAAATTATTCGGGGAAGCAATGGCTCATCTTAAAGAGGCCAAAGCTGTGCTTGACCCGCAGGTGGTGGACGATCAGGAACGCGATCAACAAATGGATCAACTCGCTGACTCTGAACCCAGCTTCTCCTTTGAATTGGTGGACGACCAGATTCGTTTGGAGCACAAAAATATCGAAAGCGCCCAGATACGGTTTTATCCAATGGAAGTGGAACTTCTTTTCTCGCGCCAACCCTTTGCCAAGAATGACGCGGATCATTTCACCCTAGTTTCCCCTGATGGTGAAGAGGGCATAGAAATTGGCAAGGATGATAAACAAACCACCTACCGCCTTCCTGAAAAATACCGTAGACAAAATGTAATGATCGAAATCGAGGCCGGGGGAAAACGGAAATCGGAAGCCTACTATGCAAACCGTTTAAGCACGGAGGTTACGGAAGAATACGGACGCATTCGAGTGCTTGATAAAATCACTGGCAACCCCTTGCCCAAAGTCTATGTCAAAACCTACGCCCGTATGAATAATGGACAGGTCCGCTTTTACAAAGACGGCTACACCGACCTACGTGGAAAGTTTGAATACGCATCCCTCAACACGGATGATCTCGATCAGGTCCAGCGCTTCGCCATCCTCATAATCGATCCCAGCGCTGGTGCCCATATCGAGGAAGCAACACCACCCACACGGTAAATCAATTTATCATTGCGAGGAGGGAGAACCTGATAACGCTTAGATAAACACTTTAAATTATGTTTAATAATGGCTTGAGTTATATTATTTTAAAATTAGTAGCTCGTTTGGATAACAAAGCCAAAATGTCAAGCTTGCGACCTTAGTTTTCGGTAGATTGAAGTAGCAACTCCCCGTTTTCATAAGTTTTCCGACCACTCTATGTCGCATCAAAATTATAAGTAATACTACCCCCATTACTGCTCTCAAAATTGGGGATTGGGCATTTTCCACCATTTGGTTTCTTCACTAAATTCAGAACAAGTTTGTAATCCTTGATGATTGTTTCAGAGATTCCTACTCGTTATCGGACGACTAATCATTTTACTTAAATAAAAAAAGGTAGGGAGACCTTAATGTAACGCTCCATAACCTTAACTCCAATTGGACTAGCGAACTACTTTAAGATAAATATTCACCTAGAGAGTGATCGAATTCTTGAAAAGACAATCCTTCAGGGCAGATTCCAAAAAAAGTCCAGTATTTAAGAATTATATTGTTTTGGTCTACAACTTATGAAATTTAGTAATTACTAAAATATTACTGAGGTTGGTAAACTTATTGATCTACTGATCTCTCAATAATTTGTAGTTACACAGCTTCCGATTGAAACAAATTTTTAGTCATTTTTTACTATTTCATATTAAAAGCTAATTTATTTATCCCTAATAAATCATCTATGAGATTCTATAGTTGAGCGTCACACAGCTTCTTGGAATTATATTACATAGCGATTTTTTCGGATATAGGAGTGGTGTAGCAGATATATTGAATCGACCATTTTTTCTTTTGCAAAATCTTAAGATCGATTTCAATTATCCAACCAACTAATCTCAATTAACCGCTATTTCAAGAATTACTGTACTTCAAATCGATATTGAAGAGTGTAGGTTTACATAACTTTAAATCAAAAAAATCTACCTGGATTGCAAATATTCAACAAATTAAAGTAAATTTATAGTATAAACTTATTCTCAGTTAAGATGTAGTTAGCAATATTATAATAAAACAGATTACTTCCATGTACCCAATCTCTCTTTCCATTTAAATACCGAGGACTCATTAGGTCATCCAACTCATAACTAGGATTTCTTTTCAAAAAGCCCTTAGTCCATTTTCGTGTATTTATAATTTTACACCCGAGTGATGACATCTGATCACATAGTTCAGTTTCTATTGATTTATAGAAATTTTGGTCTTTAGAAAATTGGTCTGTTCTGAAATGTTGAAAAGGAGGATCTGTAATACAAATCACATTAAGCCCTTCATCAATAAAACTTTTAATCAATTGAAAATGCAAACGACATGCCCACTTTGTAAAATCTTTAAAAACATCTTTTTTGGTTGGATATAATGCTTTTGAACCTTTGATTTCTTTGACATAAAATTCAAATTGAGGAGGAACAGCATGCAAGTGATTTGAAATATTAGTTAACAATATACTGCCAGAAATATTCTTGTTTTCGAAAAATGATTCATAAAGCTCACACCATTTTCTTTGGGAATCTAAGTTTTCAAAAGGTAATAAAAAGCATTCATCATTCAATCGAAAAAGTGCTCTCCGCCATGCTGAACCGTTCATTAAGAAACCGCCGCTATGTTTAATATTAAGGTTACGCAAAACTGCTGAATAGCACCCCATGTGAGAATCGCCTAGAAGGCATAGCTTACTTTCAATTTTTGAAATACCAAAAGTCATCGATGTGTCTTTCGATAATATATTATGGTTGCAGTTTTGGGATTCTAAAATGTGATCGTCACAAAACTCGTCTCCACTTTTTGAAATGGGGATATTATTTAATTCTTTGGTGGAAAGAATTCCGATAGGATTCTCTTTTTTGTTAGTTCGTTCCAACCCGATTCCTTTTGCAAAATGCTCCATTACAAAATTTACGCCTGATTTTTTAACTGTCCGTAAATTTTCATCAAAAAACTGACCTTTGAAGGGATGCGACGAAATCAACTCATAGGAAGGGAAATAATCGACAAATTCGTATTTGGAATTTAAGTCTCCGGCAACAGCTCGTAATACTGACTTCGAATAGGTATTCGCGACAAGAATATGGTTTTCAGAAAAGGTAGCAGTTAATGGAACTGGAGAAACTGTCAATACGAAGCATAAAGATGGATTTAGGGTTCTTAGATTAAGAATTACCTGTTCCATGTCATTATAGATCTCGTCATACTTATAGTTTTTGAAAAAATGAATTTTGTCTGAGAACTTACCGCAAAATGTACCGGGACAAATTGCATAAGTATAACCTAATAAATCAATCCACGATTCTGTTAAACCTAAGGTGAATATAAATATGTCAGACTCTGAAACCGATTTTCGAATGGATTTTAAAGTTAGCATTCGTTCTTTTCTTAATGATTGGAATGAGGAATATCCACCTTCTGGGACCCGAGGTCTGAAAGGGTCAAAAAACTTCTTACCTTCCTTTACATATGCGTCGGGGCACTTTTTAATCTTCAAAGACCAATCTATCCATTGTCTTAGCATAGAAGCAGTGTAGATATTTCCTATTCTAAAAGAGAAAATTCCGTAACCGTAATTTTTGTATTTGTCTGGATGAAGATCTTTAGGAGGAGGTTCTGAATCTACAAAATCAAACTTTTTAGCTTTAAGCCAATCTCCTATATGCTTAGCGAAACAAGATCCTACAGTGATTATTTTTGAATTTAACCCAATTTTAAATTTAGGGTTCCACATATCGGAGATCTCGGTATATTTTAATTCTGCCAATGCGCTACGCCAAAACTTGTTAGCAGAATTAAATCTATAAGGATTAGAAACTTTATTCACATTTTTTTTCAAGTATTATTCTCTGTCTACGCATCAATAAACAATACCTCAAGCAAATATCCTAATATCACTAAGTGCAAGCGGAGCAACCGACGCAGAAATGCATCATGGATTGAGTCACGCCGGCCACCTGTCTCATCGGTTTCTGGATCAAAGTGGATCGACGCGGGCTTCGCCCTCGCAATGACAAGGTGTGTAAGAAATAAGTGTGCGGTATCGTTACAACACGCTCTCTGTCATTGCGAGGAGAGAACGCGCGGTAATCCACTGCATGCAATGAACGCATCCCGACAATGCGATGCGGGTTTTGTGTACCAGTCGATCGCCACGGGCTTTCAGCCCTCGCGATTACAAAGGATGAAAAAATGGAGAGCATGGAATATAACTCACTCCGGTACCGCACCGGCATGGGAACAGACTTCGGCGGCGATCTGACAGGCATCGGCAAGAATTTCCGTATATTCTTTCCCCTGAAGTAATCCCAGCGTCATTGAGGCGGTAAAGGAATCCCCCGCTCCCACCGTATCGACCAAGTTTGCAGGTACTCCGGGTTGTTCAACCATTCCATCTGCATGTGCAAGAATCGCACCCTCTGCACCTTGAGTCATTACCACGAGATCCAATCTGAATTTGGTTCGTAATTCTCCGAGGACCTTTTCATCGCTTTGGGATAATTCAATGCCACAGGCTTGGCAGACCCGATGGAGTTCCTCATCGCTTATCTTTAGGATTGAGCAGAGGGCAATCGATTCACAAATCAGGCCGTCATCAAAAAATGGTGCCCGTAGGTTAATATCGAGTATGCAGGGCGTTTTCTGACCTTTGGCAATGGCAAGGGCCTTACGAATTCCTACACGGGAGGACTGTCCACGTTGACCGAGGGTACCAAAATAAAGTGCATCTGCTTTTGTCACCATTCTATCAATCTCTTCATTCCATTCCCAATGATCCCAGGCGGCATTTTCTCCAATCGTAAAGGTGGGCAGGCCCTTTTCCGTAAGTTCCACATGAACGACCCCAGTGGGGTAATCCTTCAAAACCTGTACAAGATCGATATTCACTCCGTGTTTCCGGTAAACCTGTAAAAGGGCTTCTCCCCGCTCATCCTCACCTACTCCGCTGACCATATGGACATCTGCGCCCAGACGGGCGGAGTGGCAGGCAAAATTAGCAGTGGCGCCCCCAAAGCGTGGTCCATCGGGAAACAGGTCCCACAAACCATCTCCCATAGCCACGATTCGTGCACTCACTTTTTCAATCCCTTTAAAATCATTTTGGAAACTTGTGCAGCGAGAAGATCGCGACCGGCTTCATTGTAGTGAACATCATTTTCTCCACGCTGGTATTTCGCCCGATCATTTCCAATAACGGAATAAAGATCATTAATAAGAACCCCATGCTTTTTCATGACCGCCCGAGCAGCCTTGTTAAATTCATCTGCCCGTTCGTTCGTGATTACCACTTTCACCTTTCTCTCGGGACCCACACAGGGAGGAGTTGTAACTGCAAAGATAAGCCTGGCACCCGACTTCTTTAACTTACGAACAACCCCATCCAGACTCGTAGCGTAGGTTTGAGGTGTCGACTTATTCTCCTGAGACCAACCGTACCAGTCCCAAAGGCCGAAATTAAAATGAATAAGATCCCATTTTTCATCGCCGATCCATTGCAATACATTTTCATTACCAAATGCCGACCACCGGCAATTGGTTTTGGGACGGTGTACATTGGCTTTCCCATCGAGCAATTTTCGTACCCGGGGGGTATATCCAATCGAAATTGAATCCCCAATGATTAGAACCCTGGGCAATCCCGGATCATCCACCGGATTATCAAAGGGTTTGGAGAAGGGGTCAGGCTCGCCGCATAAAGAGCTTAGGAATGACAGTAAAATTAAAAAACAGAATGATTTATAGGGCATGAAAGACCGTATCAAAAAAGGTACCCGGTGATCAAGTCGAAGCAACCGGGTGCCAACCTGCCCGATAAACCAGGCAGAGCAGACCCGCACCCAAAACAAGATGGGCAGTCTGGGACCATGGGGGTAATCCGGCATAGGCCAATACAATTCCCAATAAAATCTGGCCCAGTACGCAACTGAGAATCCAGGTTGGAAGTAAATCCTTTTTCGATCTTTTCCGGGCAGTCCAAAAAATCCATACACTGAGACCAAGAACCACTAAGGAAAGTGGGCGATGAATGTGATCCACCAATCCGGCATGATCCAGCCAGTTTTCCCGGGCAACACCCTCAGGTTCCTTGGTGAACTCGTCCACCTTCTCACGTACCTGGGTGCCGAGAATGACCTGCAATATAATAAGTCCGTATAAAAGGCGGGTACCGGGAATGATGATACCTTGGGGATGAGGGGAGGACCAGGCCTGAAGACTGATCAACAGCGAAAGGAGGATCATCGCCAGTAACATATGCAGGGTAATCATACCGGGCATCAATTCTGTCTGCACCACGATCGATCCCAGCCAACCTTGGAAAATCACCATAAGCAATGCCACAAGGGATCCGTAAAACAGCCGGGGTTTTAATTTACGCAAGGGAAATGATGCAATAAATGTAGCGATAATAAAGATTCCAATCAGTACCCCGAGGACACGGTTCATGTATTCGATCCACATCTTGGTGGAGTCAAACTTGCTGAGATACTGCTTGCGATCGAGTCTGTCCAAGTAGTAAAGCTCGCCCGCCTCATCCGCTTGGGAAGGAATATCCACCAGTTCCGTGGGGGGTAACCAACACCCCCAGCAGGTCGGCCAATCCGGACAACCCAGGCCGGCACCGGTCGCGCGTACCAGTCCACCCGCAACCACCAGACCAAGGGTGGCCCAAAAGGTAAGAGATACCACTTTATGAAAACGGGACATTTTGTTTAGTATATTTTCTAAAAAGTTAAGGACAAAAAAATGGGTGAAATTGTATCCTTTAATTAGGAAATTTATTTAATAATTAGATTAACTTGCTGCTTTGAATTCCAAATTCTCCCCTTTACAGAAACTTTCCAAAGGTTATCTCCGAGCCCTTGAACGGAACTGATCGAACAGTTGTCACTGGAGCCTGCCTCGATAGCTTTCGTGGAATGAAAAAACAAATCACCCGTCTGTGCCCCCGCACTGGAAAGCATAATTTTTATGGATTTCGAGGTCGTGTACATTTCCTCGATCTCCGTGGCACCGATCGACAGATGAAGGTTGGAACCGACAAGTTTTGGAAAGTCCCCGGTCAATGGGGTAAAGCGAAGGAGCTGGGATCCATTCTTGGGAATATTCTTACCAGTGAAAGAATCGGTTGCGTAGCCTAGCGCTTTATTTTCCCAAAAGTCATAGACTACACAACGGGTTCCGGCAGGAAGACCCGCATCCCCAAAATCGAGGGTTATATCAGCCGATTTATTCTTATCGGAATTATAAAGATTATAGACCGCAAAATCTCCCCATGTCCGATCCGCAGCAAACCCAAAGATGGTGTTTTTATCCGATTTCCCGAGTGTAAGCAGGCGGGAGTTTTCACGGCTGGCGGGTCGCATAATTTCGTAGTTCCGCCAAACCGCTTGCACATCCGGTTTATTAACCGGCTCGGAAATCATCGCGGTGCCCCCAGTAAGAGCCACGGTGTTGTGCCAGGTTCTCCACATATCAACTCCTTCCGGGGTATGACCCACCCGGCGGGAGGGTAATTTGACATCCAGGTAGGAAACATCCGCATCATTATTCCACCATACCCGGTTGTAAATTTGAAAACGTAAAACTGATTCAAGACAGTGAGCAAAGTGAGCTGGGTGAGAATCTGGCCCGACACGGGCAGCATCGACATAGCCAATCACTCCACGGGTTGGCTGTCCGAGGCAGGATAAAATATACATATCCTCACCAGCTGCATCACGGTACAGAGTGTATAATTCACGAAATGCCTGCAGGCGGGTGAGTTTAGGGTCCACATACCGGTTTCCGATTCCATTAAAATCAATCTTAATGTACCCGTATCCATTATCACGGGCGGTTTCGATTACCTGCCGTAAAAACTTTTTGGACTTCGGATGCGAAGGATTGATCCAATTCGCTCCGGCCGGGTGAAATGGATTAGGGTTCATGAAACTGGATATTCCCTTGGCATTGGACTGAATTGCGTCCGGGTTTGCTTTTTTCCATGGATGTTCCGGGTTGATCATTAATGGGGCAAACCAAACACCGGGAATCATACCAGCCTGACGGACCCGACGAGCGACCCGGGCCATCCCCGATGGAAACTTGGCATTTCCATTCCAGATACCATCCATGATCTGATACCCGTCATCAATTTGTACAATTCCTTTTCCAAAAGTGTTGGGATTTTTTTCAATCGTATCGACTACATCCATCACATGAGCCTCGTCAATTTTAGTGGTCCGATCGTACCAGCTACACCAGCCATAAACCGGTCCTTTATTATTACGAGCCTTGTGGGTGATGGCTACCCAACGGGTCCAAATGTCGGTGTTTGTTTCCGTATCTTCTGCAATTAACAGAATCTCCTCACTCCTACGGGTTTCCCCGGGGCTTACCAAAACCCGATCCATTTGAGCATAGGCCTTGAGTTTTTGGTCACGTACTTCCACCCGGCAATGGGCATCGGCGGGTCCAGCAGGTCCGATCAAAAAACTCTTTTTATTGATCGTGTTCACAAAGAGTCCGACTTCATTACAGCCGCCATTCATCACAGCCAAAGTCTCGGCATGGTTATGTTGCATCAGTGGAGTGATCAACCAATGAGAAGAATCTCCCAATTGTACTTTGCCGGAGCCCGACATAGCATCCAGTATTTCCAAAGAATTAAGATTCAGATCATGTTTGCTTCGGTTATGCAAAAAACCCTGAATTGTAATCGCATGAAAGTCATTCAATTCTTTTATTCGTAAGGTCAATTGGAAAGGAGAACCGTCTTTTCCATAAAGTTTGTCCGTCTGAGTAGCTCGACCAAAAGGAGTCACCACCTCTGTAGTCTTGACTTCTCCACGAAGCGAAAGATCTCTTGTACCAATCCGGTAATTTTTACCATCTGAAGAAAAGACCGCACTCGCACTGGCAGTGATTGTACCGATATCTTTTAATCCGATCGTATAATAATCGGATTTTGTGGAAAACTTTACTTCACCAACAAGTGAGGTAAGAAGGCATGAAATGAGAAGGATTGGGAGTCTGAATAAGGTCATGATTCTGATTATAAAAAGAGACCTATTACTAAACCTCACCCCATTCAAGGCAAGTGATATTAAACTAAGACAGAGACTTCTCGATCAGTTTCTTAGACGCCTTGACTCCGGCAACAGGCTCGAGAGCACTACCCTCCCATTCAATGGCGAGAATTCCTTTATATGCTGACTGCTTAATCATTTTCATAAGACGTGGATAATCAAAATCGGGCTGATTTCCATTTTTGTCAAAGCTGTGCATCTTGCAGGAAACTGTCACGGTATGGGGAAGCATGGCTTTTGTTCCCTTATAGACATTATCCTTCAACTTTCCGAAATCCGGCATTAGTTTGAGGGCGGGGTGTTTCAGCTTGGTGGCGACCTCTGCAAGAAACGCCCCTTTTTGGCTAAGGCTGGAAGCCCCCGGTTCAATTGCAATGGTCAGGTTCTTCTTGGCCGCCTCATCAGCGAGAGGTTTGAGTGCTTCCACACTCGCCTGCAGACCGGCTACTGGATCGGTTCCCGGAGCCTTCAGAAAAACCCGGACCATCGGTGCACCCAATTGAACCGCACGGTCAAACGAAGCGCTTATTTTGGCGGTACTGGCAACCCGTTTTTTAGCGGAAGCGTCAAGGGCACCCGACATCAATAAAAACAAATCAGTACCTGCCTGGTCCGCTTTTTTTCGCATCGTGGCCAAATACTTGGGGTCATCCAATTTATCCTTGGGCAGACCGCCCTCCCAAAGATCAATCGCTTTGATTCCAAATTGATCGACAGTAAATTTGGGGAAATCAAGGGCATCGAGGGAGCCATCCTTCAGTAAAGCACGAAGAGAATATTGAGAAAGACCCAGGGTAAACCTCATTTTTTTATGATGTTTGGCAGTTAAGGAAACTGGAAAGGCAGAACCCGCTAATGCGATTTTACCAGTGCTTTCCAAAAAGGATCGTCGGTTAATTGGATTATTCATGTTGTTACTTATCTAGATTTTAACTTCAACCTCAATCATAAATGTGGGGAAATTCGTACTATTTAAACTTATTCCTTTGCCAAAACCTGAAGATTAAAGAATCTGATCTTCTCACTTATGATCATCCTTTCCAACTTAAGTAAAGCATACGGACCGAAAACCCTTTTTTCGCAGGTTTCCCTGCGCTTACAGCGAGGAGAAAAACTCGGTTTGGTTGGACCCAACGGAGCGGGCAAGACCACCCTGTTTTCAATTATTCTTGGTGCCTTGGAGGCGGATGGCGGAAAAGTGGAAAGAGAAAAAGGCAGAACGATTGGATACTTGCCCCAGGAAAGTGCCCCAACCGAAGAGGAAACCGTTATTGAATTAGCCACTGCGATTTCCCCCGCACTTTCAGAAATTCAGAAAACGATAAGGTGCCACCCTCAACCCGAGGATCCAATCAGAATCCAGGCCCTCGAAGAATTTGGGGAACTGGAAGGATTTACCCTTGAAGCACGGGCCAAGAAAATTCTTTCCGGTCTCGCATTCCAAGAAGAAGATTTTGCAAAAACCGCCCGTACTCTTAGCGGGGGATGGATTATGCGGGCCCACTTGGCCCGCCTTTTGGTGATGGAACCCGACCTCTTAATGCTCGACGAACCGACGAACCATCTCGATCTGGAAACCTTGGGCTGGTTTCAAAACCAACTTAAAAGGTACTCCGGGGCCATTCTCACCATCTCTCATGACCGGGCTTTTCTGAACGGAATTTGTGATGGAATTGTGGAGATTGGACATGGTAAACTCCATCGTTACCAGGGAAACTATGATCGTTTCCTTACCCAAAGAGCGGAACGGGAAGCCCAGCATCTTGCTGCCTATCGAAACCAGCAGCGCGAAATTGCTCACCACGAAGATTTCATCCGACGCTTTCGCGCGAAAGCATCTAAAGCCTCACAGGCACAGGCTCGTATCAAGCAACTTGAAAAGATGGAAAGAATTCCGGCACCCGAAGCGGATGCAGAAACCATTTCCTTTCGATTTCCCCAACCCGAAAGAAGTGGTCAACGGGTAGCTACCCTAACCGAAGTAAAACAGGCCTACGGAGATCATGTGGTCTATGAAAACCTGAACCT
>Ga0209308_10001710_pt1 | contig 19935 bp, 10 predicted proteins | sample COGITO_mtgs_1204_3_FD_184806 | JGI IMG/M metagenome (GOLD analysis project Ga0209308, IMG submission 184806) | Pelagic marine microbial communities from North Sea - COGITO_mtgs_120405 (SPAdes) (version 2) | ecosystem: Environmental > Aquatic > Marine > Epipelagic ...
AAACCTTATTCATAAAATAACCCCAGATAGGCAAGGCCATATTTGTACCCATTCCCTTTGAAAGACTGCTAAAACGAACCGCCCTATCCTCTGCTCCTACCCAAACTCCTGTAACTAGGTCAGGAGTAATGCCAATAAACCAACCATCGGATTGATTTTGAGTTGTGCCCGTTTTACCAGCGATTGGAATTTCCATCGGAAAACCGCCATAAGGACGAATTTCTTTGCTAAAACGCAGGCGAATAGCTGTTCCTCCCGAACTTTTTCCTAAGTCTCTATTATAGTTGTAGGATGTTACTCCCTTCATTAACTCCAGCATTAAATAAGCATCCCGCTCACTCATTACCGAATTCGTCTTTCTGTGAACCAGATTATTATAAATCTCGTTTCCATTTTTATCCATAATTCTTGTAAGAAAAACCGGTTCTAAATACTGTCCTTTATTCGCCAATGAAGCATATGCTCCCACCATTTCCGCAAGAGCAACATCGGCAACTCCAAGACACAATGATGGAACCGCCTCCATTTCGCCTTTAATACCCGCCTTGCGTACAAAGTTTACCACGGCTTGCGGACTAACTTGTTTCATTACATAAGCGGTGATAGTATTCATAGAGTTTGCTAACCCATACTTTAAGCTTACATTATAACCATAGTCACGGCCCGGATTATGTGGTGTCCAACTCTTAAGTAATCCATATTCGCCTTTTTCAAAAGTGTAGGGGACATTAGGAATTTCATCACAAGGCGAAAGGCCTTTGTCTGTGATAACCAATGCGTATACAAAAGGCTTAATTGTAGATCCAATTTGTCTTCGGCCTTGGTAAACATGATCATAGGCAAAGTATTTATTGTTAATTCCCCCAACCCATGTCTTTATGTATCCATTATGCGGATTTACTGACATTACACCGGCCTGTAAAAAACTCTTGTGGTATCGCAGCTTCTCTTTAGGAGATATTACGGTATCAATTTCTCCCTGCCAAGAAAAAACCTTAGTAGGAACGGGTGTATTGAAGACAATTTTTATAGAGTCCTCTGACATTCCCTCGCTGCGCAACTCTCTATACAAATCTGTTCTCTTAATGGCTCCATTCATTAATCGCTCGATAGTTTTGTCACTGATTCCATTCGCAAATGGAGGATTCTTTTTTCGCTTTAAGTGTGCCCAAAAGTCTCTCTGTAGCTCCGCTTTCATATGCTGAGTTACTCCATACTCTGCATAGCGCTGCATTCTTGAGTCTATTGTTGAGTAAATTCTTAAACCATCTCTGTATATGTTGTACGGTTCACCGTTTGGTTGAGCCAGTTTGTAGTTACCATCTTCATCTTTAGCCGATGTTAGTTTATGCAAATAAGCCCTTAAAGCTTCTCTAAAATAAGGGGCACTGCCATCTTTATGATCCACTTTTTGAAAGTCAAGAATAAGTGGAAGTTGCTTTAATGAGTCAAAAACCTCTTCTTCTAAAACTTCATTTCTGACCATTTGACCCAGCACAACATTTCGTCTTTGAGTGCTTAATTCCAACCTTCTATTTGGATTAAATAAAGATGGGTTTTTTGCCATTCCAACCAAAACTGCGGCTTCATTAATGGATAAACTATCTGGTGTTGTATTAAAATATACTTGCGATGCGGACTTTAATCCCACGGCATTATTTACAAAATCAAAACGATTAAGATACATTGTTAGTATCTCATTCTTTGTGTATTGCCGTTCTAGTCGAATTGCGATAATCCACTCTTGAAGCTTTTGTTTTATTCGCTCCAGTTTAGTTCTTGGACGTTCACTAAAAAGCATTTTAGCCAGCTGCTGAGTAATTGTACTTGCCCCTCCTTTGGTCCCTAGAAATACAATAGCTCTAAACAAACCCCTTGCATCTATTCCGCTATGATCATAGAATCGCTCATCTTCGGTAGAAACCAATGCATTAATAACATGCGGTGATATTTCCTCAAAATTCATTTGGCTGCGGTTTTCGCTGAAGTATTTACCAAGCAACTTCCCGTCTGCAGTATATACTTCCGTGGCTAAGTTGTTTTTTGGGTTCTCTAATTCTTCAAATGATGGCAGTTCACCGAATACTCCCAAAGAGATCAGATACATTAACAAAGTAAAAAGTGCTAATGGAGAAAACAAAACAATCCATAACCACATTAACAAGCGACCGCGAGTAAGTTTTTTCTTTTTGGTTTCTTTTTTCATCAGAGTGTAAAATTAGGGCTTTCATTCTGCTTGCTCAGTTAACCATACAAACCTTTTAACGATTTTAATGTCAATAATAGATGTCGGAGTTGCACAATGGCCGAAAAATACGATTTGCACAGCTTAATTGTGAGTCGTTAACTAGGTTTCCATGGTATATTTGGGCGCTAATTTATCTTATGATTAAAAGGGGAATCTTACTAATAATTGGAGTAGTTGTATTAACAGCTGTAAACGCACAACAAAAAACTAACGATGACCCTAAATGGATTGAGAGTATGCTCGACCCTGAGGCTAATTTTTTTGAAACTCAACGCCTTTTTTACGACTATTGGTCAGACAAAACACCTGGTAAGGGAGATGGTTACAAGCCGTTCAAAAGTTGGGAGTGGTTTTACGAACAAGAAATAAGTCCAGAAGGAGATATTCCAAACTATAACAAAATCATGCAATCGGTGGCTGTTTTCAAAACAAACGCCAAGGCTAAAGACGCTGACTCTAAATCGGACACATTGTGGACTCCTGTAGGACCTATTTCGTTGCCCGTAGCAAGCTCGGGACAACCAAACGGAATGGGCAGAGTAAATGCGCTCGGAATGCACCCCACAAATGATTCTATACTTTTTATTGGCGCACCTAACGGCGGAATCTGGCGCACTTATGATTTCGGAAATACTTGGGAAAGTAATACGGACACCTTTGCCACAATGCAGGTTTCAAGTATCAACTTTAATCCCAAAAACCCACTCATCGTTTATGCTGGAACTGGAGATAGAGATGTTACATCAAGAACGCATAGAGGAGTAATAAAGTCTATTGATGGCGGTATTTCATGGAACATTAGCAACTCAGGAATGGGCAACGTCGTTGTAGGTAAAATGATAGTCGACCCTGGTCATCCGGATACCATTTTAGCAGCAACAAGTGGCGGAATTTATAAATCCACAAATGGCGCTGTTTCTTGGACTCGCAAAGGATCTGGATCTGGATATAAAGACATAGAGGCTGCGCCAAACGACTTTAGTAAACTATACGCTGCATCGGGTGGAACAATGTGGTACTCTCATGATGGTGGTGAAAACTGGTCAAGGTCAACTGGCATAATGAGCGGAAGCAGAGGGGCTATAGCAGTAAGTGCGGATAAGCCTAACTACGTCTATTTTATACAAACTTCAAATAGAATATTTTCCGGATTGTGCCGATCTACTGATTATGGTAAAACATTTACTACACGATCAACTACGCCAAATATTATGGACTATGACATTAATGGTAACGGAAATGGTGGCCAAGCGTGGTACAACCTAGATATTACTGCAAATCCTAACAATGCTGAAGAAATCTTTGTAGGTGGCATTAATATTTTTAAATCCACTAATGGCGGTAGCACTTGGACAAATGCCGCTCATTGGCTTGGCGCTGTGCACGCCGATCAACATGTATTAGAGTTTAGTCAAAGTGGTAATTACATGGTGGTTGGTAATGATGGTGGGGTCTATTACACACCTAACCGAGGAAGCTCTTGGAGAAATATATCAAGCGGATTGCCGATTTCTGAAATTTATAAACTAGGCCAAAACAAGTACAACGAAAATGAAGTTATTTGTGGTTACCAAGACAACGGTACCGCCATCTACAGGGGAAATAATAGTTGGACCACTGAAATTGGAGGTGATGGAATGGAGTGCGCTTTTGATCCCGTTAATCCCTTGTATGTTTATGGTGAACTTTATTATGGTGCAATTAGAAGGAGTTCAAATGGTGGAAGAAATTTTGGCAGTATCACAAACAGCATTACTGAACAAGGGGCTTGGGTTTCTCCTTTTATTCTGGGCGAAGCAGACCCAAGATATATGTTTGCTGGTTATGTAAATGTTTACCGAACAACAAACGTAAGAGGAGGCAATGTACAATGGAGAAATATTACTGGTAATATAAATGGTGCGCCTAATTCAACATATAGGGTTTTAGAACAAAGCCCTGCCAATCCGAACATTCTTTACATTTTAAGGTCGGATGGGTCGCTCTATCGTTCAGATAACTGCAAGGCAGCTACTCCAACTTGGACTAACCTCAGCGGTTCAAAACCATCAGGAATAAGCCCAACAGACATGGAGGCGCACCCAACGCGCGAAGATGTAATTTACATAACAGGGGGCAGTAAAGTTTTTGTCTCAACAGACAAAGGGGCTTCTTGGAGCGACATATCATTGAACCTACCTAACTCAACAAAACGAACTATCGTTTATGATGAATTTAGCCCAGGAGGATTATACGTAGGGGGAACTCCCGGTGTTTATTATATCGATTCAACTTTATCGAATTGGGTTGATTATTCCCAATCTCTTCCAGAAGACGTTTCTGTTACTGAGCTGGAAATTGCTTACAACCAAAATGCTCCTGCAAAATCAAAAATTCGCGCGTCAACTTATGGCAGAGGGCTTTGGTCGGCGCCAATGTTTAATGTTGAAAATCGATTTGCCAAAGCTGAAATCTCAGGAAATAAAGGAAATTTTTGTATTGGAGACACCATAAGTTTTAGTTCAAGTCTTTCAAAAAACGGTAGCTCATTCGCATGGAATATACTTCCAAATACATTTCAATATGTAAATAATAGTTCGGCAAATAGCAAAGATGTTTCAATTGTATTACTTGCTGCTGGTCATTACCATGCTTCACTTGTGGTATCCAACTTTTTTGGAAAAGACACCACAAAAATTAGAAACTTAGTCTTTGCTGGGCCGCAACTTTTAGCAAACTGTCTTACAACCACATCTGCAACGGGACGCACGAGTAGTGGAGTTTTTAAAGTGAAAGCGGGCAATCAAGAGTTTAACGCTTTTGGATACAATGGTATCTCTAGTAATACAAATTCTAGCTGTGGAGAACTATTTGTTTTCGAACCTGATAGTACTTATGCTTTTACCGTTCAAGTTGGCGGCTCTGCAGCAGAGTTCACTCAGGTTTATATCGACTACAACAACGATGGAGACTTTACAGATGCTGGTGAGCGTGTTTATAGCGGCGCAGCATTAGTTGGTCAACATAGCTTCAATTACACAGCACCTTCAGGACCACTTTTAAATCAAAAACTATTGATGCGTGTTGTTAGTGATCGCCAAAATTTAACTTCCGCTTGTGCAACCTTAACGCATGGGGAAAGTAGAGATTATGGGGTGTTATTCGAAAAACCTGTAACCACCATTCTCACTTCAAGTAAGGTGGTTTGTCCTAACGAAGTAATTCAATTGAGTCATAACACATTTGGAAAAATAAACAGTGTAAAGTGGGACTTTGGCTCAGGTGCAAGTCCAAGATACAGTGAATCCTTTTACGACCAAGAAACCAGCTATAAGTGGGGTGGACAAAAAGTTATTTCTTATACTATAAACGATAAATACGTTTTTTATGATACTGTTTTGGTTCGTTTTTCGCCGTATTCAAACCTTGTGGTTGACACTTTAAAAAGTAACTTGTGTGAGGGCGGAAATGCTGTTTTACAATTAATTGATAGTTCTGGAGCGGCTAACGCAAAATATACTTGGTATAGAAATAACTCCTTTTTACAGGTTCAGGGAGATACACTATTTGATCAAAAAATATTTAATCGTTTCAATACCCTAGATTTCTTTATTGTGGTTCGCGATAGTTTTTGTACGGACACATCTGACATATTGTACTTAACACCAAAAGAAAAACCCGTTGCCCAAATGGCCGGCTTCCTTGCGATTCAATGTTTACGGAACAACAGTTTTCCATTCAACGACAATACAGTAATGACGACTTCCGGGTTTACTCGTTTATGGAATTATGGAGATGGTGCAACTTCTACTCAGGAGCAAACTACCCACAGCTACAATGACTCTGGTATATATAAAGTTAAGCTTAGTATAAATGGAAATAATGGGTGTAATGACTCAATAAGCGCTCAAGTAAACATAAACCCAACGCCTGTATCGGGCTTTAAAGCAACCGTTTTAAACAATCTGGATGTCTCTTTTGCGCCTGTTGATACTTCTTGGTTGAATTATGCTTGGGACTTTGGTGATGGAAACTCTTCTAGCTCAAAAAACCCCATTCATAGTTACGGCTCAGCTGGCTTATACTCTGCTGAATTAAAAGTTACTAGTGACTTAAGTTGTGTTTCAAAAACAGGAGAAGAGCTAACAGTTGAAAGTCCTAGTAGTTCTCAAGAATCCTTTGGCTTAAGAAATACCGTTATTTATCCCAACCCATCTAAGGGGGTTTTCTACATTCAGCTTTCAGGATCTGAAGACTATTTTATTACTGTGTTTGATATTATGGGCGCCGAAATAATTCACGAACAATACTCAACTAAAGAAGGCAAAGAGTTTTCGTTTGAGTTGTTTCGATCTGGTGTTTATTTGGTAAAAATACAATCGGGCACAAATAGCGCATTAAAACAGGTAGTTGTCGATTAATTACGTTTCCACTAAAGTCGTTTTCTTTTTTCATTCTATTTTTGCATTGTAATTGATGTGTCAATGAAGGAAGAAAAGTTAGATTCGGTTATTTATTTTCTTATGGATAAAACCATGAGAATTTCCAAAAAATATTCTTTGAAACGACTTCAAGAGGAGGGTTTCAACATTACGATAGATCAATGGGTAATATTACTTCGAATTCATGAAAAAAAGCAACAAACGCAGGTAGAATTAGCTTCAGCTGTAAATAAAGATACCGCTAGTGTTACTAGAATTTTAGACCTTTTGCACGATAAAAAATTGGTAAGACGGGTGCCTAATGAAAGCGATAAGCGAAAAAGCGCTCTTGTCCTGACAAACAGGGGAACATCATATGTAAAAGAAGGCAAAAAAGTGGTCACGCAAATTCGAGAAGAAGGTTTAAAAGGCATTACCAGGGCTGATGTTGAAATAACCAATCGTGTGCTAAAGCAAATGGCAATTAATATGGCTTAATCGCCTTTTCCTCCATAAGGTTGATCGGTGGATTTTTCCAACAATTCATCTTCATCCCTAAGTATTGCTTTCTCCCTCCTTAATGCTTCTTTCCGTACTTTTTTTAATTCCTTTTTATTGTTTTTTACTCCGGTACTACTAGCTACGCCGCTCATTGCGAGCTTACTCCAATAGTGAAATATTTCCTTAGTTGTGTCCCTTTGAGTATAAATTAATCCTTTTTTAGTGATGAAAAAATGAGGGTTTTTTGTGTATACAACTCTATTGGCAATAAACCCTTTCATTGCCATTCCCAGGCCCTTGCGCATAGTATCATTTTTATTTAAAAACGTTACGTGCAAATCATTATACAATAACTTCATGTCACCTGTTCCAAAGTCATTATAGGCCTTAAAGTCAATTCCTGCATCAATAACCTTTCCGCTCTTTACCCCAACAAAAGCAGTATGCATTAGATAGTTATTCAATGTGCGTGCATCAAACTCTCCAAGGCTTGCGTGCCCCTCAAAATAGTTATTCGGCTCTTTGTTGTTAAACTCAAACGTGGCACTCATTTGACCATCCCCCATAAGCTTTCCCAAAGCGGTTAATCGTGTTGTTTTTGCTTCCTTCTGGTCTTCATAAGTGTTCGTAATATTTGAAGCTCTAGCGCTTAAATCCGTAAAGTAAATTTTTCCAGGAACCACGCCATTCTTAGCAATTTGAATGTGGGTTACATCTCCCTTTCTTAGCACAACTCGCTTAATATTTAGCCCCATATTTAAGTTATCCAAACGCTCCTGGGGCATTGGGATGTAGCGTTCTTTCAGCGGTAGCCTTTTGTCTTTAAAGTTTCTAACCCAAAGACTATCAATGTCTAGGAGTGAAATACTCAATTTGTTCTCGTACAAGAGCTGTTTTCCCTTAAAACCTTTCATGTTTACTGAACTCACAAACATTTCTAGTCTACCCTTTTGCCAACCCGCTTGCTGACCAAACTCAAATATTCCATATTTTGGATCAAGCTTTATTTTATCCAAACTCAGCTCTTCCGTTTTAGAGTCATAATTAACAGAATCAAAACTGATATTATAAAAGTTCTTTAATACATCATATTGAAAGTCTCCAAAACTGAATGCAAGGTCAATGATTTGTGGAGCTTTTTGAGTGGTGTCTGGGTTAGGAAATTCAAATCCACTTCCGTCAAAGTTTAGGTGGTTAATTACCAGTGGCTTGGCTGATGTATCGTTGAAGTCCCACTTAATAAAGCCATTTTTAATTTTGAGTGATTTTAATAATGTTTTTGAGATTGCCGTGCTGTCGTTGCCTTTCTTTTGCAGCGACAATTCACGACTAACTTTATCTACATTGTTGTGAAACTGGGTGAATTCTAATCGTGGATTTACCGCATAAATTCCCTTTAAATCAATTGACTTTTCCTTGGTAATTTTAATGGGTTGAATACCGTCAAACTCAACTAAGTCAACAGCGCCTTCCACAAATAATTTACTAGCTCCATTTTCCTTAAGCATATAGCTTCCAGAAACCCCTAAAAGTTTTGTGTTTTTTGAGCCCGTAGAATACTCTACATGTTCAATATTAAGGTCGTTAATAGAGTCTGCAAATTGACGCTTTACATTAAACAGGCCTATCGTATGGTCTTTTGCATAATAAAACCTGCTATCCTTGTTTTTGGTCGTTTTATTAAAATCAAAGCCTGTAGATTGCACCGAATATTGAGAGACCTCTAGCCTTTCTTCTCTTTTCTGTCTAGGGTTTTCTTTCCACACGATACTCAAGCTTCCATTATCAACAGCAAGCGTTTGGTAGTTCAGTTGATTTATTTGAGTTGAATCAAAAAACCATTTCTGTAACTGAATCATATCATTATTTGTCTTCTGATTTGACGACTTTTTATTTGATGAAGTAAAAAAACTGTAATTGGTAATTGGGCTACAAATTTCTAAATGTCGAGCGGAAAAGCTTTTACCTAATTGTTGGTTATTCGGGTTAAAGCCCGTTGCGTAAACATTAGCTATTCGTTGCTGAAAAACAGGGTCGCTTTTTTTCGTGTTTTCGATAATTGGGTCTTTTCGTAGGTTGGTTATTTCAAGAATGGAATCTATGCTGTTAAACTTAACCTTCTGAGTAGTAGTTGTGCTGTTTCTGCTCTTGTTTACAGTCATTAGCCCATCAATTGACGCCTCAATTGTTCCATAAGATATTGAGGGCGTATTGGAGGCGCTATCTTTAACCATTTTTACTCTCGTTCCAATAAGCTCAACTCCTTTTAATCGAAGATTTACAGTGTCTCCTTTGCTTCTTTTTAAGTTTAAATTCTTCACATCTACTGTTTCAAAGCGCACCATATTGAGTCGCAAACCCTTCTCCTTTTGGTTTTCTTCAACTAGGTTAAGGTCTACATCCTTTAGCTCTAAACTCTTTGCAACCAAAACACTGTTTAGCAGCACTTGATCGTAGTTTAACCCTTTCATTCTAAGCAACCCAAGCTTAAGGTTGTTTGTTTTTTTTGAACTCGGAGTCACCGCGAGGTTTGAAATTACAAACGTTTTCGAGATTGGATCAGCACTCAAACTATTCCAAGAGACTTTATCCTTGGTTTTTGGATTAATAAACTCGCTTTTGCCGATCTCTATGGCTGTTTTTGTGAGTAGTGTTTGTGCAATTTCATCTCTGCTATTGAGCTCTTTCCAATTCAGATTAACTGCCGATATGTTCGCTTGACTAAATGTTCCATATTTAATACTTTCATCTCTAGAGTTCGTAAAACTCACTTTTGCATTTATAATTTTCAAAAGCTTTGTGGAGAGCGAATCCAGCTCATAAGGAAGGTTTGTGTTCTTTACTACCAAACTATCTGGTTTAATTTTATCAGATGTATCGTATGACAAAGCTAATACTGGGCTTTTCAAAACCACTCGACCCAATACGGTTTTTCTTCCCTCCGAGAGTTTGTTTAAATCTAGATCGCTAATAGCAACACCAGCTAATTGCAAGTTTTCTAAATGATAAAGCTGATTGGCGTTTGCCATTTTCTTCTTCAGTTTTAGTTCGTTAGGGCTTATAGCTATTTCGTTACACTTAAATAATTGGGTTATGCTGGAGTAAGCGATATCATTTACTTTAATAAGCAGCTCCTCTTCAGGTATTTGGTGTTTGAGCTCTCGAATGGAAAAGCGATAGTTTTTCTGTAAATCCTCTAAAACAATACGATCTAAAATATTCGTGTCTACGTGTGCTCCAGCTATCTTAAGCGAGAAGCCGTTTACCAAGTACGTTTTTTTATATTGGCCCCTATTATCATTTACCGAGACGTTTCCCTGACTAATAATTGTAGAATTAACCTCTATTAATTCTAGCCACTTCTCTAATTCATCAATTTGTTCTGGGGTGTGTTTTGACTGAGGCTTATTAACCACAAATTTTATCGCAGGCCTTTCAATCTTTAAGTTTTTAACTAAATATTCATTTTTTAAGTATGCTCTTTCAAAGTCAACACTTTTCAGTTTAAGCGTTGGAACAAATAAGGTTAAATGGTTTCTTGTCGTCGTATCTGGTAATATTGAAGTTACTCTTAAATTGTAAAACGCTATTTGATTTTTGACGGTTGTAATCTTAAACCTGTCGAAGGAAACAACATGAGAACTATCGGGCAACGTGAACTCCTGCTTACCAGAATTGAGTTCAAAATCATCCGTAAAAAAAATATTACTACTTTCTTGAGCGCCCTCTTTTACCCTAAAGTTTGTGAGCTTGAATGAAATCGGGTCAAAATTGAAATGCTGAACCTTAAAGCCCTGTTCAATTGAATAATCGATTATAGCATCTTTTACACTAAAGGTTTTAAGCTTAAGTAAACTCAAATACTGTGTTACCAATTGATAAATATCTCCCGATATTTTGGCAAATTTTATTTTCTGAGTATCCGTTCTAAGTTGATGAATTTTTACCTTAGGAGAGGTTATTTTAAGCTCCTTAATCAACAGTTTTTTATTCAAGAAAATTTCCCACTCCTTTTCAAGCTGTAGATCAACTCGTTCTACATTTACAGCATAAAAAGGTGGGGTAGAAACCTGTACTTGATCTAAATACCTGTTTGTGTCGACAGGATAAATTCGAAAATTACTAAGACTTATGTGCTGGGTAAAAATATTAAACCTCAATTTATCGTAATCCAAGATGTACTTCTCTTTGGATGACTCAACAATCATTTTGCTCAGATTGAGGCGCACTACTTGGTCGGTATAACTATTAACAGCCTTGCGCAAAGGGAAAAATACCCCAAGAATCAGAAGCGCCAAAAAGGCGAACCAGATCCAATATTTTTTTGCTCTTTTTTTCAAGGGTGTAATTATGCCAATGTCTCAAATTTATCGTTATAGTAGCCTTTTATTACTGATTTTCGTGAGTTTTACTAATAGCATTTTCTTAATAATATTGAAGTTATAAAAAAGCAACTCCTGTGAAAGTTTTAATCGTTGATAATTACGACTCATTTACCTTTAATTTGAAACATTATTTCGAGTTATACTGTGATTGTGTAGAGGTGGTTCGAAACGACTCAAATGAGCTTTGGAATAGTATAGAAAAGTGCGATAGAATTGTTCTTTCTCCGGGGCCAGGTCTTCCTAAAGAAACCTTAAACTTAAACGAGATAATTGAACGTTTTTCAGGCAAAAAGCCAATATTAGGAGTGTGCCTAGGCCATCAGGCAATTGGTGAGTTTTACGGAGCGGCAATTATTAATTTAAACCATGTTCTCCATGGAAAATCTACCCAAATGATCTGTCTAAAAAATGATCCTCTTTTTAACAACCTACCAAAAACATTTAACGTCGCACGATACCATAGTTGGTCTTTGTGCCCAACGTTTTCGGCCAACAGCAGCCTAGACATTATTGCAACAGATGCTGAAGACAGACCTTTAGCAATTCGGCACAAAACTCATAATATTCGTGGAATTCAATTCCACCCAGAATCAATTCTTACCGAACATGGAAAGGCAATTCTAAAAAACTGGGTTCAGAACTGCTAATTTTGTACTGTGCGAATTCTACATTTAATCATCTTCATTACGCTTGTTTTTCCTTCTGTAGTGCTTGGTCAATTAAAAATAGAAGGGACGCTAGTTGATAGTGCAACACAACAACCAATTCCATTCGCAAATGTTTGGCAAAAAGGAACTTCAAAGGGTACACTAACCAATGATTTAGGCCGCTTTATTCTTGAAGCAGATACGAGCTTAAGCGATAGTTTAATATTTAGCCTAATCGGCTATCAGCAAAAAAAACACAACATTCATTTTATTCCTAAGCTACGCCCATTTTGGGTCGAACTTTCTAAAAAATCATTTGAACTAAACACCGTAATTATTACGCCTCTGAGTGCGCAAGAATATATCAGAAGAGCCATTATTTCTTTCGAGAAAAACTACAACATTAGTGGTAGCGAAAGCCGTTATTATTACCGAGAGGTTATTAAAGAAAATGGAAATTACAATCGTTTTACCGAAGCCGTCTTAGATGCTCATCAGCCCCCTTTAAAAGCACAAAAAAACGATACTGCCATAATACGAATCAAAGGAGGGCAGGTTTTAGACAACGCACAGTATATTGAATTTATGCACGAATACGCAAAAAATAAATTTAAAAAAAGTAACAAAAAGAAAGCAAAAAAAGGTGAGCCCACCGAAGAGTTTACAGACGCTTCTGAATACATTACTTTCTCAAATCCGTACTTATTTGTCGATTCAAGCCTTACTACTAAAGCTCCAAGTTTTTTAGACTCAGTTCATTTTGAAAAGTATGAATATCAAATAGAATATGGCTACGAATCTCGAGGAAAACAAATGCTTTGCATAAGTTTTAATCAAAAGAAAAAAGTCTATGATAATCTCCATAGTGGCTATATCTACATGGTCGATTCTTCCTTTGCTATAGAGGGTATTGATTACGGTTGGAGTGAAAAAGGAAAAAAAAGATTGATTCCTGCTTGGGCAAAGGCGGCGCTTTGGGTATACCGTTTAGAAGTTGATGAGCCAAACTTAATCGCTAAAATTCGCTTTAGCGAATCCAATGGAAAATGGCAGTTAAATCATTATTTCATTAACCTTTCTGGGCGACTTACCAAAAAATATTTCTTCGATGATAATGAAAGCAGTCAGTTTGAACTTAACCAAAGCTTTGTGTTTATTGAACCGCTCAATGGGCTAAACCAGCAAGACTGCGTGTTGAAACGAAAAACTCCACTACACAATCAAATCAAAACCAGCACTAAAAACCTGGATTGGTCAAAATATCGAAAACTTGAACCTGAAAACCTGAAAGGAAAATAGGCCAATTCATTTTAATTAATGCTTCAGGATTTTCTGTCTGTACAATTCTTGTTCTTCAGAGTAAAGTGAAATAAAATATACACCGCGCTCTAAAAAAGAAATGTCTATTTCACCGTTATTTGTATTGTTTTCTAAAACGACTCGACCTATATTATCATGAATGATAACAAGTACCTGATGGCCTGACAACCCATCTAAAGAAATTGTATTTCGTGTGGGATTTGGGAAAACCTTCACTCTACTTTTTTCATTTTCAATAATGCGCAATGTGTCCTCTTCTTTCACGACAAAATTAATGTTGCAGTCACTTTTTTCTTTTGAGAAAATACTTTTATAAACAAAATCTGTGTCGTTAAATGCAAAACAGCTCAACTCCCCAAAACCATATAGCTCAGGCCCTACAGCGGGAGTATTTATATAGGATAACCCTCCAATACCTTCTACCCATGTAGTAGTTAAAAACTCATTTGACGTTTGATCGTGCCGGTTTAATTTAATGCGCTTTCTATACCCTTTTTCGGTGTTTATGGAGTCCACTCTAACTACATCATAAAGCCCCAATGAATCTTCAGGAATTGGCGAGTTCGGATTAAAAATATAGATGGATTCATTCAAATTTAATGAATAGTCATACATAAGAACGTCTGTGTCTTTTCGTTGGCCATACAGGTATCTAAAATAAACCTTACCAGTGACTGTATCTTCCCTTACAACAACGGCTTTATTAAAATGGAAATCGACCAAAAATCGGTACCATTTACCATCAATGGTTGTGTCACCCTGACTTGAATAGAAATCAGTAAAACAAGTGGTTTTTTGGCAAAATGTTACATGCCAAGTTGCGGGTTGCTTTAACATTGAAGCGTAGTTTTGCGACTTAGCAGCACTCAATGAGCCTATAAAACTGATAATAAGGATTAGTCTTAAAACCTTGTTCTTCATTTATTCAATTTTGCCCAGCGTAAAGTTTACGTTTTTACGTGCAATATACAATGAATTTGAGTTTTACCGTTCCGAAGAGCTAATTGCAATTAATTATCTCTGAGCTTTCTGAGCTTATTTGAGGGCTTAAATAGGGTGTTCCTAGGTTCATGCCTCTTAGAATAAAAACAACGCCCATAATTGCGATTAACACAGGAATAAATTTTTTGATTTTGGCGCACCTTTCTATTGAAATATTTGAACTAAAAAATGAAATTGAAGTCATTAATGGTAGTGTTCCTATTCCAAAAAACAACATAAATAACCCGCCTAAAAACGGATCGACCATTGTTGAGGCGCCAGCTAGTCCCATATAAACCAACCCGCACGGCAAAAGACCATTCAAAAGTCCAACTACAAATAGGTTGCTATTCGATTGTTTTTGAAAACGCTTACCCATACTTTGCTTTACTTTTCCAACAAGGCTGGTTATTTCTGGGGTGAAGCACACCGTTTTTTTGAGTTACTTAAATCTGAACCTAATTTTAGCCTCAAACTATTAGAACTTACAGCAAAAAATTGGGACCACGCCTCAAAAATGGTTACCGATATGGCTCAAAAAAAGGCAAAACAACGCCTAGCGGAAATACTGCTATGGTTAAAAGACACTTTTGGAGTGGATAATCAAAATTGTCTTGATGTAAAAATTAGTCGTGAAGACATTTCCAATATGGTTGGTTCTGCTACTGAAGCGGTTATTCGGTTGCTATCTGAATTGAATAAAGAAAACCTTATTGACCTACAAGGAAAAAAAATATTCATGACGGATATTGAAGGACTGGTGAGATTAGCTGACTTAAAAGATTAATCTTTCTTATTAATCGCGGTTAAAAACTCCTGTGCTGTTTGATCATTTGGGTTTAACTCTAAAGCTGAGGCGAAATTCATTCTTGAGCTGTCAAACTCATTCAAATAATAATAACTCACCCCTTTTAGGGTATACGCATTCGAATACCCAGGAACTTTTTTTGTAGCAACATCAAAGTACTTAATTGCAGCACGATATCGTTTAGTGTCCAAATTAAAAACACCGATATGTTTTGCTGAAACAGCTATATCATTGCCGTTTGCTGAGTGATTTATACTAACTACTTCGGAAAAGCCTTTAAGAGCATCTGCTTTTTTTCCATCCAAAAGAGCATGATTTGCTAAAAAAAAGAAATGCCTAGATCCCCAAAACTTTCTGTTTGAATTAAAGCTTATATAATTTTCATTATTCGTAATTGTGTTTTTTGATTCACTAATCGCTTGCTCACTTTCTAAATATTTTTCCTTTAGAAATTCAAAGTTTCTAAAATCACTCGTCCTACTTTTATCTATGTCCTTTTTTCGTTCGGTTATATAATCATACTCTAAAACAGGGGTATCAAAAGTATTTAGTGTTCCTAATGTATTATTTGTACCAATATAAGCAGAGAGCATTTCTTGCGGAGAAGAAACTCCACTTTCACTTAAGTCTGCAGCCACAGTAGGATTATTTAGGGCTTTTAATACTTGTTCCGACGACATCGGTACTGGAGTTTTTGAAGATAAAATGAAAAGGTTTTTTCTCAATAAAAACAACTCGCTAAAAGGAAAAACAGAGGCTGTTGTAGCTAAAACCGTTTTTAAATGCGCATTTGGTATTTGTGTAGAAATCCACTGAACGAATATTCCATTTTCAGCTAAGTGCTCATAACATTGCTCGTAATAATCTTTTGACAACATGGTGGTATTGGACTTATTGAGTACTCCAAATTTTCCATCTGACGATATAAGATCATATTGCCTTTTACTATAACTCAAAAAAGAATAAATATCGTCAATATAAATATCAACCTTGGGATGGTTGTTTACATCACCATTTACCGTTTTAAAAAAGTCTGCTCCTTTAATAACACTAGGTACTATTTCAACAACATCCAAGTTTTCTACTTCATCATGTTTTAGAATTGAGCCAATTGTTGAACCACTTGCCAAGCCCACAACCAATACTTCTTTTACGCTAGCATTTGTCAAAAACGGCAAATGCCCTATAATACTTTCCTTTTGTTTAAAATCCTCAGAAGCAATTGTAACCCCATCAATACTCATTGATTTATACTTTCCTTCTTTGTTATATACCTTTACTGTAGCCATAATTCCTTCTTTATAGAATATCGGTCTATCTGCATTATTATCTTCTCCTATTGACTCTAAAGAAGCTAAATATTCCCCAGATGGAAGGATGCCCGTAATTAGCGTAAAAAGTGCAAACAAAACACCTACTAATACCGACCGATATTTTGATTTAATCTTAAGAAAAAAGTACAATGCAAGTAATAAATTCAGTACTGCTAATACGTATAAGGTTGTTTTAATACTGCCAAAAGCGGGTATAAAAATAAACACCGGTATGAGCGCACCAAGTATGCATCCTAGCGTGTTAAAAACATAAATTTTACTGATTGCCTGGCCTGGAACTTCGCCTTTAGCTCTATAATAAAGATCCGATATCAATGGAAACGACATTCCCATTAAAACTGCTGGAATTAAAAATACAATCAAAGAGAAAATAAAATTTAACCCTACATTTTCGTACCAATTGGATTCTAAACCATTTGAAATAATAAAAAGATTAGAAAAGCTCTCTGAGTATGCGTATTCATAAAATAAATAGATAATACCAACACTGGCTAATGACAATACAAATTGAATAATGCCTACTAAAATCAAAGGCTTAACAACTCTTTTTAAAAACGAAACCAGTATACTTCCAAATGAAATTCCAAACAGAAATATTCCCAGTACAATTGCAAAAGTATAAGTACTACTGTTCAATAAATAATTTAAACAACGTATCCAAAGTACTTCATAAGCAATACTTATAAAACCAGTTGTAAATGCTGCAATCAAAAAAAAATTAGACCTTGAATTAATCGATTGAGCTGCTTTTCCAGTGTTTATTTCTTCATTTTTTAACGTAGGAATATTAGTTTTTGAAGAACGAGATAGAATCAACACAATTAATCCAATGAAAACATTTAGTATTATGGCAATTACCAATGAATTATTAACTCCTAAGGATTTTATAAAAAAGAAGCCCGTTAATACTGCAGCAAATGCACCACCTAAGGCGTTAATAGAATAAAATTGAGCTGTAGTTTTTCTAAAAGTATTTGATTGCTTAGAAAAATAACTTACTAATAGTGGCAGCGTTGCTCCCATTGCAGCTGTAGGAATAACTAATAAAATAGTTGTAAGAACTATATTATAAATCAAACGAACAACATTAAAACTTAATGTAGGTTGACCCAATAAAGCAAATAATGATTTCGAGTTTGGTAATATTATTAATAATAGTAGCCCATAAACACCTATGATCAACTCCAATTTACCATAGAGCTTTAGTTCATCTGATATTTTATTTTCGGCTAGTTTTTTACCTATCCACCAGGAGCCTACTAATAAACCCAACATGAATACAGCAACTATAATACTTACGGAAACAATACTGCTACCTAACAGATATTTGAATTGGCGCATCCATAATATCTGATATATTAGACCAGAAAACCCTGAAATAAAAAAGAGCGTTAAGACTGACCAATTTTTAATACGAGGCATGGAAATTATTGTACTTGTTACTTAAAATATTAATCAACTTCCAAACTTAACTCTAAGTTCTTTGTGAGTCATACTGGATTCGAACCAGTGACCTCTGCCCTGTCAAGGCAGCGCTCGTTTGTATATAAATACTTGTTTGTAAGTTATTTACATTTTATAAACGTAAAGCTACTTGCTTATTACTGACAATATTAAGTTATTATTGACGAATAGGTTTTTCGCATTTGAAACGCTACCCACCCCATTTTATAGGGGCGTTTTCCGACACAAAAGTAATTAATATTTACTATTAGATACTTACAGCAATAGGGTACATATTAGTGCAATAAACACATGCGGTAGGTTATCATGATTCCTTATTTCTGAATGCTACTTTCCGTTATTATCCTTTTCAATCATCTAATAATTAATTAGAGCTGCACACCAATGAGCAGAATAACCTTAAAACCTGATTTGTAATTTTTAAAACCCTTGGGGTACTGGGTAATTTGAAAGTTGTTTTCCTTTTAACGTTAAATATCTAGGTGGAGTTATAACCCCCATGTTCCCTTTGTATAATCAACTCATTTAAGCATACTTATAACTCAACCCTTAGTCAAGCTTAAGAGATTTTTTAAATGGTTCCATGAGGCCTTTAAGCGGATAGTAAAGATGAGTTGTGTTGGTTATTATGCAATTTATTTATACATGTAAAAACCTGAAATAGGCTTTTTTTCTCCATCATTGGTTATTTTATTTTTAGTTCCAGATATAAAACATAATCAGCGATTTGTAATAGTTACAGATTACAAAACTTTACTTGCCAAGGACACCAAAATGAATATTACCCTAGCGTTAGCAAAAACAGCTCTTTTGGTTTTTTCTGCGTTGGCTAATTTGTTTTAAACTTTAAACCATTAATAAATCCCGTACCTTGGTTAAATATTTTCAATGTATGAGTACCAGGCCCAACCCAGTATGGCGTTTTTGCAGGGGTAGCGTGATAATCACTATTATATAATTGAGAGTCATCCAAATAAATACTACAAGGTCTGGTGGCGTTAAAGGGGCAAGCTGTTGAGGTTATTTTATAAACATAATTTTGAGGTACAACAAAACTTTTAGAACGCAACACATTCTGGGCACCTTGGACTTGAATTGTAAATACACTGTCAAAAGTGAGTTCCGTTTGTGAAAAAACTGATTGAAGATATAAAATTTGAATTACAGCAAATAGGAATATTGTTTTAGGATTCATAATGTTGAGGTTTAAAGCAATAGTAGTTTATAGAGAAGTAAATTTAAAATCCATCTGTTGTGTATATTAGAGTCTTTGGTGAACTCCCAAATGATGTTTCAAGGCGTTGCCATTTAGAATTTTGTCTAATATAAATCCCCGCTTTAGAGTTAGTCTGATAGATTAAAAGTCCATCAGGGGGGCTTACTAAATTTTGTCGTTGTACTAACGTTAGTGTTGGTAGAAAAAAGCCTTTTGCGATACCACTTAAATCAAGGGAGGACGAGGAATCGGGGGATTTATTACCAATCGATACTGAGCCTAAATCATAAAATAAGTCATTCACATTTTTTCCCCACTTAGATTTTAAAGAAACAGTGTTACCATTAGATATTGAAATACTATCATTAACTACGGATAGAGTTTGAATTTCATTAGTCGTGTCTGCATCAGCATCGTCAATTGAGGCATTCACAACATATGGTACCATTGGACTCCCATTACCTGTGACCGTAACATTTAATCCTGCATTTACAACTGTACCTTGTGCCGCAGCACCTGCAACGCCAGTATCACCTTTTAATCCTTTGTCTCCTTTTAATCCTTGGATTCCTTGTGCTCCTTGAATACCTTGTATACCTGCAACGCCAGTATCACCTTTTAATCCTTTGTC